>MDTG01009943.1_pt1 | contig 10854 bp, 9 predicted proteins | sample 811421 | NCBI WGS metagenome assembly MDTG01 (sample SAMN05326645, study PRJNA326480) | marine metagenome | isolation source: seawater | place: Pacific Ocean: South East | collected 2011 | reverse complement strand
TCTCATATTTTTATCTTTATTTGGAAAAAAACCAAAACCATGCTTACCAATAATACAATTATCTAAAATTCTATTATTTTTTTTAATTACACTGTTTCTTATTATTACATTTGATCCTATAGAACAATTGTCATCAATTGATACATTTTTTTCAATTATTGAATTATGACCAATAGAACAATTTTTTCCTATTTTAACATTTTTTCCTAGCAAGACATTTTTTCCAAAAATTACTTTTCTTTTAAAAGTAGTTTTAGATATCTCTTTTACTGTTGTGTCAAAATGATCATTAATTGAATCAGGATAAAAAATTTCTGTAATTTTAGCTGTTGCAATCAATACATTCTTAACAATTATTTTATTACAGTTTTTTGGTAAGTAATCTTTAAGATTTTCTGTTGTAATACAAAATGAAGCTTTTGTTTTACTGGCAATTAATTCATATTTTTTTGAATGAAAAAAACTGATATCATCTTTAGTTGATGAAGACAGGTCTTTAATATCTTTGATAATATTTTTTTTAAAATTATTTATATTTTTTATACTTGATAACTTTAAAAGATTATCTATTTTGAATGGTCCTTTATTTTTAAAAAACGGGTTATTCATTGATAAAAGTTTTTATCAAAACTCACACAAAATACTTATCAATATTTATTGCTAATTATTTCCTGTCAACAATTGTTGCTGACCATTGAGCATCAGCCATTTTTTTGTCATCAACAAAAGCCTCACCTTTATATTTCCAAACTCTTCCATGGGATCTTAATGCTTCAATATTAAGTTTTAGTTTACAATCTGGAACAACGGGATTTCTAAATCTAGCTTTTTCAACACTCATTAAAAAAACTAATTTATTTTCATAAGTGGATTTATCTAATCCATGAGCAGTAAGTGCCGCTGCAGCTTGACCAAAAGCCTCAACTATCAAAACCCCGGGCATTACAGGCTGGCCAGGAAAATGTCCTTGAACAAAAAAACTATTCTTTTTAACATTGACTATAGCAGTAGCAGAAAATAACTTTTTAATATTTATCAATTCCTCTATTAACAACATAGGTTCTCTATGTGGCAACAAATCAATTATTTGATTTTTATTTAATGAAGTTAACATTATTTAATATTAATTTTTTTATATTTTTTATTTAATATTTTTAAAATATCATCAGTGATATCAAGATCAGTTTTTCCAATTATTATATTTTTTTTTTGAAAAATAATTGAAATAGTTTTTTCATTTGCATAGTCTGCTAAAATTGGTTGAATTATATTTACAAGGCTAGACATAGCATCAAGTCTTTTCTTGTTTAAAGAGTCATTATTTTCTTTTCTTAACTTTTGATAGTTTTGTGCTTTATTTCTTAAAACATTAATTTTTTTTTCAAATTCTTCAGTACTTATTACATTTTTTTGTTTCAATATTTCAGATTCTTCTTTTTTTAGTTCATCTTCAATTTTTTTAAGATCTTCTATAGTTTTTTTGTGTAAAGAGGTTAATTGTGAAGTTATACTTTTACCAGCTTCAGAATCATTCATTAAAAATTCCATATCTACATAGGATATTTTCTCTTGGGCATTCAAGATATTAAAAGAAAATAAAAAAAAAACTATAAATAATAATTTATGGATGAAATTCATTAAAATGTTGTTCCGATATTAAATCTAAAAGTTTCAGTCTTATCAGTAGACTCCTTGCTAATAGCTTGTGCTAGAGAAAAACTTAAGGGACCTATCGGTGTAAACCAATCAACACCTACACCAGCTGCAGATCTAATTTTTTTTGAATCTTCAACTGAACTGCTGTAATCAACGCCCCAAAGACTCGCTGAATCAAAAAATAATTTGAAATCAGTGCTTTCGCTCTCAGGAAATAAATCAGGTAAAGTTGTTGAAAAGTTAATAGTTGCTGAATAATTTCCTCCAATATAATCAGAGTTTTCAATTGGACCAATTTTTCCTTTTTCAAATCCTCTTAGTCTTCTTTCTGGAATATACAAACGTTTTGAAATTCTTACGTCTTCACCAGTTACTCCATTGACGGCGGATATTCCAAATGCAAAGCTACCAACCATGCCATTATACATTTCTTGATATTTGCTATAATTGTATGCATTTCTAACTTCATAATTGTTTGAAATAAAAGGTAAAGTTTGAGTAAATCTACTTCTATACCCGTCTGATGGTTGGAAATTTTGGTTTCTTTTATCATAGTCTAAAGTATAGATAAAAGCAGATTCAAAATAATTTCCCTCTTGTTTTTTTAAACTTGATGAAGCTAATGAGGTAGTTTCAAGTTGTTCATAATTAACGTTTATAGATGGATAGAAAATGAGATCTTCATATTTTTCATAATCAGTTCCAAAAGCAAATTCATAAATATTTGTTTTATAGCCGAAATCATCAAGATTATCTGTGCTTGTGCTAGAAAGCCTTGTAAATAAAGAATTTTCAGTATTTTTATAATTTGGATTACTGAATGAAAGTTCTCCTTTTACAGCATTGCCAGTGAATTGAACATTTGTCTTTACTCTTATACCTTTTCCTAAGTAATTATTTTCTCTTATACCGAAACCAATAGTACTTCCGCTAGTACCAACTCCAGCTCCAGCTGAAATTTCACCAGTAGCTTTTTCTTCTATTTCAATTTGAATAACTTTAAGATTTGGTTCAGACCCATCTAAAATTTTTGAATTAACTTTCTGAAAAATTCCTCTAGATTTTATTTTATTTAATGATTTGTTATGTAAAATTTCATTAAAAGCATCACCTTCATCAACAAGTAAAGAATTTCTTATGACGTTTTCTTGAGTAATTGAATTTCCAATTATATCAACTCTTTCAATATAATTTTTTTCAGTTTCTCCAATAACAAAAGTGAAGTTTAATTTCTTATCATCAATTATTTCTTCTGTTACGTTTGCATTTATAAATTCATATTGATGACTTAAAGCGATTTTATCAATTTCTCTTAGAATTTTATCTATTTTATTTAGTGAATAAGTTGAATTTTTAAGCTCTAAAAAGGTATCTGTTATACCTTTAAAATTTTTAATATCATAATCATTAGGAAGAGATATTTGTAAATCGTTAAAAGTAAATTTGTTGCCAGCATTAATATTAAAAGTTAATTCAAAATCTTGGTCATTTATAAATTTCGCACTTGAAGCTTCAACTTTAGCATTGTAATAGCCTTTATTTTTGTAAAAGCTTAATAATAACCTTTCATCTAAATTTACATTATTTTTATTAAGATATTTTTTTCTTGATAAAAATTTCCAAAATTTACTTTCTTCTGAAACTATTACTTGTCTTAATTTTCTATCTTTAAATTTTTTGTCACCAATAAACTTTATTTTCTTAATTAAGGCTTTTTCACCTAAATTAATATCATAAATTAAATCAATAGTATTATTATTATTTTTTTTTATAGAAGTTGTGACCTCAGACAAATAATAGCCAGAAACTCTTAATCCATTCTTAACTCTTTGCAAGTCTTTTTTGGCTAAATATTCAACATATGAACTTTTATTTTTCAAAATTAAATTTTCATAAATTTCATCTCGAAGTGATTCTTTTTTGATACCATCAATTACAACTTCTTGGATAATTTCATTTTCTACAACTTCAATAATTAAATCTTTGTTATCAATTTGAACAGCTACATCTTTAAAGAAATTAGTTTCATAAAGATTCTTTATTATTTTATTAAGATCTTTTTCCCTAACATTATCGCCCTTATTAATTCCTGAAAAAACTTTTATAGTTTCAGAACTTATTCTTTCATTCCCTTTAATAACAAAATTATCTATTATTTGTCCAAACAAAATATTTATTGTTAAAAAAAATAAAGTCAGAGAAAAAGTTATAATCTTGATCATATGCGAATCATATACATAAACTATTTACTTTCAATCTTACATTTGTGCTTAAGCTTTTAATTTGTTCTGAATTTTTAGGAAATTTGTACTTATATTTAGTAAATTCTTTACGTTTAATAAATAACGATAATTTATTTACAATATCTGTAAATTTTATTTTTCTTTTTAAAAATAAATTAACTAACTCATCATTTGCACTTACAATTATTGTTTCATAAAGCGAATTATTTTTAGGAATTTTTTTTAATATTTTAATAGATGGAAATTTTTTTAAATTTACATCAGAAAAATTCAAATTATTCAAAAAATTTATGTTTAATTTTTCACTTTTGGAATTAAAATTTTTTTCATTATAAATAGAGTTTACAATTGGTATTTTCATATTTGCATCATGTATCAATAATTTTGTTAGGCCATTTTTAAATTTGATTATTGCATGTACATAGGAATTAGGATGCACTAATATCTTAAAATCTTTTAAGTTAATGTCAAAAATTTTTTTTGCTTCTATTATTTCAAAAACTTTATTCATTAGCGTAGCTGAATCTATTGAAATCTTTTTGCCCATATTCCAATTCGGATGATTAATAGCTAATCTGGGAGTAACTTTTTTAAGTTTACTTATTTTTGTATTTAAAAAAGGACCTCCTGACGCAGTAATATAAATTTTCTCTATATTTTTTTTGTTTGATCCTTTTAACAATGACCATATTGAAAAATGCTCTGAGTCTATTGGTACAAATCTAGTTTTATATTTATTTAAGTTTTTTTGTATTAAATTCCAACCACAAATTATCGATTCTTTATTTGCAATTCCTACAACTTTGCTACATTTAATTGCTTCTAATGTTGGTGAAAGTCCATCTAAACCTGAGATTGCACACATGCAATAATCTAACTTTTTTTTAATAATTTTTTTAATATTTGCATGATCAAAATAAACTTTAATTTTCTTTTTTTTAAATTTATTTTTTATTTTTAAATATTTAAATCTATTATTTATAATTACGTTTTTTACGTTTAGCTCTACTGCTTGTTTATAAATTTTATTAACATTATTATTAGTTGATAAAAGTAATATATTAAAATCATTTCTATTCTCCTTTATAACTTGAATAGTACTTTTACCTATTGAACCTGTGGATCCTATAATGGCAATTTTTTTTTTCATTTAAATAATCTTGAATAATAAATAAGCAAATGGAAATGCAAAAATCATTCCATCTATTCTATCTAGCAAACCTCCGTGTCCAGGTATAATCTTTCCGGTATTTTTAATTTTTGATAATCTTTTAAAGTAAGATACAATTAAATCTCCTGTTTGACTTACCAGTGAAATCAAAATTACTATAACAAATGTTTCTTGCGTAAAATTAACGTAACTAATATTTAATAAATAAATATTATTGATCAAAATATTTACTAGAATGATTGATAAAAAGATCCCGCCAAACATTCCTGAATATGTTTTATTTGGACTTATTTTTGTTAATTTAGGACCTTTGAATATTTTACCAAAAATAAAACCACCCATATCTGTTCCAATACAAGTAAATATTATCAATAAAAAACTAAATAAGTTTAAATCGTCAAATCTTAAAAGATAAACAGTATAAAAAGATAAAAATATTAAAATAATTCCAGGTATTAGATAATTTTTTTTTTTAGACATTTGATGCCATTCATAAACAGTTACTAAAAAACAAATAAATATAAAAAAATTAAAAAAAAAGGATCCTTTTATTATAAAAAAGAATGCTATAGGAATTAAAAATAGAGTGCTTAAAATTCTTTTTGTGATTTCATTTAGCATTAAATATTACCAAAGTTTCTTTTTGTATTTTGATATTTTAATATTACATTGGAGTAATCTTTTTTATTAAAATCTGGCCACATTTTTTTTATGAAGAATAACTCAGAGTATGCAAGTTGCCACAACAGGAAATTACTTAATCTATTAGTATTACCTGTTCTAATTAAAATATCAGGATCAGGTATTTTTCTTGTATACAAATAATTATTAATTGAACTTTCTGTAACTTTAATTTTATTTGAACTAATCACTTTTACAGCTTTAATTATTTCATCTTTTGATCCATAATTTAGTGCTAAATTTAGTTGCATTTTTTTATTATCTGAGGTTTTTTTTTCTGAAAAGTTTAATAATTTTCTAATTTTTCTAGGAAATTTTCTAGTGTCACCAATGATTTTTAATTTAATTCCATTTTTATCTAATTGTTCTAATTTATCTTTTAAAAATGTTTCTAGTAAGTTTAACAAAAAATTAATTTCGATTTTTGGTCTTTTCCAATTCTCAGTTGAAAAAGCATAAAGTGTTAGAAATTTTATTTTTTTTTTAATCGACTCTCCAATTATCATTTCTACAGTTTTAAGACCTTCTTTATGGCCAAGATTTCTTGATTTTTTTTTTTTTACTCCCCATCGCCCATTGCCATCCATTATTATGGCGACATGATTTATCGGGTTCATATGGTCATTATTTCTTTTTCTTTAGCTTCAACTTTGCTATCTATTTTTTTTATATGTTCATCAGTATAAGTCTGTACTATTTTTTCAAATTTCTTCTCTTCGTCTTCTCCAATATTTTTTTCTTTAAGTAATTTTTTTAATTCGTCGTTTGCTTCTCTTCTTATGTTTCGAATAGCAACTTTGCATTTTTCGCCCATTGACTTAATAACTTTTTTTATTTCGTTTCTTCTTTCTTCGCTCAAATCTGGTATGGGTAATCTCATTAACTGTCCATCTATTTGGGGATTTAGTCCTAACTCTGATTTTTTAATAGCTGAGTCTATTAAATTAACATTGTTAACGTCCCAAACTTGAATATTAATCATTCTAGGTTCTGGTGTTGTTACACTTGCTAATTGATTAATTGGCATTTTTTGACCGTAAACATCAATTTTAATTAAATCGAGCATATTTGAATTTGCTCTACCTGTTCTTAAAGATGATAACTCTTTATTAAAAACATCAAAAGTTTTATCCATTTTTTGATTATAACTTTTGTCGTTAAACATTTATTCACCAATTTTTAATCTATAAAAATCTCTAATTTTTAAATCAGCAATGCTAAGTTCCTTTAATATATCCTTAACTTTTTTCTTAGGTTCCATTACCCATGGCTGGCTCATTAAAGAATTTTCTTCTTTAAATTTATTAATTTTACCTAAACTAATTTTTTTTACAATATCCTCGGGTTTGCCCGATTTTTTAAGTTCTTCAGCTATTAATGATGTTTCTTTAATAATTATCTCTTGATCAATATCTTTGGATTCTATTGCAAGGGGATTTGTTGCAGCTATATGCATAGACAATTGTTTACCAAAAATTTTTAGATTATTTGAACTATCTTTGGTCTCTAAACAAACAACAACTGCTAATTTAGATAAATTATCTTTAACTATAGTGTGTAAATAATTAAAATTTTTAGAACCATCGTAATCAAATGTTTTGGTTCTTCCAATTGTAATTTTTTCACCAATTTTGGCTATTAAAGATACTAAGTTCTCGTCTACAGATTTTTTATTTTTCATATTGGTATTTTTTAAAATATCGATATTTGAATTTACTGAATTATTTAGTTCACTAAGTTCTTTGACAAAGATCATAAAATCATCATTCTTGGCTACAAAATCAGTTTCGCAATTAACCTCAATAATAGATATTTTTTTTTCATCTCCGCTTAGGGCAATGACGCCCTCTTTAGCTTCGCGCAACATTTTCTTTGATGCTTTAGATATGCCTTTAATTCTTAAAATTTCTGCAGCTTTTTCTAAATTCCCAGAAGATTCCTCTAATGCTGAACTACAATCTTTAAATCCAGCTCCAGTTGATTGTCTTAATTGTTTTATTTTATTTACATCTGTCATTTAGTTTTTTCTTTTTTTTCCTTAACCTTTTTTTTAATTATAACTTTGTTTTTTTCAGTATTTTCTAAAGTTTTTGTTTCAACTTTATTTGGAGACACTTCTTTAGCATTTTCGATTGTTTTTTTAATTAGTGAACAATATAAATCTATCGATCTTCTGGCGTCATCATTTCCTGGTATGGGAAATTCAATTCCTTCAGGATTAGAATTGGTATCAAGTATAGCAATAATTGGTATATTTAATTTAATTGATTCTTTAATAGCCAAAGATTCATAGTTTGTATCAATTATAAAAACTAAATCAGGTATTTTTTTCATTTCAGAAATTCCACCCAAGGATCTTTGTAATTTATCTCTTTGAACGCTCATTTTAAGAAGTTCTTTTTTTGTAAATCCTCTATTTTCAGCAACAAGATCAATGTCAATTTTTTTTAACTTTTTAATGGAGGCTGAAATTGTTCCCCAATTAGTAAGCATGCCTCCTAGCCATCTATAATTAACAAAATATTGATCTGTTTCTTTTGCGACCTCGGCTATTGCCTCTGAGGCTTGTTTTTTTGTTGAAACAAAGAGTATTTTTCCATTATTTAAAACAGTATTATAAACTTTTTCTAGCGCTGTATTAATTAACTCTAAAGTTTGTGTTAAATCAATTATATGTATTGAATCTCTTTTTCCAAAAATATACTTTTTCATTTTCGGGTTCCATCTTAAAGTCTTATGACCTAAATGCACTCCTGCTTCTAATAATTCTTGTATTGTTACGTTTGGTATATTCATATTTTTTCCCGGTTAAGCCACCACAGTAATTTCCATTTAAGGACCGGAGGTATAAAACCACTAACTGTGTGCGTGTTAATTTAAAGGCTTATTTACAAATTATTAAAGGAATAAACAAGTGTTATTTAGTGAATAGTCGATGAAATACCTTGATTTTTTAAAATATTTATGGACTTTCTATCAACCAATCTTCTATTTTTTAGTTTAAATACGAGTTCCTTTTGACCATCTATAACTTTAATAATTACCTCTGTGCTGCCTTCTTTTTTTATAAAATTTGATATTTCGTCAACTTTTTCTATATCTTTAATTTGAAATTCAATTTCTGAAATGGGCTTGTTAAATAAATCTTTAAGAGAAGCTATTTTTTTAACGTTCATTCTTTTAAATCTATTATTATCGTCGGTATTATTTTTAAGCAATGTTATTATAAATGAATTACCTTCAACCAATATATCTCTATGTGATTCCAAGATATCTGAAAAGACAAATAATTCAAACACACTGCTTAAATCAGTAAATTTGATAATTGCATATGAATTGCCTTTAGAGGTTTTTTTTTCTTGTAACTTTAAAAGAGTAGCAGCTACATTCTGCTCTTTTAAATTATTATCAGATATAAATTTATTATAATCATTTATTTTAAAATCATTAAAAATTTCTTTAAATTGATTTAAAGGGTGATCTGAAATAAAAAAACCCACAGCTTCAAATTCTTTGGAAAGTCTTTCTTCAAATTTCCAATCCTCTTCATTTAATACAATATTGCTATCAATTTCTTCGTTATCTTCAAAAAGGTCTATTTGGTTTATAACTTTATTATCAAAAATATTTTTTGATGTTGTAATCAAATTTGGAATTGAATTAAATAATGCTTTTCTATTATTATTTAGATTATCAAATGCACCTGCTTTAACTAAGCCTTCGAGTTGTAATTTATTAATATTTTTTGGATCTACTCTGTTTACAAAATCCTTAATAGATTTAAAAATTCCATTTTTAACTCTTTCGTCAACAATATTTGATATAGCCTCATAACCTACGGCCTTTATGCCGCCTAGTGCATAATAAAAATTGTTGTCGTCAGATCTAAAATCGGCATAACATTTATTTATATCTGGCCTAACAATATTGATATCTAGTCTCTTTAATTCCTCGTAAAATTCACTAAGTTTATTTTGATTTGATATATCCATGGTCATCGATGCTGCAAAAAATTCATTAGGAAAAAAAGTTTTAAGGTAAGCTGTTTGATAAGCAATTATAGCATATGCTGCAGCATGACTTTTATTGAAGCCGTATTCAGCAAAAGGTTCAATTTTTAAAAAAATACCTGCCGCTACATCTCTTTGTATTCCATTTTTTACAGCTCCTTCAATAAATCTAACTTTTTGTTTTTCTACTTCTTTTCTTTTTTTTTTACCTATAGCTTTTCTTAATATGTCTGCTTCACCTGCTGTAAAGCCAGACAATTTTTGTGCTATTTGCATTACTTGTTCTTGATAAATTATTACCCCATAAGTAGGTTCAAGAATTTCTTTTAAATTTGGATGAATGTAATCAGGTTCTCTTTTCTTATGTTTGCAATCGTTATAAATTGGAATGTTGCTCATTGGTCCAGGCCGATAAAGAGCTACCAAGGCAATTATATCTTCCAAATGATTAGGTTTCATTTGGATTAAGGCCTCTCTCATTCCAGTACTTTCAAGTTGAAATATTCCAACTGTATATCCGCTTGAAAGAAGGTCAAAAACTTTATTCTCATCATAATTAATATTTTGTATCTTAAAATTTTTATCTTTTTTATTTATTAATTTTTGAGTCTTATTTATTACGGTTAATGTTTTTAATCCTAAAAAATCAAATTTTATTAATCCAGCATTTTCAGCAGAATGCATATCAAATTGAGTAGAAGGTAATAAAAAATTAGCTGAAGAATCTTTGTACAAGGGAACTGTTTCAGTTAATTTTTTATCAGCTATCACTACACCAGCAGCATGAGTTGCAACATTTCTGTTTAAGCCTTCTAGTTTCAATGAAAGATCTGTTAATTTTTTTACTCTTGAATCTTCATTTATTAATTTTAATAGCCTTGGTTCATAATTAATACATTCACTCAATGTTAGAGGTCTGGAAGGATCAAAAGGTATCATTTTAGATATACTGTCAACATAACCATAGGATAATCCAATTACTCTTCCTACATCTCTAATTACCATTCTGGCTTTAAGTTTGCCAAATGTTATTATATGGGCTACGCTATCGGCATATTTTTTATTTAAATAATCAAAAACTAAATCTCTCTTT
>MDTG01347522.1_pt1 | contig 10855 bp, 9 predicted proteins | sample 811421 | NCBI WGS metagenome assembly MDTG01 (sample SAMN05326645, study PRJNA326480) | marine metagenome | isolation source: seawater | place: Pacific Ocean: South East | collected 2011 | reverse complement strand
AGGAATAATTGATATTGGTGACAATGATGCAATTGTTTTTAAAATGGAAAGTCACAATCATCCTTCTTTTATTGAGCCCTATCAAGGGGCCGCAACTGGAGTTGGCGGAATATTAAGAGATATTTTCACCATGGGTGCTCGCCCAATTGCAAACATAAATTCATTGAGATTTGGAGATCCTAGGAATATAAAAACTAGGCATTTAATTAGTGGAGTTGTTTCTGGTATAGGAGATTATGGAAATTGTATCGGAGTTCCAACTGTTGGAGGGGAATGTTTTTTTCATAAATCTTACAATCATAATATTTTAGTAAATGCTATGACTGTTGGGTTAGTTGATAAAAAAAAAATTTTTTATTCATCTGCGAGAGGTATAGGATTCCCTATAATTTATGTTGGAGGAAAAACTGGTAGAGATGGAATTCATGGAGCTACAATGGCATCTGCTGAATTCGATGCAAAAAATAAAAGTAAACGCCCACAGGTTCAAGTGGGTGATCCCTTTAAAGAAAAATTATTATTAGAAGCTTGTTTGGAATTGATGGATTCAGATGCAATTGTGGCGATTCAGGATATGGGGGCAGCTGGTCTAACATCATCCTCCTTCGAGATGGCATCCAAAGGAGATTGTGGTATAGAGCTAGAACTAGATAAAGTTCCTCAGAGAGAAACTAGGATGGAACCTTACGAAATAATGTTATCAGAAACTCAAGAAAGAATGTTAATGATAATTAAACCGAATTTTAGAGAAAAAACAGCTGGAATTTTTAAAAAATGGGGACTGGAGTTCAGCGAAATTGGCAAAATTACTGATTCAGGAATTATGAAAATTTTTTTTAATGGTGAATTAAAAGCAAATTTGCCCATAAAACCTCTTGCAGAATCCGCGCCTGAGTACGACAGACCAATGGCTCAAGGAATAAAAAAAAAGAAAAAAATATCAATTCTTAAGAAAACAATAAATCTTCAGCAGGCACTAATTAGAATAATATCTTGCCCAAATCAATCTTCTAAGGAATGGATTTTTAATCAGTACGATAGAAGCGTAATGGGCGATACTGTAGCAGATTCCCAAAAATCTGATTCAGCAATTATTCGTATTCATAATACAAATAAAGCTGTTGCCATAACGTGTGATTGCAACCCACTTTATTGTAATTCTAATCCCTATCAAGGCGCTATGCTTGCTGTAACTGAAACCTGGAGAAATTTGTGTGCATCCGGAGCAATGCCTCTTGCAATAACAGATAACTTGAATTTCGGTAACCCAGAAAAAAAAGAAATTATGTACGAAATCGTCGAATCTATTAGGGGAATTAGTCAAGCTTGCAAAAAATTAAAATACCCTGTTGTGTCTGGAAATGTCTCTCTTTATAACGAAACTGAGGGAAAATCCATCTATCCTACCCCAGTTATTGGAGGCGTAGGTTTAATAAAAAACTATAAAAAAATTGGTCAAATAAGTCTTAAAGAAAATAAAACAATATTTGTGATTGGTAGAACTTTAGGACATATGAGTCAATCAGTTTATGAAAAGGAAATTCTTGAAGTAGAAAGAGGTGCACCACCCAAAGTCAATTTTAAAGAAGAAATAAAAAATGGTTTATTTATTAGGAAATTAATTGAGAACAATTTATTGGAAGGGTGTCATGATGTTTCTGATGGAGGTTTAATTGTCTGTTTATCTGAAATGATAATAAATAGTAATATAGGAATTGATATGGAAATTCCAAAAACATCACTTAGTATGTTGGAATGGTTATTTTCTGAGGATCAATCAAGGTATGTTATCGTAGCCAAAAACAAAGAAGAGATTAAATTTCTTGCTTCAACAAATAATATTTTTATAAATGAATTAGGAATAGCTAAAGGGAAAAAATTAAAAATTAAAAATTGCCTTGAAGTTGCAATAAAAGATCTTGTTGATAATAATAAAAAATGGTTTTATAATTACATGAGATAATTATGGGAATGTCTAAAGAGGAACTGATAAAACTAATAAAAAAAAAAATACCCGATGCTGAATTTGATATAAAAGATTTAAAGGGAGATAACAACCATTTCCATGCAATAGTGAGATCTAAAGATTTTAATGGTTTATCAAAAATTGAACAACATAAATTAGTTTATCAAGCATTAGGCGATCATATGGGTACGACTCTTCATGCATTAATGTTGACAACATTAACAAAATAGAAAAGGAAAGAAATGACAGAAACTATTAATAATAAAATTAAAAATCTTATAAGTAGAGATGATGTGGTCCTTTTTATGAAAGGTGATTCAGATTTTCCTCAGTGTGGATTTTCCGCAAATGCTGTTGGGATTCTTAATTATTTTGGCATAAATTTTAAAAGTTATAACGTACTTGAAGATGATTCATTGAGACAAGGAATAAAAGAATTTTCTAGTTGGCCAACTATACCTCAAATTTATATAAATGGAGAATTTATCGGTGGAAGTGATATATTGAAAGAATTAGTAGAAAGCGGAGAAATAGTTGAGATTCTTAAAGAAAAAAATATAAAATTTAATATTCCTAAAGAATAAATTTTTTATTTAAGAACGTATTTAGATTTAATTGCAGATATTATATTGTATAGACTACATAAAATTGAAATCAAAAATCCAATCATTCCGTCTTTAAAGCCTTTTCTTAAAATATAACATTTAAAAAATCTTGAAAAAATTTTTCTCACTGACAAATCTTTTTTTTTAAATTCATTTTTTTCGGCAATATCTAAAGCTCTTAAGTCTGTATTTCTATTAAATCTGATAAGCAAATCAGATGTATCTTGTGACATATAATGATCTATAGGAAATTTAAGCACAGGACCTTTTTGGCCTGATAATAGATAATCTGGGTGAACCCTCTGATTACTCCATATTTTAGAAGCTTTTTTAAAAAGTGCAAATTTCCCATCTGGTGCAAGACAAGCCATCCAACCATTCTTTATGGGATTATTTCCTATATAATTAATTAATTTTATATAATGATAATCATAATTTGATTTTTCCGTGATTTTAACAATTTCCTCAGCTAAATTTTTAGATATTATTTCGTCAGCATCAACCTCCAAAATCCACTTCATTGAACATTTATTTATGCCAAAATTTCTTCTATCTCCTTCAAACTCCCAATTTCCTTCAAAAATCGAATTAGAAAATTTTTTAGAAATTTCTTTTGAATTGTCAGTAGATCTGTCCAGCACTACAACTATTTCATCTGAAAAAATTAGGTTTGGAAGACACTTTTCTAAGTTATTTTCCTCATTTCTAACTATTATTAAACAAGAAAGACTCATAGATTATATGTTAAATCATTCTTATTGTGAATTCAAACAGGGATGTTTACCTTGAATAATACTCAATAACTAAATTTGGTTCCATCATAACAGGGTACGGAATATCTTTGAGTTTGGGACCCTTTAAGAATTTTCCCCTCATCTTATCAAAATCTACAGATATATATTCGGGAACGTCTCTTTCAGTAGAACTCATTGCTTCTAAAACAATTGGAATTTCTTTACTTTTTTCTTTTATTTCAACTATGTCTTCATCTTTGACACTATATGATGCTATTGTTACTTTTTTTCCGTTTACGAGAATGTGTCCGTGACTTACAAACTGCCTTGCCGAAAAAATAGTTGGCACAAATTTCATTCTATATATAACTGAATCTAATCTTCTTTCTAAAAGTTCCACAAAGTTTTCACTAGTATCTCCTTTTATCCTGGTGGCTGTCACGAATAAATTTCTAAATTGTTTTTCAGTAATATATCCGTAGTAACATTTAAGTTTTTGTTTTGCCATCAACTGAATACCATAGTCCGAGGGTTTTCTACGTTTATTTTGGCCATGAATTCCTGGAGGATACTCCCTTTTATTAAAAGGACTTTTCGGTCTTCCCCATAAATTGCACTTTAATCTTCTATCAATTTTATATTTTGCTTTTAAAATCCTGGTCATGATTAGGAAATATACTTTTAAATAAACTTAAGTCAAATTATTTGGAATTTTTTCTCTCTAAACTATTGATGATACCCAAAAGCATGTCAACTTCATTTTTTGTTAAATTATTTCTGTTAAAAATATTCCTGATTTTATTTTTAATAATATTCTCTCTTTCAGAGGTTTTAAAAAATCCTTTTTTTTCTAATTTAGTTTCTAATTGATTTATAAAAACCAAAAATTCTTGTTTTTGAGCTATTAATTTATTATTCTTTTTAAGAATGCTTTTCTTAATTTCAAAATTTTTAAACCACTCATAACAAAAAAGAATTACTGAATGAGATAAATTAATTGAAGAAAATTCATTATTTGCGTTTATATTAACAAGTCCATCAACCAAAGATAAATGTCGATTGTTTAGGCCAGAATTTTCTGGCCCAAATACTATTCCAATCTTGTTTTTTTTATCTAATACCTCTATTTCTTTAATTAAAGTTGGTATGTCTAAAGCCTTCTTTTTTATAGTTCTAGTTCTAGCTGAAAAAGCAAAAATACAATTTAAATCTGCAATAGCTTCTTCTAAAGAATTAAATAATTGTGCATTTTCTATAACCTCCATAGCTCCTGCAGCAAGAGGTTTAATTTTCTCATGATCTAATGTAAATTTTGGAGACACCAATCTAACTTCTTTAAATTTAAAGTTTAACATGCTTCTGGCTACAGCACCCAAATTTTCAGGTAACTGAGTATTTACAAGTATTATAATAGGTTTAGATATGTTTATTCTCTTTCATTTTTAATAAATGATAAGTAACACTATCATGCAAAGCAATAAATGAAGCATTTATAACATTATTAGATACACCGATTGTAGACCAAATTTGTTCTTTATTAGACGATTCCACTCTTACTCTTACTAACGCCTTAGTACCGTCTTGAGGTTTCAAGATTCTAACTTTATAATCCACGAGATTTAATTTTTTTATTTGAGGATAAGGCTGAATCAATGCCTTTCTTAACGCATTGTCAAGTGCATGTATGGGCCCATTTCCTTCAGTTGCAAATAAAAATTCTATTCCGTTAACCATAATTTTTATTCTAGCTTCAGAGACAGTAACAAATGTTCCTGAAGAATTTTTTCTTTTTTCATCTGAAACTTTAAAACTTTTAAGATCAAAAAAATCCTTAAAAACACTAAAATGTCTTCTTGCTAATAATTCAAAGCTTGCCTCAGCCCCGTCATAGGCATAACCTAGAAATTCTTGCTCTTTAATTATATTAATAAATGTATTTAATTTTTTATCTTTTTTATTAAAATTAATTTTTAACTTTTTTAGTTGGTCAGTAATTGTTGAGATTCCCGATTGATTTGAAACTACAAGTATTCTTTCATTACCAACTTTAATTGGATCAATATGCTCATAACTTTTTGGATCTTTCTGAACAGCTGAAATATGTAAACCACCTTTGTGAGCAAAAGCTGATGAACCAACAAATGGTGAATTTCTATTTGATGATCTATTTAATACTTCATCAACAAATCTACTTACTTTAGTTAACTTGTGTAAATTTTTTTGAAAATTAATTTGGTACCCCATTTTTAAGGATAAATTTGAAATAACGTTTACTAAATTTGCATTACCACATCTCTCTCCTAGACCATTAAACGTTCCTTGAACTTGATGAATGTCATTTCTGGCTGATTCAATTGAATTTGCAGTTGCAGTATCAGTATCATTATGAAAATGAACACCCAAATTCCGACTAGGAATTAGCTTTTTTACATCATCAAGAATTTCTTTTAATTCAAATGGTAAAGTACCACCATTTGTATCACATAATATTATCCAGTTAGCTCCAGCATCAAAAGCTGTTTTAATTATTTGTTTTGCATAAGAAGGATTATTTTTATAACCATCGAAAAAATGCTCCGCATCAAACATTACCTCATCCAATCTTTTAGAAGAATATACTATTGAATCATAAACAAGATCTAAATTAGCACTTAAACTAATTCTTAAGGCTTTTTTCACATGAAAATCCCAGGTTTTTCCAACTATACAACATGTAGAAACACCTGAATTTAGTATGGAATTTAATCCTGCATCTGAACGAGCAGTTTTACCATATTTTTTTGTCATTCCAAATGCCACGAGTTTCGAGTTTTTAAACTTTGGGCAAGACTTAAAAAATTCATCATCTGTTGGGTTTGCTCCAGGCCAACCACCTTCAATATAATCAACTCCAAAATCGTCTAGGGTCTGTGCAATTCTTACTTTATCTTCGAAACTAAGAGCAACACCCTTAGTTTGTGCACCATCTCTTAAAGTACTATCATAAATCTTAATTTTTTTTATTGTCATTTTTCATAATTGCTAATTTCAGACGATCAATTATTTCTTGTCTTTCTAAAAGTTGAACTATTAACTTCATTTCAGGGCCATTATTTAAACCAGTTATCGCTTTTCTTATTGGTAAAAATATTTTTTTTCCCTGTTTAATCCCACTTTTGTTTGCTATTTTTTTTGTCCATACACTCCATAAATTTTCTTTTATCTCTTTCGGCAAACATTCTATAGCTAAATTAATTATTTTTACATCTTCACTATTAATTTTTGAATCAAAATTTCTAGAATAAATTATTTTTGACCAAATATCTAAATCATTTAAAGAATTTATATTAGATCTTATTGCATTCCAAAATTCTTTTGAAATTTTTTTTTTTGAGATTTTAACTATTTCTGAATAATTGAAGGTTTTTAAATATTTAGAATTTAGTCTAGTTAATTCCTCAGGAAAATACTGAATTGAACTTTTTGAAAAATTTTTAAATTCAAATTCTTCCGATAATTCCTTTAAACTCTTTATATCCTCTATAGATAATTTTGTGCCCACTTTAGCTAAATAAGTATTTAAAGCATTAGAATAAATTTTTTTTAGTTTTAAGTCTTTTAATGAAAAATTATTTAATCTTTTTGACATGTTGCTTCCTTTAGGTCCTGTCATTAATGGAAAATGTCCAAATTTTGGTATATCAGCCCCTAAATATTGGAATAATTTTATTTGTGCAGCTGTATTAGTTATATGATCGTCTCCTCTCAAAATCGTTGAGACGTTTAAGTCAGCATCATCAACTACAGATGTCAAAGTAAATAACGGTGTGTTATCCGAGCGAAGCAAAACTGGATCAGAGATAGATAAATTTTCAAATTTTATATTTTTATGAATCAAATCATTCCATTCTATTATTTTTTCATCGAGAAGTAATCGCCAGTGGGGTTTCCTTCCTTCACTTTCATAATCTTTAATTTGTCTTTTTGTTAAATTTAGAGAACTCCTGTCATAAATTGGAGGTTTTCCCGATTTTAAAAGAATTTTTCTTTTGAAATCTAATTCTTCAGAGGTTTCATAACACGGGTATAATTTTCCTATTTTTTTTAGCTTTTCTGTTATTTCATAATACATTTTAATTCTTTGTGACTGAAAATAGAAATTTTCAAAATTTATACCCAACCATACCAAATCTTCTTTAATTGATATAATATATTCATTTTTAGATCTTTCTTTGTCAGTATCATCAAATCTTAAGAAAAATTTAGTATTTCGTTTCAGTGAATATAGATAGTTTAAAAGAGCAATTCTAGCATTACCAACATGCAAATTTCCTGTAGGACTAGGAGCAAATCTTAGCATAATTATTCATCTATTCTAAATCTATTTACAATTGGAAATCTTCTATCACTGTCAAAATTCATCTTAGATACCTTCGGCCCTATAACACTTTGAAATCTTTTATACTCAGACGACATAATCATATTCCAAATTCTAGTTATTAAGTTTTTTTCAAAACCTTTCTTTATAATTTCATTTAAACTTAAATTTTCATCTATAATACTATATAATATGTTATCAAGAATATCATAAGGAGGAAGAAAGTCGCTATCCTTTTGATCAAACTTTAGCTCTGCAGTTGGTTCTTTGGTAATAATATTATTAGGTATAATATTTAAAAACTTAGATTTGCACAAAGAAGTAAAATGTTTGTTTCTCCACATAGAAAGTTTGTAAACATCTGATTTATATATATCTTTGAGAATAGAATACCCTCCGCACATATCACCATAAATCGTAGAATAGCCCACTGCTAATTCTGATTTATTTCCTGTTGTAATAAGAATTGAACTAAAGTTATTTGACATAGCCATTAAAATGGACCCTCTAATTCTAGATTGAATATTTTCCTCTGTTACTTCTTTAATGAATTTTTTAAATTGTTTTTTTAAAGTTAAATTAAATTCTTTTCTGAGATATTCAATATTTATATGCTCTAATTTAATACCAAGGTTCTTACAAAGCATCTCTGAATCTTTCAAACTCTCATTAGAAGTAAATTTTGTAGGAAGGAATACACCCATAACATTTTTATTTCCTAATGAATCACAAGCTAATGATGCGCAAAGAGCAGAATCAATTCCACCTGATATTCCTAATAACGCTTTTGAAAAACCACATCCATTCATGTAATCTCGAAAACTTAATACTAGTGCGTCGTAAAGGTTTTGAAGCTTGTTATAATTTTTTTTAATTTTTTTACTTTTTTTGGTAAAATCAAATGTAAAAGTATCATCGTATTCTTTAAAAAAAGGTGCTTGAAATATCAAGTTACTTTCTTTATCAATACAAAATGATCCGCCGTCAAAAACAAGATCATCTTGACCACCCACTAAGTTCACATAAAGTATTGGTGATTTCAAAATTCTTACTCTATTCTTTACTAATTTAATTCTATCAGTATATTTCTCTTTATCATATGGTGAGGCATTGACAACAATATTAAAATCTGCCTCATTTTTTTCTTTTCTTCTAACAAATTTTTCGTCCCATAAATCTTCACAGATAAATATGTTATAGTACAAATTTTTAAATTTCATTTTTTCTTGAGGCTTTTCTTCCTGCTTAAAATATCTTTTTTCGTCAAAAACACCATAATTTGGTAAGATACTTTTATTAATAGTTCTTAAAATTTTTCCGTTCTTAATTACTAATACTGAGTTGAAAAGTTCATCTTTATTTTGAATTATTGTACCAAGCAAAAAAATAGTTTTTTTTCGTATTGTTAAATCTATGATTTTTTTTTTAAGACCATTTAATTTCAATATAAAATCATTCCTATTCATTAAATCCTTTGGAGGATACCCACATAATGCCAACTCAGTTGTTACAAAAAAATCACAGTTTTTTTTGCAAGCATTAATGTAACCAGTTCTCAATTTTGAAAAATTTTTTTCAAAATCTCCAACATTTGTTTTTTTTTGAAAAATTAAAATTTTAAGTTTCAATGGGCTTCCTAGTTTCTTTTAGAATTCTTTTAAGTATCCTGCAAGAAGAAATGCTAATTCTATAGATTGAGAAGCATTTAGTCGTGGATCGCAGTGTGTATGATATCTAGCACCAAGATCTTGATCTTTAATTTTTTGCATACCTCCAAGGCATTCTGTAACATTTTTACCAGTCATTTCTAGATGTATACCCCCTGCATATGATTTTTCAATTTTGTGAATATTGAAAAAAGATTTAACTTCTCTAAGAATGTTTAGAAAATTTCTTGTTTTATAACCACTATTGCTTTTCTCAATATTACCGTGCATTGGATCACAGGACCAAACTATATTCTGGCCGGAATTATTTATTTTTTTAAGAATAGGTGGAAAGAGTTTTTCAATCTTTTCACATCCCATCCTTATAATTAAAACTATTTTACCAACTTCATTCTTGGGGTTTAACTTTTCTACTAATCTTAATAATTCATCCACATCTGTTGATGGGCCAACTTTTACTCCTATCGGATTACTAACACCAGTACAAAATTCTACATGTGCTCCGTCTATTTGTTTAGTTCTATCTCCTATCCAAATTAAGTGAGATGAAACATCATAATAATCTCCAGTGGTACTATCTACTCGCACAAAACAGGATTCATAAGGCAATAACAACGCCTCATGAGAAATAAAAAAATTGGATTCTGCTAACTGTCTAGAAGTTTCACTGTTAACTCCACAAGCATTCATAAAACTTAAGCTTTCAGAAATTCTATCTGCAATTTTTTTAAAAGCTGAACCTTGCGATGAATTTTTGACAAAATCTAAATTCCAATTTTGAACATATGATAAATCAGCATACCCTCCAGTAGCAAAAGCTCTCAGTAAATTTTGAGTTGATGCAGATTGATTATATGCCTCTATCATTCTATATGGATCGGGTTCTCTTGAATTCTCATCAAAATTTATTGAATTTATAATATCACCTAAATAACTAGGAAGTTCTTTCCCATTTTTGATTTCTGTTGGATTAGATCGTGGCTTAGCAAATTGACCAGCTAATCTTCCAACTTTTACGACAGGCACATTAGCTGCAAAGGTTAAAACAATTGCCATTTGTAATATTACTCTAAATGTATCTCGAATATTATCTGGATGGAACTCAGTAAAACTTTCTGCGCAGTCTCCTGCTTGCAATAGAAAACCTTGTCCCTTAACACATTTTGCAAGCTCTTTTTTTAAATCTCTCACTTCTCCAGCGAAAACTAAAGGAGGAAAAGATTCAAGTTTTTTTAGAACATCACTTAATTTATTTTTGTTTTTATACACCGGTTGGTGAAGTGCTTTCTTTTTCATCCAACTGTGAGGTTTCCAATTATTCATAATTACACTATATACTTATAAAATTAATTTTTGTTTTTTTATCACACTAGTTAACTGTTTTATCACACTAGTAAAATGTTATTAAATTGTTACTATTTCTTCCGCACTAGAAGGATGAATACCGATTGTTTTTTCAAAGTCACTTTTTTTTAACCCCTTAACAACTGCCACTGAGAAACCTTGTATAATTTCAGCAGCTTGGT
>MDTG01291745.1_pt1 | contig 10855 bp, 8 predicted proteins | sample 811421 | NCBI WGS metagenome assembly MDTG01 (sample SAMN05326645, study PRJNA326480) | marine metagenome | isolation source: seawater | place: Pacific Ocean: South East | collected 2011 | reverse complement strand
TGGATGGCGGTGGATATTTTATCATAAAAGGTTCAGAAAAAACAGTATTAGGCCAAGAACGTGCGGCCGAAAATCGAGTATACATATTTGATGGTAAAAATACCACAAAATGGAAATATTATGCCGAAATTAAATCCGTTCCTGATTCCAAATGTATTTCGCCAAAACATACGGAAGTATTGATTGCTAGTAAAGACAATGGTTTTGGTAATGGAATTTTCGTAAATATTCCCAGAATTAAAAATCCCATTGAATTATTTACATTATTTAGAGCATATGGTGTATTAAAAGATAAAGAAATATGTGAATATATTGTTTTAGATATTCATACAGAAAAATATAAAGAAATATTGGATTATTTACAAGCATCTATAGTAGATAGTAATAAGTATATGACACAAGAAGATGCTTTGAGACATATTACAGCATCTGTATCATATACACCAATAAATATGGATAAAGATCAAGGAGCCAAAAAGAAACGCGAATTTGCATTGGATGTATTAAATAATGATGTATTCCCACATTGTAAGTCATTGAAACAAAAACTATATTTCTTGGGTTATATGACGAGTGAATTAATCAAAACTTGTCTAGGATGGAGAAATACAGATGATAGGGATTCTTATATTAATAAACGTATTGAATTGACTGGTACATTATTGAATAATTTGTTTCGCAATTATTTCAACAAAATGGTAAAAGAGATGATAAAGCAAATTATAAAAGAAATAAATAATGGTTCATGGCGTTCTTCGGAAGATTATTATAATATTGTCAATATGACAAATATTTACAAAATTGTGAAATCATCTACAATTGAAAACGGTATTACACGTGCATTGGCAACAGGTGATTTTAGTATAAAACAAGCAAATAGTTCAAAAGCTGGTGTAGCACAAGTATTGAATCGATTGACATTTTCATCAGGATTAAGTCATTTGCGAAGAATCAATACTCCTTTGGAAAAGAGTGGAGAATTAGTAGCACCTCGTAAGTTACATAATACAACATGGGGATTTTTATGTCCCGCTGAAACTCCAGAAGGTCAATCCATTGGTGTAGTAAAAGCATTGAGTTATATGACACATGTGACTATTCCAACAAATAGTTCATGTTTGTATGAATATGTAGAGCCATTTATCGAAAAAGTGGAAACTACATCAAGTGTAAATTTATATGATAAAATGAAAGTATTTGTCAATGGTTCATGGATTGGTGTAGCAAAGGAGCCATATGAACTATATGCAAAAATGAAGGAAAAAAAGCATAAAGGAATTATTAATATTTATACATCGATTATTATTGATTATAAAAATGCAGAATTACGCATTTGTAGTGACGGTGGACGTTTAACGCGTCCGGTATTGAGAGTAAGAGATGGAAAGGCTCTTATTACAAAGGAAATCATTGAAAAATTGGAATCAAAAGAATTATGTTGGAATGATCTTTTAATAAGTGCAAAATTACCGGAAGCCGTTTTGGAATATATTGACCCAGACGAACAAAGTGTATCAATGATTGCTATGAAGAGTAAGGATGATATTTCATGTCAAAATCCAAATTTATATACACACTGTGAAATTCATCCAAGCACAATTTTCGGTATTTTGGCTTCATGCACTCCATTTCCCGATCATAATCAAGCACCTAGAAATACATATCAATGTGCTATGGCAAAACAAGCGGTTGGTGTATATGCAACGAATTTCGACCAACGTATGGACAAAACGTCATATGTATTGACATATCCACAGCGTCCTTTAGTAGATACAAGATTAATGAATTTCATTAATTTGAATAGTATACCATCAGGTTCACAAATTCATGTAGCAATTATGACACATACTGGATATAATCAAGAGGATAGTGTTTTGGTAAATAAAGGTTCAATTGACCGTGGATTATTTTCAGCCACTATTTATCATACAGAGCGTGATGAAGATAATAATATCATCCGTGATGAAATTATTCGATGTAAGCCTGATAAAACAAAGACAAAAGGAATCAAATTTGGTAATTATGAGAAATTGAATGAAAATGGTTTTATCGAAGAAAATACTTTGGTGGAAAATCGTGATGTAATTATTGCGAAAATAATTCCTATTAAAGAAAATAGAAACGATCATACCAAAGTGATTAAATATGAAGATCAAAGTATTGTATATAGTACAGCTGAAGAAACTTATGTAGATAAAAATTTCACGGGCAGAAATGGAGATGGATATAATTTTGCAAAAGTGCGATTGCGTTCATTCAGAAAGCCAGTTTATGGAGATAAATTCAGTTCTAGACACGGGCAAAAAGGAACTTGTGGAAATATAATTCCGGAATGTGATATGCCATATACTAAAGATGGTTTGCGTCCGGATATTATAATTAATCCACATGCTATTCCATCTCGTATGACAATCGGACAATTAAAAGAGACGCTTTTAGGTAAAGTATTATTAGAATTGGGTATGTTTGGCGATGGTTCTAGTTTTGGAGATTTGGATGTATCAACAATATCGAAAAAGTTACAAGAATTGAATTATGAGAGTTATGGAAATGAGATTATGTATGATGGATTAACTGGAAAACAAATGGAAACAAGTATATTTATTGGACCGGTATTTTATCAAAGATTAAAACATATGGTAAATGATAAAGTGCATTCAAGAGCAACAGGTCCAATGGTGAATTTGACACATCAGCCAATGGAAGGGCGTTCACGTGCAGGTGGATTAAGAGTAGGAGAAATGGAAAGAGATGTATTAATATCGCATGGTGCAACACGATTTTGTAAAGAGCGTTTATTTGAAGTGTCGGATAAATATAACGTTCATGTATGTAAGAAATGTGGAATGGTTGCAACATATAATGATGGAAAACATAGTAAATTTTATACAAATAGTGATTTTACGATACATCATTGTAGAACATGTGGAAATCGTTCTGATTTTGCATTAGTAGATATGCCTTATGCAAATAAGTTATTGTTTCAAGAATTACAAACAATTAATGTTGTGCCCCGTATTATAGTGTAACTTTAAATAATACACTTTTAATATAACCCTTTTTTATTATGTATGGTTCAATCTGCCCTTGCTTGTGTTATTCTGTAAAGTATATAACCTTTTTCTGTAATAGGAACTTTAGTTTCTGGATTTTTATAATTTGTTTTAATATCATCATATATTTTCAAATTTTCTAATAAATTACCAACACTGAATAAATGTGCTTTAGTTGATCTACTACAATTACTTCCCGGATTATTACTACAATTATTCAAAGCATCAATTAATTTATTAATTTTTTCTTTTATGTAGTTTTTATCCTCATCTAATAAATTTACTGTAAGATTTGGGTTATTAAATGCTTGTTTATTTCTAAAAAAATTTACAATGTCAGTATAAAGTTGCTTATTAGTATTAGTAGTACCCTTGGATTCGCCAAACCAACCACCACCTCTTATTTTCCTAGATTTCCTTTTGTTTGTTTTGGATTTTCTTCTAGTTGAACGATTACTTTTTCTAAATGACTTTTTCAAAGATTTTCTCTTTTGTGCCATTATATATATTTTGTAGATTTAATTAATATTTGTATATTGTGTCAAATATTTTTCATCACTCCTTTTATATGTTTTAGTAACAGTAAAAGCAATTCCGTCACTTTTAACAGCATGCCACCACCAAGGAGGAATTGTTAAACAATCACCTTCATTAACTTCTACTTTGTATATTTTTAATTTACTATGGTCTAGATGAAAAAAATTTTCCGTTAAAAAATTAGATTTAAATAAACCCAAACCTTTTGTTAGTTCTTTATTATCATAATAATCAAATAAATATACAATTTTTTTACCATATATTTGATTTAATAAATAATCATATGTACCATGAATATGACAACCAGAATAACTATTATTACCAAAAAACATTAAAGCTTCATGTATATGTCTTTTATAATCAATTTCATTTTTAAAATTTTTCATTATATTACTCATATTACAAATATCAAATTCAGCAATATAATGATATGGATATTTATCATTTATTATGTGATTATAAATTTCAGAAAAAAGGCATTCTTTAGTTTCATTGAAATTAGTATTCATCATATTTTCTTTCGAATTATAAACTTCAACATTGATTTTAATATTTTCAAAAATATTATATAAACTTGATATTATAGAATCATTATTAAAAATACACATATTTTTGCAACCTTTTCTTATTATGTATGGTTCATTAAAATTATAAAAATCAGGAATATCATTTATGTCATTGAATTCTTTAATAGACAAATACATTAATATATTTAATTATGTTTTTTTAATTAAATATATTTTTTATATAGATTTAATTATTGAAAGTGTTAAGATTTCTACATTTATGCAAATGTAATTTCAAAAAATCTTTATACGGTAATTTATCTGATTTAGTTTTTTTTTCAACATTTGTGGTACAATAGTTTTAATAATTTGTCTTTGTTTTGCTAAAGTGGTAATTCCGTTTATAACCATACTTATAATTTAGGAATATAAAATAAATAAAAAATTATTTCAATTTTTATTTATATTTATATTTAGATTATAATATAATTATATATTATAATGAGTGAGTTTATTCCAGCTGTAGAACAACCAGGAGCACCTAATTATAATGAATATATTGTATTATCACTCCCTGAAACGGATGTATATCTAGCCGAGGGGAATGGATTTCGTGCTGTGGCTAAGGTGAAGGGAACAGATGTAACTCTGGATACCCCACGTGATCGTATTTGGAAAGGTGACAAAGAGGCATGGGATAAGGAATACTCGAAAAACTTTCCTGGGGGCGGAATTAATCAACCTAGGCTTGTACCTGCAACAGAAAAACAAAAATCAGCAAATGAAAATTCATATGCAAATATGAAACCGGGTGATAAGGTAATGTTTGCGTGGTACGAAATCGATCACCTCAAAGGGGATAGATGGACTGTTGATGGTATTAAAAAGACAAATGGCAAAGTAGACACGGTATATATTAGCTGTAAAACTGAAAATCCAGGTTCATATGCAACGGCTAAAGAGCAAGGGGTGGATAATACTAAAAAAGGGATACCTACAAATATAATGTGGCAAGTGGATCGATACTACCGTAACAATGCGAAATCAGTAATCAGAAAACCTTGGTTTGGAGGAAAAAGAAAATCATCAAAGAAAAAACATAATAGAAAATCAAAACGTAATAAGAAGTCAAAAACCAGAAGAAGACGTTAAATAATATATTTTAAAATAAATATATTATTAAATAAATTTTATTCATCATTATTGCCTGTATTTTGAAATCGTTTATTTAATGCATTTTTTAAATGATCTTGTAAATTACGAATATCATTTTTATTAGGATTATTTTCACTAACAATAGCTATTGTATTACGTCGTGTAGGTGTAGATGATTCTTCTATTTCATCTTTTTTAACAACAGGTTTAGGTATATTAATTTTTGGTGGTTGTTTTTTTCATCATTATTATTCAATTGTTCGCTAAATAAATCTTTTAAAGGAGTAATATTGTTAATGTTAATATGAGCGTATTTTTCACCAATTTTTTAAAATATATAATTATTCAATACTTCTAGCATTAAATCTACAAAAAGGTGTAGTTACAATAGGCCCTGTACTAACGCATGAAATAATTAAATGAATAGGAGTTATTTCAGTTATTTTCACAGTTGTAGAAATATTTTCACTTAATTCATCATCTTGATTTAATGTATAAATTGGATTAACTGAAGTTCGTTGTATACATATATTTCTATTTAATTCAGCTACTTTAGGACTCAAACTAATAATTAATTTTGTAATATCATTTGCAGGTGCATTTGATTTCAAATGGACGTTAGCATTTATTACCCATATACCTGGTTTCAAATTTATAACTGCTCTTGCAATACTTGTATTATCATCAACAACAATGTCAGGAGGAACTAAAATCTTAGATAATAGTTTTTCGTGTCCTATTCTACTGTTATCTTCAAAATCGTCAACATTAAAAAGTTCATCTTCAGTGGTTGTATTAGTTCCATCAACAGATTTGACATAAGTTATCATTTCTTTTGCAGTAATATCACTGAGTTTATTTACTTGTGTAGCTACATATGTTAAACGATTTTGACCGCCCATGTATCCATGAATCGAGCACTTATAACTAGCAGTTCCAAAATTATCTAATATTTCTAATGTAATGGTGCCTGTATAATAATCAATGGAACCATCATTTGAATGAATATCTCCACTAACACTGAAAAAAGATGAATCAGAGAATTCGAATCCTAATGGATGAGCTGTTGTTATTCCTGTTAAAACATATGTACCTTTAGATAAACCAATTGTTTTACCAGCATCATATGCAACACTATTAAATAAATAAGGATTTTCCATAGAGACAGCATTATCACTATTTTGACTCAAGAATTGATAATTATCATGACCTGTGCGGCTATTATTGATATAATCAATAGCACCATCTTTTGATACACCAGCGATGTCTTTTATTGCAGTTGGTAATACATCATTTTTTCTTTTTCTGAATTTAATATTTCCTTCTGTATCAACACCTAATGTATTTTGATCTCCAATATATAATGTATTATCTGATAGAAACAAATGTCTTATTTTATATTCTGCAGATCCTAAATCATAATTTGCATTTGTATCTGGGATAATATGACCTGTAAGAACGCCACTTGCATCTAATACAGAAGAACCAGCTGGACCTTGTGGACCTACTGGTCCAGTTTCACCTGATGGACCTTGGATACCTTGTGGACCTACTGGTCCAGTTTCACCTGATGGACCTTGGATACCTTGTGGACCTGCTGGTCCAATTTCACCAGATGGACCTTGGATACCTTGAGGACCTGCTGGTCCAGTTTCACCAGATGGACCTTGGATACCTTGTGGACCTTGTGGGCCGATTTCACCAGATGGGCCTTGGATACCTTGTGGACCTTGTGGTCCGATTTCACCAGATGGGCCTTGAATACCTTGAGGACCTTGTGGGCCTGGATCTCCTGTGTCTCCCTTTTCACCACCAGATGGACCTTGTGGTCCAATTTCACCAGATGGGCCTTGGATACCTTGAGGACCAGCAGGACCAGTAGCTCCATCAGATCCTGTATCTCCTTTAACGCCTTGAGGACCCTGAATACCTTGTGGTCCTTGATCTCCGGTGTCTCCCTTAATTCCCTGAATACCTTGTAGTCCTTGATCTCCAGTGTCTCCCTTAATTCCCTGAATACCTTGTGGTCCTTGATCTCCAGTATCTCCCTTAATGCCCTGAATACCTTGTGGTCCTTGATCTCCGGTCTCACCTTTATCACCTTTATCACCTTTATCACCCTTATCACCCTTTGGGCCTTGAGCTCCACCAGAAGCTATTGAAATACTTTCGCCTTCACCTACAGGTTTTAAATAATTCCTTAAATTTTGATTAATATTAACCACATTATTAATAGTCCTTCTTCTTAAAGAATAAATACGAGACATATAATATAATAAAATATATTTATTTTACCATAAACTAATATATTTTCCATACGGTTCTATGCATTTCAATAAAATATTTATATTCAAGTTTTTTGAGTTTTGAAGTTGGTTGTATTTTTGGTTTTTCTATTCTAATATTTTTATTTATAATTATATTATTTGTATTTTTTAATAATTTCATTCTAGAATATACAGCAAACATTATATAATAAATATATATTATCTTTATATTTTGTTGTCAAATAATATCTACTAATCATCATTAGTACCTGTATTTTGAAATCGTTTTGTTAATGCATTTTTTAAATGGTCTTGTAAATTACCAGTATTACGAATATCATTTTTAACAGGATTATTTTCAGATATTGTTGCAATTGTATTACGGCGCGTAGGAGGATTAGATTTTTCATTTACTTTTACCTGGGATTGCGGTTCGTCTTGCGGTTTTTTTGGTAATTGAGTATTTGAAGGTCCATTTAATTGTATGCTAAATAAATCTTTCAAAGGAGTAATGTTGTTAATATTAATATGAGCGTATTTTTCGCCTATTTTTTCAACTTTAGATTTATAATCACAATATTGTTCTATATATTGTAGTTCAAGTTCATATTGTTTAGCTAACAATTGTATATATTTTTCCATTTTTTCATTTTGTTGAGTCAAAATATTGAGTTCATTTTCATTTTTAATTTTTTCTTTATCAATAGTGGCTTGATATAGTTTATTTTGTATATTAATATCTTCTTCACCAAGTTTTTTTTTTAATTCTTCAGAAAAAACTTCTATTTCGCTAATATTTTTATGATATTGTTGTTTAGATTCATCAAGTTTTTTAATTTCATCAAGAATATTTTTTTTGCTATCTTCACTCATTAATTATATATAACATATTAAATAATTAGTTTATTTGCAAATAAATAATTCGTAAAAATATATATGTCAAATGATACAAAATTGAACGATCATCGTTTAGTATTTCGCGGTTCAACATTATCAAATTATAAAATAACTGAAGTAAAAAAACAATATATGAATGAAACTGTTAAAGGTAATATTGAACCATCATGTTATTGGTCTGCTGAACTCATTTGTTCTGGATTATATCAAGAATTATGGGAATGTATTATATTTATAGCCAGTAAATATATTCACATAAGTAATCCAAAAATAATCATATATTTAGAGAACCGTTATGAAACATTTAGAAATATTATGATACAAAAACATTATAATTTTGAAATAGAGTTGCGAAATAATGATACAATACGAACTATGTTTGCAGAAATATCGACAATATTATGTTTATCACCGAAACGTCCGAGTTTCGAAGCATTAAAAATTGATAAAAATGAAGAATTTGATATGTCAATTATAAAAGATAAATTAAAAGCACAAGTAACGACACATGCAGATGAAGTATTTGATAAAGAAGACCCAAAAGAATTATTTATAGCTATTAATGAATTGGCATATCATTTGAGTGTACCAAAACCAAATTTTCAAGATATATGTTATTGGATAGAATGGATCATAGAGTTTGAAATAATATGTCGAAAAAGGAAGCAAAAAATAAAATGTAAACGCAGATCAGTTCCTGTTGATAATAAGTTTCAAAATGATTGTATATGGATTGTATGGGATATATTAATATTATATAATACAAAAAAGAATAATAAAACAGAGTCGATTATGAATGCATTACGAAATCTTTTTTGTATTAAATATGGACTAGGTACCGCTAAAAAACGTAAACATATATTGTATTTTGCAGTTGAATTAATAACTGAAAAAGTTGATATGAATGTAGAAATAATATCAAATAAAGAAACGGTCCAAAAAGTATTATCAAAAATAAATGAAATATATAAACAAATAAAGAAAAATGAAATATCACCTAAGACGGATTATTTATTCAAAAATGTAAAGGAAAATAATTTGGAAAATTCATTGAAAAAAATGAATATGTTAGAGAACATGGAATTTATTCCAAGAGGATAATGATTAAAATGATAATATATTTAAAAATAAATTATAGTAAATATATTATGAAAGTAGCATTATTGATACCATCAACATCAAAAGGTAGAGATTGGAAAACATTTCAAGAGTCGTATTTATTTAAACATACAATAAAAACATTTTTATTGACGTATAACAAAGAACATGAATATAAATTTTTTATCGGCATTGATGAAAATGACCCTATATATGATAATGAAGAAGTAAAAACTCAAATTCAAAGATTTGTATCAATCATGAAAAATGTGGAAATAGAGTTCATATATATGACAAATATACCGAAGGGTCATTTAACAGTTATGTGGAATAGATTATATGATGAAGCATTGGGTCAAAATTACGAATATTTTTTTCAATGTGGAGATGATATAGAGTTTCATACATCCAATTGGGTAAATGATTGTATTGCAACACTGCAAAAAACGAAAGGAATTGGTTTAGTAGGTCCAATAAATAATAATCCACGAATATTAACACAATCATTTGTATCGCGAAAACATAAAGATATATTTGGATATTTCTTTCCACCTGAAATAATAAATTGGTTTTGTGATGATTGGATAAATGAAGTATATAAAAAGATAGGTCATTTTTATCCATTAAATACCCATTTTTGTAATAATATAGGAGGTCAACCGCGTTATGAAATAAATAATGAAAGTGATTTTAGAAATGATATTCAAAGAAACATGCAGCGTGTACGAGAACAATGCATGAGTATAGTAAATAAAGATTATATAAAATATAAAAGATATAAAAAGTAATAAATATAAATATTTATATGAAACTATTGGTTGTTTTAACACAATATAAAAGAAATCATTTACAAAAGCAATTGGAAAGTATTAAGAATCAAACTTTACAACCTAATTATTTGGTAGTATTTCAAAACGAAAATCACATTGACATTAGTGATTTAAAAGATAAGTATGAATTTATTCATATTAAAAGTGATTATAATACAAAATATTTCGGAAGATTTGCGTCTTGTTTTTCTTTTCCAGTTGATATTTGTATGGTTTTAGATGATGATATAATACCAGGTAATAATTGTTTAAAAAATTATATGGATCAATGTCTAGAAATGAATAGTATTATTGGGGGAAATGGACGCATAGGAATAAATAATCCAAATAAAAAAAATTTAAATCAACCAATTGATATTGGTATTAGAAATAATCATTCATTAGTTGATTTTGTAGGACATTTATGGTGTTTTAAGAAAGAATGGTTACATTATATGTTTGCAATAAAACCTTTTACATATGATACTGGTGAGGATATGCATCTTTGTTTTACTTCGAAAATACTAGGAAAT
>MDTG01254200.1_pt1 | contig 10855 bp, 10 predicted proteins | sample 811421 | NCBI WGS metagenome assembly MDTG01 (sample SAMN05326645, study PRJNA326480) | marine metagenome | isolation source: seawater | place: Pacific Ocean: South East | collected 2011 | reverse complement strand
TATATTTTTTCTTTTTTGAATAATCTAACAACAATTTAAGATCTTCACTCTTTGCATTATAATGTCCGACAGTAATATTTAAATAAGGATCCATGCCAGCTTCCTGAATATACTCTAAAGCCTGCATTGCTCGTCTCCATGAGTCTTTTCTGCCTCTCATTTCATCATGAAATTCTGGATCCATACTATCTATGCTAACTGACATTCTACTAACACCATGTTTGGCTAGTTCTTTAATCATTTTTCTATCAGCTTTAAATCCATTTGTTGTTAAGTATAAGTAAAATCTTTCAGGTTTAATTGCGTCCAAAACGTTAAACAGTTTATCGGGCCATAAAAGTAACTCTCCACCCTGTAAGTCCCACTCTATAAAACCCATCTCATCAGCTTCATCAGCTAATTCTTTAATTTTATCAATTTCTAGAAAATCCTTCACATGATCTCCTAGGGGTGAGCCAGTAAAACAATACTTACATCTCAAATTACAAGCATTATTGTAGTTTAATTCAATGCCTCTATGGTAAGTTCCGATTTTACCATCATTTTTTTTTAAATGATCGTGAAAATGTTTTAGTTTTTCAACTAGTCTTGGTTTTGTAAACCACGATGATGAAATTGGCATATTGTTTATTATTCTACAAGAAACATAGTGTTAATTTTAATCTTTATACTATACAGAACGAATTAGATAAAGATTTTTATTTATTTGGGATATGAAACGAACCAGGAAAAACAAGTGTAAAATTAGCCTTACACGCTATTTTTTTTTTAACAAAACCTTTTGCCTCGAACTTGTATAATCCTCTATTATTAGAAACTAAGTTAGAGTAAATAGTTAATTTATCTCCTGGTAAAATTTTTTTAAAGAATTTAATATAATTAGCATCTGCAAGATATAATATTTTTCCTGACATTTTAGGAAGTGTTAAAACTATTAATGATGACATCTGAACTAAAGCTTCCACTTGAAGCATGCCAGGCATGTTTGGATCCCCTGGCCAATGCACTTTAAAAAACCATTCATTTTTTTTTAGAATTTTATATCCTTCCACAGATTTCCCAGGAAATACCCTTGATACAAAATCTATTAAAAGATAAGGGTCTCTATTTTTTTGTATTTTAATTATTTGTTTCTTATTTAATTTCATTTGTATAATATTAATATTATCTTAAATTTAATAAATAAAGTTTAATAATATAATTAATTTTTGTAAATGATAATACCATACGGAAAACATGTAATTGATAGTTCTGACATTAAGTATGTAAAAAAAACATTAAAATCTGATTTCATTACTCAAGGTCCTCTAGTCAAAAAATTTGAACATAATTTAAAAAATAAAGTAAATTCTAAATATTGTGTTGCAGTGAATAGTGCAACTAGTGCACTTCATATTTCTTGTTTAGCATTAGGTATGAATAAAAAAAAATTAGTATGGACTGTTCCAAACACATTTGTATCAACAGCAAATGCAGCGTTATTTTGTGGAGCAACAATCGATTTTGTAGATATAGATGAAAAAAACTACAATATATCTTTAAATCTGTTGAAGAAAAAATTAGAATTTTCGAAGAAAAAAAAAAAACTTCCAAATTTATTAATTGTTGTACATTTAGCTGGGAATCCTTCTTTAGCGAAGGAAATAAAAAAATTGTCAAAGATTTATAAGTTTAAAATATTAGAAGATGCATCGCATTCTTTAGGGGCTAAATATTATGGTAAAAATGTTGGTTGCTCTTCATGGTCAGATGCAACAGTTTTTAGTTTTCATCCTGTTAAAATGATTACAACCGCTGAAGGTGGAGCTGTTATGACAAATAACAAAAAAGTTTATAAAAAATTATGTTTATTTAGTAATAATGGAATTACAAAAAATAAAAAAGATTTTCTTATTAAAAATAAACAACCAAATTATTATGAACAGCAGGTATTAGGATTTAATTATAGAATGAATGAAATACAGGCTGCTCTAGGGATAAGCCAACTAATAAAATTGAATAAATTTGTTAAAGAAAGAAATAAAATAGCAGATTATTATAAAAAAAAATTGATTAATAAAAAAATATCTTTTCAAGAAATAAATAAAAACTTTTTATGTTCATATCATTTATTTGTAATTAAAATTTTAGGAAAAAATAATAAAATTTTAAGAAATAAGATTTTATTTCAGCTTAAAAAAAAAAAAAATTTATGTTGGAATTCATTATTATCCAATTCATTTACAGCCATATTATAAGAATTTAGGTTTTGTTAGAGGAAATTACCCAAAATCAGAAGAATACTCTGATAGTGTGATGAGTTTACCAATTTATTGTGGTCTTAAAAAAAAAGATATGGATAAAATAATAAAAAATATTTTAAATGTCGTGAATGAATAATAAAATTGGTATTGGAACTGCAAATTTTGGTTCATTATATGGCGTAAATAGAAAAAAAATATCAAAACAACAAGCAAAAAAAATAATTGAAATTTCAAAAAAAAATAAAATAAATTTAATTGATACTTCTTCCGAATATTATGGAGCTGAGGTAATTTTGGGCAATTTAGATTTATCAAAATTTAAAATTGTAACAAAAATTAAGATACCAAATAATTTTATTTTAGCAGATATGCACAAAATAGAGAAAATTTTCTTTTCGTCACTCAAAAAATTAAAGGTCAAAAAAATTCATGCTTTACTTATTCAAAATTGCGATGAACTCTTAAAAAAAAATGGATTTTATTTTTTTAATTTTTTTTTAAATTTAAAAAAAGAAGGATTTATAAATAAGCTAGGTTTTTCTATCTATTCAACTAATATATTGAATAAACTTAATAAGAAATTTAAATTTGATATTATACAAATTCCCTTAAATATATTTAATCAAGAATTTTTACAAAAAGATTTATTAAAGAAATTAAAAAAAAAAAATATTGAAATTCATACTAGATCGTCATTTTTACAAGGTTTATTACTAATGAAAAAAAATTATATACCAAAAAATTTTAAAAATTTAAAAAATATTTTAAAAGAATTTGATGAATTTATAAAAAAAAATAATTACAATAAGTTAAGCTATCTTCTAGATTTTTCTATGAATATAAAAGAAATAGACCATGTGATATTTGGAATAGATGGCCCAAAACAATTAGAAAAACTTTTATTTTTATCAAAAAAAAAAAAATTCAATTTTAAAGAAATAAATCTTAAAGCTCACGAAAAATTAATAGATCCAAGACTATGGAAAAAAAAATAAGCATAATTATTCAAGCAAGACTTTCATCTAAACGATTTCCAGGAAAAGTCCTTCATAAAATTGGAAACAAAACAATCATTGAAATATTAATAGATAGATTAAATTATGTGAGAGGATTTGATGATATAATTTTTGTGATACCTAATAATAAAAAAAACTATAAACTATATAAGTATTTAAAAAATATTAAAAAAATTAAAATATTTCGAGGAAGCGAAAATAATGTACTTTCAAGATATTTTAATGCAGCAAAAAAATTTAATTCAGACATTATCGTAAGAATCACCGCAGATTGCCCTTTGATTGATCCTCTTATGTTAACTAAAATAATTAATTACTTCAAAAAAAACAGATATGATTATATTTCAAATGTAAGACCAAGATCATTCCCTGATGGCTTAGATATTGAGGTTTTTAATTTTAAAACTCTGAAATATGCTTTTGTGAAAAGTAAAACAAAAATTGATAAAGAACATGTTACTAAATTTATGATTAGATCAAAAAAAATATCAAAATATAATTTTAAAAATAAAATAAACTTTTCAAAAATAAGGTGGACAATAGATTTTAAGGAAGATTTGTTATTTATTAGAAATTTCCTCAAAAACTATTCTACGAAGAAATACTTAGGTTGGAAAAAACTATTAACACTTTATAACAACATTAAAATATAAAGGATTTTGAGAGCAAATATGAAAGGACCAAATTTATGGAAATTAGCAAAAAAAATTATTGCATCGGGAAATATGCTTTTATCAAAAAACCCAGATGTATTTTTACCTAAAATATGGCCATCCTATTTTAAAAAAACTCAAGGATGCTTTATTTGGGATTTAGATGGTAAAAAATATATTGATATGTCAACAATGAGTGTAGGAACAAATGTTCTAGGTTATAATAATACAAAAGTTGATAACGCAGTTAAAGATATTATCAAAAAAGGAAATATGTCTACTTTGAATTGTCCTGAAGAAGTTTACTTGGCAAAAGAACTAATTAGATCTCACAAATGGTCTTCATTTGCAAAATTTGCTAGAACAGGTGCTGAGGCTAATTCAATTGCAATTAGAATAGCTAGATCCTTTAATAAAAAAAAAAAAATAGCAATTTGTGGTTATCATGGCTGGCATGATTGGTATCTCTCAACTAATTTAAGTTCTAAAGATAATCTTAAAGATCATCTGTTACCTGGTCTCTCTTCATCAGGAATACCCTCAGGTTTAAAGAATACAGTATATCCATTTAAATTTAATAGTATTGATAGTTTTAAAAAATTAATTAAATCAAAAAAAATTGGTATTGTTATTATGGAAGTTGCAAGATCACAAAAGCCAAAAATAAATTTTCTTTATGAAATCAGAAAAATTTGTACTAAGAATAAAATTTCACTTATCTTCGATGAATGCACTACAGGCTTTAGAGAAAACTATGGTGGCATGCATAAAGTTTACAAGATAAATCCAGATTTAGCTGTATTTGGAAAAGCTATAGGTAACGGTTATGCAATAACTGCTGTGATTGGTAGAAAAGAATATAAAAAATCTGCAGAACAAACTTTTATGAGTAGTACTTTTTGGACAGAAAGAATAGGCCCTGCAGCAGCACTAAAAACATTAGAAGTAATGAAAAAAGAAAAACCATGGAAAATAATTAAGAAAAATTCTTTGTTTTTAAGATCAGAAATAATTAGAATTGCTAAAAAGAATAACCTAAAAATCAAAATTAGCGAAGTATCGTCTATTTTATCATTTAGTTTTGAAAGTAATAAACGTAGAGAATATAAGACATATCTAACTCAGGAGATGTTAAAAGCAAACATAATTGCAGGGACATCTATATACCTTTCAGTATCGCATAACAAAAAAATCATAAAAAAATATTTAAATTCTTTAAATAAAATTTTTAGCACTATAAAAGAATGTGAGGATGGAAAAAATATATACAAATTATTAAAGACACCTTTATGCCAATCAGCGTTAAAAAGAATAAATTAGACAGAGATACAAAAAAAGTTTTAATTTTAGCAGCTCATCCTGATGACGAAGTTCTAGGTTGTGGTGGTACAATTTGTAATTTAACCTCTCAAAAAATTGCAGTAAGCATATGTTTTTTTTCAAATGGTGTTTCTGCAAGAAAAAATCATAAAAAAAAAGATATAGCTTTAAGAAAAAAAGCTGCTCAAAAAGCAGCCAAAATTTTAAAAGTATCAAGTTTAAGTTTTTATGATTATCCAGATAATTCTTTTGATAAGGTCAACATATTAGAAATAGCGAAGGTAATAGAAAAGAAAATAAAATTATTTAAACCAGATACGATTTTTACTCACTTTGGTAATGATCTGAATATAGATCATCAAAAAATCAATCAAGCAACATTAGCAGCAACAAGACCTCAAAAAAATCAGATAGTAAAAAAATTGTTTTTTTATGAAGTGCCCTCAAGCTCAGAATGGAATTTTAATAAAAACAAAAAACAATTTAATCCTAATTGGTTTGTAGATATTTCAAGTTCATTAAAAAATAAAATTAAAGCATTAAAAATTTATGGAAGTGAAATGAAAAAATATCCTCATCCAAGGTCATATAAAGCAATTGAAGCATTATCAAGATGGCGAGGAGCAACTGCTGGATATAAGGCAGCCGAAGCATTTATACTTGCAAGAAAAATTTAATGAAGTTTTTTTTTATTATTGATTATAAAAAAAATTCAGGGATAGGACATTTAAAAAGATCACTCTTAGTAGCAAAAGAATTATATAAACTAAATCATGAAATTTATTTTTTATGCTACAAAAATTATTTTAGAACAAATAAAAATATAAAATTCAAATATATTAAATTAAATGAAAAACATTTAAAAAAAAATCTTAATATAATTAAAGAAAAAATAATTTCAAAGTCTCCTGATTTTATTATATTTGATACGTATGAAATTGATCAAAAGATAATAAGTAATATTAGCACAACCAAAAAAAAAATAATGATAATTCATGATTATAAGTTTTTTAAAAAAAATGTTGATATTTATTTAAATTATAATTTTAGCAAGATTCAAACTACTAGAAGTTTATTATTAGGACCAAAGTTTGCACTCGTAGAAAAAAAAATTAAACTTATTAGAAATTATAAAAAAAATATAAAAAATATATTACTTTTTTTTGGCGGAAGCGACTCTCAAAATTTAAATCTTAAATTTTTAAAGATATTCCAAAGTAAAATTTTCCAAAAATTTAAATTTAATTTTATCATTAGTCCAAACATTGAGAATAGAAAAAAAATTATAAATAATTTTGGATTGAAACAATTTAAAAAAATAAAATTTGATAATAATTTTCATAAAAATTTATATAAATCAGATTTATATATTGGAACAGGTGGATCTTCATTAATGGATGTAATAATTTCAGGAACACCTGCAATTTTTTTTCCGATTAATAAAAATCAAAAAAATAATTGTATCAATATACAGAAGCAAAAAAAAAATAATAGTTGAAAATGTACAAAAATTACAAAAAACACAGTTAATGAGAAAAAAATTGATTAATTACTTTAATGATTATAAGTCTATGAAAAAAATTGCCAGATTAAATTTAAATTTATTTGATGGACTAGGAGCAAAGAGGGTTGCTGACCATATCTTGAGAAATGAAAGAACAAAAATTAAGAATTAAAAATTTTAAACAAAAAAATGAAGTTTTGGTAATTGCTGAAATAGGAATTAATCATCTTGGGAATGAAAATTATTGCAAAAAACTTATTTTAGAAGCTAAAAAATCAGGTGCTGATTGTGTAAAATTACAAATTATAAACCCAGATGAAAGTTATGAAAGAGGAACTCTCTCTTTTTCATTGTTTACAAAATATAGACTAAGTTATGAGTCTTTAAAGAGAATAAATGATTTTTGTAAAAAAAAAAAAATTCTTCTTTTTGCAACTCCAGGTGATTTGGATAGTCTTAACACAGTTAAAAAATTAAAATTTCCACTAATAAAGATATCCTCAGGTCTAAATACTAATAAGTTCCTAATAAATGAAGTTCTTAAATTAAAACTTCCTTTAATTATATCATTAGGTATGAGTTCTGAAATTGAGACTAAAAAATTATATAAATATGTAAAAAAAAAATCTAACAATTTTGCTTTTTTGAAATGTACTTCTATCTATCCATCAAACGATAATAGTTTAAATATCAATGCAATAAAAAAACTTAAAAAAATATTTAAATGTACAATTGGTTATTCTGATCACACTATTGATGACCTTGCAATATTGACTGCTGTAAGTAATGGCGCAAGTATTGTTGAAAAACACTTTACAACAAATAAAAAATTAAAAATCGCAGATCACAAAATCTCTATGGAACCAAAAGAATTTAAATCAATGGTAAAAAAAATTAGAAGGATTGAAAAAATATTAGGTGATGAAAATAATTTTTTATGTAAAAAAGAAAGACTAAATAAAATAAAATTCCAACGTATTCTTTTTTCTTCAAATGAAATTTTAAAAGATGAGATTTTAAAAATGAATAAAATTTTTTTTAAAAGACCTATCAAAAGAACTAAATATGATATAACAGCAAATAAATATGAAGATTATTTAGGAAAAAAAGTAATTAAAAAAATAAAAAAAAATAAACAAATAAATTCTAATTTTTTAAACTAATATGAAATATACAGTAATGATTACTTGTGCTACAGTTGGATTATCCCATCAAAAGCTCCGATTAATTAAAGAGTCAAAAGTGCATAAAGATATTTTTTTAGTAGGTGTAGACACAAAGAATGATGAAATAGCTGAAAAAATTACAGATGCTTTCGAGGTTGTACCATTTGCTGATGATAAAAGTTATATTACAAAAATTAAAAAAATTATCACAAAACATAAAGTAAATTTAGTAATTCCTTGTTCAGATGAAGAAGCTTTAATATTATCAAAAAATAGAAAACTAATAGAAAATTATAAAACTAAAATTTTTGTTGATGATTTTGGCCTTTTAAGCATATTTTCTAGTAAAGTAAAAACTTATCACTTTTTAAAAAATTTTAACAAATATATTCCTCAATATTATTTGTGTAAAAATTTTACAGATATGGATTTAAGTATTAAAAAAATTTTAAGAAATAATAAATTTTTTGTCATAAAGCCTGCGGAGGCAAGTCGAGGAGGGAAAAATGTGTGCGTTGTTGAAAATATAAAAAAAAATTATAAAAAATATTTTAATCATGATAGAGAAATACACACATCAATATCAATTTTCCAGAATGAAATAAAAAAAACATATAAACAGTTATTTCCATTAATTGTCATGGAAAAGCTTTTTCAACCAGCTTACGACTTAGACATTTTGTCAAATAAAGGCAAAATGATACAATGTGTTTCGCGACACCGAATTGACCCAATGGTTCCTAATAATGGTCATATCGTATTCAAAGATCGTAAATTTTATGATTTTGCAAATAAACTATCTAAATCCCTAGTTTTAAATGGTATTTATGATTGTGATTTAATGAAAGATAAAAATAATCAATTAAAAATATTGGAAATTAATCCCAGACAAAGTGGAAGTATCTCTGTTTCCATGAGTGCTGGAATCAAGCTTTATGATCAAATATTTTCATTAGTTAGAAATAAAAAAATTAAGATATTTAAAAAGATAAAAAAAATAAAAATATTGCCCACTGTTATGTTAGAGAAAATATAAATGTGTGGAATAGCTGCAATAATTAATCTTTCTAATAATAAATCTCATATTAATAAGATTGATTTAGTAAAAATGTCTAATGCTCTAAAAAGTAGAGGACCTGACGCTAAAGGTGAATTTATTTCCAAAAAACAAGATATAGCATTGGCAGTGAGAAGACTCTCAACTCAAGATTCCAGAATAATTGCCAATCAACCATGCGAAAGTAGCGATGGAAGTGTTGTAGCCATACTTAATGGAGAGATTTATAACCATAATGAGCTTAGACAGGAGCTAATTTTATTAGGTTTTAAATTTAAAAGTAATAATGATACTGAAGTTTTAGCAAATGGCTTTAAAGCTTGGAGAGAAAAACTTCTAGATAAAATTTCAGGACAATATGCTTTTGTTATATATGATAAAATTTTAGATGAGTCAATAATTGCAAGAGATCCCTCTGGTATATCTCCCATGTTCTATACTTTGTGTAATAATAAAATTATAATTGGATCTACAATACAATCAATTCTTTCTTTAAATTATAAAAATTTTAAATTATATAAACCAGCAATAGTTGATTTTTTTCTTTCAGACTCTGTTTCTAATGGAAATACATTTTTTAGGGACATAAAATATTTAAGAGGTGGTTTTTTTATTAAAGTAAATAAAAACAAGTCTTATAAAATTAAATCATTTAAAAAGATAAAAAAAAAATTTGTTGAATATAAAAAACTTTCAACTGAGAAAGAGTATACAGATAAAATTTATGAAATATTGGAAAGTTCAGTTTTGAAAACCTTACAGGGTGATAAAAAAGTTGGTTTATTTTTGTCAGGTGGAATTGACTCGGTATCAATTATGGCATTGATAAGAAAAATTTCACCAAATACAAACATCAAAACTTTTTCTGCAGCTTTTGAAGAGTCATCTTCAAAAAATATTGTTGGGGAAACATTGTTTGCAAAAAAAATGTCAGATTATTATAATTGTGATTTTAACGAAGTAGTTGTTAGTCAAGAAGATATTATAAATAATTTAAAAAATACAGAACAGCCACAGGCATCTTTTATTGAGACCACTATAGACAAACTTTCTAAAAAAAGTTCTGAAATGAAAACCAACATCGCACTTTCTGGAGAAGGTATAGATGAAATGTTTCTAGGTTATGATCATTTTCTTGCTTCAATTGGAAATTTAGATAATAATTTTTCATTTCTTAAAAAAAAATATAGCCTTAGAGGAGACTCTAAAAAACTAGCCAAAAGTAAAAAAAAAAAACTAACAAATATATTTTTGGGGGGAGGAGTAAACATTGGTCTTATTCCAGAGTTAAATCAATTACTAAAAATAAATAGTTCAGAACAAAAAAGATTCAAAAATTATATACTGAAATTACATAACGAAATAAGTAATGACAAAATTAAATCAGATATAGGTCAGCAAATGATGCATATTGATTATAGTAATAAAGTTGCTGAAAACCTTCTAAGAAGAGCGGAAGGACCTGCAATGAATAATGGAGTTGAGATGAGGTTTCCATATTTAATGGATGATTTGATAGATTTTGTATACAAAATTCCTTTACATTTTAAGATTGGTTCAGGTGAAACAAAATATCTATTTAGAAAAACTTTAGAGGGTATAGTTCATCCTGATGCTGTAAGGAGACCAAAATCACCATTTGCATTACCAGGCGTCAGAAGCAAACATTATAATAATGCAAAACTAAACTTTGGAAAACCAGCCTTTAAAGACATAATTTATAATAATAAAAAATATATTTATGAAATTTTTAATCAAGGATCGTTTAATAAAGAAAAATTTATAAATATAGAGTTTTTTAATGATAGATTAGCGATGCAAAAATCAAAAAAAACATGTTTTTTTGATGGATTGATTTGGAAAATGTGGAGCTTTGCAGAATGGTATGAAAAAAAT
>MDTG01017335.1_pt1 | contig 10855 bp, 14 predicted proteins | sample 811421 | NCBI WGS metagenome assembly MDTG01 (sample SAMN05326645, study PRJNA326480) | marine metagenome | isolation source: seawater | place: Pacific Ocean: South East | collected 2011 | reverse complement strand
TAATTAAAAAAGATAATAAAAATACTAGACTAATTAATTTATAAGGCATAAGTTAAAATTAATTACCTTATATTGTTTTATGCTTAAAGGATCAATTGTAGCCTTAGTTACTCCGTTCGAAAACAACGCCCTAAATGAGGATGTATATCGAAAATTAATTCATTATCACCTCAAAAATGGAACAAATGGCGTTGTTCCAGGAGGCACCACTGGTGAGTCTCCGACTTTATCCCATGATGAACACAAAAAAATTATCAAAATTGCCGTTAAAGAATGTAATGGTAAAATTCCTGTAATAGCTGGTACAGGTTCAAATTCTACTTTCGAAGCTATTGAGCTTTCTAAATATGCTGAAAAAGCCGGTTCAGATGCTTTGCTAGTAGTTACACCGTATTATAATAAACCAACGCAAGAAGGATTGTATCAACATTACAAAAAGATTAATGATAATGTTGGGATACCAATTGTTATTTACAATATACCTTCACGCTCAGTAATAGATATGTCGGTCGAAACGATGGCAAAGTTATACGAATTGAAAAATATAGTAGGTGTAAAAGATGCTACGGGAGATCTTAATAGAGTAGATGAGCAATTTAAAAAGATGGGAAAAGAATTTATTCAATTGACAGGAAATGATGACAACGCACTAGAGTTTAATAAAAGAGGAGGTGTAGGCTCTATAAGTGTTACAGCTAACATAGCCGCAAAACTTTGTTCAGATTTTCAATCTTCTTGTGCAATGGGATTTAAGGATTCTGAAAAATTAGATAGAATTCTTCAGCCAATTCATGAAGCAATGTTTATAGAAAGTAATCCTTCACCTGTAAAATATGCAGCTTCATTGATCGGACTTTGTAAGCCGGAAGTAAGATTACCTTTAGTCGAGGTTAAAGATGAAACAAAAAAGAAAATCTTAAAAGTACTTAAATCTGCAAAATTGATTTAATGAAACATAAATTAGCCTCTGGTCACAAAATTATCTGTCTAAACAGAAAAGCAAGTTTTAATTATTTTTTTTTAGAGACTCTTGAAGCAGGAATTTCTCTAAAAGGTTCAGAAGTAAAATCATTAAGAGAAGGTAAAGGCAGTATAGCAGACTCTTATGCTGTAGATAGTAACGGCGAATTATTCTTAATTAATTCACACATACCTTTGTATAGACAGTCGTCTTACAACAATCACGATCCAAAGGGAAATAGAAAACTTCTTTTAAATAGAAAAGAAATAAATAAATTGATTGGTAAAATTAATCAGGAAGGTTTAACTATAATTCCTACAAAAATGTATTTTTTGAAAGGAAAGGTTAAAGTTGAAATAGCTGTTGCAAAAGGAAAAAAACTTTATGATAAAAGACAAGTTAAGAAAACTAGAGATTGGAAAAGAGAAAAAGCAAGACTATTAAGTAAAAACAATAAATGATACATCTAAATATTGGCTCAAATCTTGACTCGAAATTTGGAACAAAATTCAAAAATATTTCTATGGCAATTAGTTTATTAATCGATTCAAAAATAATAATTAAAAAAATTTCAAATTTTTATGAAACTCCTTCTTACCCAAATAATAAATTACCAAAATATGCCAATATAGGTCTACTAGTAGATTATGAGTTTAACCAAACCAAATTATTAAAAGAAATTTTTTTAATTGAAAAAAAAATTGGAAGAGTAAAAACAAAGAAAAATGATCCCAGAGTTTGTGACATTGATATAATAGACTTTAAAGGTTTAGTTATAACAGATAAATTGCTTAAACTTCCTCATCCAAGGTCCCACAATCGAAATTTTGTACTTTATCCAATTAAAGAAATAGATCCTAAATGGACCCATCCTATTATTAAGAAAAATGTTGATTTTTTAATTGATGAATTAAGTCAAAAATCAAGGATAGAGATTACAAGATTGTCTAAAAGTGTTACTATCTAAGTATGATTAATAATAGTGAATTAATTGATAAAATAAAATCTTACAATAAATTTTTAAATTCCGACTCATTAAATAAAGCTTATAATTTTGCTTTAGATGCTCATCAAAATCAAAAAAGAGATGAAGGAGTGCCTTATATTATTCACCCTGTTGCAGTTGCAAGTATTTTAACTGAATTAAAACTCGACAGTGCAACTATCACAACTGGTTTATTACATGATACAATTGAAGATACAAAGGTAACTTACGAAGCTGTAAAAAAAGAATTTGGAGAAGAAGTTGCAAATTTAGTTGACGGAGTAACGAAACTGTCTGCATTAGAAGATAAAGTCTCTGATAATTCAAAAGCAGAAAATTTTAGAAAATTAATATTAGCAACTTCTAAAGATATAAGAGTTTTATTGGTAAAACTCGCAGACAGGCTACACAATATGAGAACAATACAATTCGTGAAAGATAAAGAAAAAATTATTAGGAAAGCAAAAGAAACAATGGAGATTTATGCTCCCTTGGCTGACAGAATGGGAATGAACAGAATAAGAGATGAATTAGAAGATCTTTCCTTTTCTGTGTTAAATAAGCCAGCAAGGGAATTAATTTTGGACAGGTTAAATTTTATTAAAAGCAATAGAGAGGACACTTTTAAGATTATTGCTGCAGAATTAATTGAATTATTAAAAAAAAATGGCGTTAATGCCAAGATAACAGGTAGAGAAAAAACCCCTTTTTCTATATGGAGAAAAATTCAAAGTAAAAAAATATCTTTGGAGCAACTCACTGATATAATTGGATTTAGAATTTTAGTTAAAGATATTGATGAATGTTACAAAACTTTAGGAATTTTTCACAGTAAATTTTCAGCAATACCAGGAAAATTTAAAGACTATATATCCACTCCAAAAATTAACAAGTATAGGTCCATTCACACTTCTGTTATAGGGCCAAAAAAAAATAGAATTGAAATACAAATAAGAACAAGTGAAATGCATGAGTTTGCTGAAAGAGGTATCGCATCACATTGGAAATATAAATCTTCTGAAAAATTTTCAGAACTTTCATGGAAAGAATACGATTGGTTGCGAGATTTAGTTGAAATTATTGAAACGGGTAATAGCCCTGAACATTATTATGAATTTACCAAACTTCAAATGTTTCAAGAAAATGTTTTTTGTTTCACTCCTAAAGGAGCAGTAATTAAGCTGCCTAAAAATGCAACACCAATTGATTTTGCTTACGCCGTTCATACAAAAATTGGTGATAGTGCTATTGGTTGTAATATTAATGGAAGAGAATCAACATTGCAAACAGAATTAAAAAATGGAGATATGATCGAAATTCTTACTTCAAAAAATGCTTCACCATCTCTACATTGGTTATCTTCTTCTAAAACTGGAAAAGCAAGAGCTTCTATCAAAAGATATTGGCAAGATAAGTCGCTTGAAAATACCAAAGTCAAAGAAAAAGATTATAAAACAACAATAGTTGTTGATTTGCCTCACAAACCAGGAGTTCTTGGCAATATAAGTTCACTAATCGGAATGAATAAAGGCAATATTCTCAACGTGGAAATGTTAAAAAAGAAAAAAGATTATTTACAATTTTCTTTTGATCTGCAAATAAAAGATTTAAAAAACTTTACAAACTTGATAAGTCAAATTAAGCAGAATAAATTTAACTTTAGAATAGTTCGTCATAAACAGAAAAAAAATGCTCTCATTAGAAGAATCTTTGAAAATTTTAAAAGAAACTAAAGCTTTGCAAGATGGCCATTTCATTTTATCGTCTGGTCTGCATAGTCCTAAATATGTGCAGTGCGCTCAATTACTTAGTAAACCACAAAAGGCTTCTAAAATTTGTAATTCACTAGCTGAAAAAATAAAGTCATCATTAAAAGATTTCGACATAGTTTTGTCACCTGCAATGGGAGGAATTATAATAGGTTATGAAATTGGAAAAATTTTAAACAAAGAAACAATATTTTCGGAAAGGATTAATGGTGAATTCAAGCTAAGAAGAGGTTTTAATATAACCAAAAACAAGAAAGTATTGATTGTAGAAGACGTTATTACGACAGGTAAGTCAAGTTTAGAATGTTCTAAATTAGTAATTGAATCTGGCGGTGAGATTGTAGGGTATTCATGTATTATTGATAGGTCAAATGGTAATTCAGTAATAAAGGAAAAAATTATTTCTCAAATAAAATTAAATATTCCTACCTATACAAAAGACAAAATACCAGAGAGTCTTTCTTTAATTAAAGCTATAAAACCAGGCAGTAGAAATCTTTAATGAAAAAAATTAGACTTGGAGTAAATATAGATCATGTTGCAACTGTGAGAAACGCTCGTGGAGAAAGATACCCAAGTCCCTTAAAAGCTGCAATCTTATCTGAGAAATCTGGTGCTGACTCGATAACAATACATTTAAGAGAGGATAGGCGTCATATTAAAGATGCAGACTTAAAAATCATTAAATCTAAGTTAAAGATTCCCTTAAATTTAGAAATTGCAGCTACAAAAGAGATGTTAAAAATAGCTTTAAAGAACAAACCGCCTTTTATTTGTATTGTGCCTGAAAAGAGAAAAGAAATTACTACAGAAGGTGGTTTAAATTTAGATTATAAAAAAAGTTTTTTAAAAAAAATTATTTACAAATTAAAAGAAAATGATTCTCGAGTAAGTTTGTTTATAGAGCCTAGCCTAAAAGATATGAAAAAATCAAAGTCGTTAAATGCAGATTGTGTAGAAATCCATACAGGAAAGTTCTGTAATTTGGTTAACCAAAAAAAAGATTACAAAAAAGAGCTTGATAAAATAAGAAACGTTGTCAATTATGGTAACGAACTAGGATTAGAAGTGCATGCTGGACACGGACTTACATACCAATCTTCAAAGATTTTATCAAAAATCAAAGGAATAAAAGAATTTAATATTGGTCATTTTCTAATAGGTGAATCAATTTTTATAGGATTACCTAATTGTATCAAAAAATTCAAAAAAATTATAAAATAATGAAAATTTATGGAATTGGTACAGATATAGCAAACATAAGTAGAATTAAGAAATCCATTAAAAATAAAAGATTTATTTCAAAGTTATTTCATAAAAAAGAGATTGAAAAATGCTCTAAATTAAAAAATATTTCTAGTTGCTATGCAAAAAGATTTGCTGCTAAAGAAGCTTTTTCAAAGGCTATAGGTTTAGGAATTTCTAAAGGAATTAATTTTAAAGAAATAATGGTACATAATATAAAATCTGGAAAACCTAAAATTAGATTAATTGGAAACACTAATAAAATTGTACATAAAATTCTTAATAGAAAGAAGATTAATATTTTTTTGTCTTTATCAGATGATAAACCTTACGCAGTAGCAACGGTTGTAATTTCTATATGAATAAAAAGAACATTATAAATTCCGTTAAAGAAAATATTAAAACCATATTTTATGCTTTAATAATTGCTATAATTATAAGATCATTGATCATCCAACCTTTCTACATACCTTCTTCCTCAATGGAACCTACCTTGCTCATAGGTGATCGTATCTTTGTGTCTAAATTTACTTATGGTATTAGCAAACATTCTTTCCCTTTTAGCCCAAGTATATCTGGAGACAGATTTTTTTATAAAAAACCGACACAAGGTGATTTAGTTGTGTTTAAAACACCAGTAGATAATAGAACTGATTATATTAAAAGATTAATAGGACTGCCGGGCGATGAAATTCAATTTATTAATGGAGAATTATTTATCAATAACAGTAAGATTAAAAGAAAAAAAGTTGATACCTTTTCAAATGTTAGATGTGGGCAGTTTTCTTTTGAAGTAAATGCTTATGAAGAAACTTTGCCTAATGGTGTTTCTTATTTTGCTGTATACAATAAAGCAGGTACATTGCAAAATTCGAAAAAATTCAAAGTTCCAGAAAATCACTTTTTCTTGTTAGGCGATAACAGAGACTGCTCGAAAGATAGTAGATATCTTGATAGCGTCGGATACGTAAATTTTATAAACCTAGTAGGAAAAGCTCAACTAATTTTTTTCTCTAATGATACGTTAAAGGGGGGATTGTTTGAATTTTGGACTTTAAATAAATCATTCCGATTAAATAGAACCTTAAAAAAAATAAGATGATAGAAAATTTAAAAGAGTTAGAAAATATTCTAGAATATAATTTCAAAGATCCCAATTTATTTAAGGAGTCACTAGTACATAAAAGTTACGATAATATTCATAACAATGAGAAATTAGAATTTTTAGGGGACCGTGTATTGGGTTTAATTATATCGAAAAAATTAATACAAAATTATCCGAATGAAAAAGAAGGAATAATCGATAAGAAATTTGCTAACTTGGTTAACAAAAAGACTTGTTCAAAGATAGCTGATACTCTTAAAATAAAAAAATTTATGTTTTTAGGTTCATCAAATAAATCAAATCAAAAATCTACAAATAAAATAATTGGTGATTGTCTTGAAGCTTTAATTGGAGCAATTTATTTGGATGGTGGTCTAAAATCTGCGGAAAAATTTGTTTTAAATCACTGGAGAAAATATTTAGAGAATTCAGCTATACCTTTAATAGATGCTAAAACTCAGTTACAAGAGCACAGCCTTAAGAAATATAAAGAACTTCCTAAATACACTTTTTATAAAAGATCAGGACCTGAACATAATCCAGTATTCAAAACAGAGGTCCAAATACCAAATTCAAAAAAATATATTGGTACGGGAACCTCTAAAAAGAACGCACAACAAGATGCGGCTAATAAACTATTACGTTCTCTAAAAATTATATGAATTGGGAAGACGAATGTTATCTGTTATCTAAAAGAAAATTCAGAGAAAATGCAAATATAATAAATGTTTTTACGCCGAACAAAGGTAAAATAAATGGGATTGTTTACGGCGGAAATTCAAGAAAAATAAGAAATTATTTACAAATTTCAAACAAATTATTTGTTTTCAATAATTCAAAAAATGACAATAAGATTGGTTATTTTAAAACAGAATTGATTAAAGCAATTTCACCAAAATACTTTAACGATAAGAAAAGATCTTTTGCGATTGTTTCTTTATGTTCATTGTTAAATTCTTTATTACCTGAGTCTCAACCCTACAAAAATATTTACAACTCGTTTGAGAAATTTATTGAGGCATTAAAATTAGACAATTGGATTATACTATATATTCTATTTGAAATTAACCTTATTAAGGAGCTAGGATACGATACGAACTTAAAGATATTCGATAAATCCTCAGATGATGATCATGGATTTAAAAAGATAAAGATAGATGGGTATAATTACGAGGTTCCAACTTTTTTAGTTAAGCAGAATATCCCTAAAGAAATATCAAATATCTTGATCAAGAAATCACTAATATTTACGAAGAGTGTATTGCTAAATAAGTTCTTCATTCCTAATAATTTGCTATTCCCTAAATCTAGAATTATTTTAGAAAATTACTTCAATTGATTTTTAAGTTTTTTTGCTACATCTAAAGCAAAATAAGTTACTATGGCTGAAGCCCCAGCTCTTTTAAAAGACATCAAACTTTCAATAATACTTTCTTCATTAATCAATTTGTCTTTAATTCCATTTTTTATTAAACTGTATTCGCCGGAAACTTGATAAGCAAAAATCGGAATTTTAAAATTATCTTTTATATTTTTAATAATATCCAAATAGGGCATTCCAGGTTTTACCATAACCATATCTGCTCCCTCTTTAATATCTAACCCAATTTCCCTAAAAGCCTCATTTGAATTTCTAAAATCCATTTGATAAGTTTTTTTGTCCGACTTTAAATTAGATTTTGATCCTACTGCATCTCTGAAAGGTCCATAAAAATTTGATGCAAATTTTACCGCGTATGACAAAATACTTACATTTTGATAGTTATTTTTATCAAGGGCTTTTCTGATAACACCAACTCTACCATCCATCATGTCGGACGGTGCGATTACATCGCATCCCATTTTTGCTTGGAGTAAAGCTTGATTAATTAAAATCTTAATTGTTTTGTCATTGTCTATTTTGTTATTAATTATAACACCATCATGACCATGTGTAGTATAAGGATCTAGAGCTACATCACACATTACTCCTATATCTGGGTATTTCTTTTTTATAAATCTTAAGGACTCACAAATAAGGTTATTCTCATTTAATGCCTCAGTCCCAAATCTATCTTTCTTTTTTTTTTCAGTATAGGGAAAAAGGGCGACCATTGGAATTTTTAAGCTTTTAACTTTATTCATAATTACATTTAATTTATCAACAGAATATCTGTTTACTCCTGGCAAAGTTTTAATTGACTCAATCTTATTTTTTCCGCTCCTGACAAAAATGGGTAATATTAAATCGTTAACGCTTAAATTGTTTTCTGAGATTAGTCTTCTTATCCACGCTGACTTGCGAACTCTTCTCAATCTTGTTGATGGAAATTTGCCTAAAATCTTCATTTTTTAATTTTTATGTATTGTTATTTATGCGACAAATATATTATTATACCTTATAAGCAAAGTAATTTAATAGTTAATTATGTCCAATTCAGTAACATTTAAAGATTTTTATCAAGTTCCAGATCTTACTTTTGATATTAACAAACTTAGATCTGATTTGGATGAAATTTTAGTTAAATCAAAATATCAAACTTTAGGGATCACCAACTTTGCCGCAATCCCAATGAACAAAATCCCTGGTGATGAAAATTCTATAAAGGGACATAACGTTAGAGGTATCTATTGGACAAAACCTGATGAGTCGGGAAAAGAAGTTGCGAGAGATAAACCAATTGATGAGTCCAAATATACAGAATTAACTAATGAATTTAAAAATACATATTTTGAAGAAGTATATAAAGTTTTAAGATCAAAATTTAAATTAGGAAGAGTAAGAATATTACTCAAAGAACCAAGATCAACACTAAGCTGGCACAAAGATCCTGAACCAAGATTACATATTCCAATAATAACAAACCCTGGCTGCAAAATGGTTATAGAAGATGTTGCTAAACATTTACCAGCTGATGGTCACGTAACAATAACTAATAATACAAAGTACCATAATTTTTTTAATGGTGGTGAACAATCACGTATTCATTTAGTTGCTTGTGTTTTAGAAAATCCATTTCAGTAGTTTGAAATCTTTATTTAAAAAAGTTTGTATAGGTTCAGATCACGCTGGTTTTAAACTTAAAGAGCTAATTAAAGATTTTTTAATAAATAAGAACATTTCTGTTATTGATCTAGGACCCACGAATGATAGCTCTGTTGATTATCCCGACTATGCTAAAAGAGTGTCTAATAGAGTTAAATCAAATAAAAGTGATATAGGAATATTAGTTTGCGGTTCAGGCACAGGAATGGCCATAAGTGCTAATAAAACTAAAAAAATTAGGGCTGCAGTGTGTTATAATCTAAAATCAACAAGATTGTGTAGACAACATAATAATGCTAATGTAATTACTTTAGGATCAAGATTAATTAAAAAAACTGATGCTTTAAAACTTGTTTCAGTTTTTTTACAAACTAAATTTGAAGGTGGAAGGCATCTAAAAAGAGTAAAAAAAATATAAAATGTCTACGGTAATAAAAGTAAATAAATTTTTAAACAACTTTTTCAAGGCTAATTTAAAAGAGTCTGATGCAGAGCTTTATGACTCAGTTAAGAATGAATTTATTAGACAACAAAATCATATCGAACTAATAGCTTCTGAAAATATTGTTTCAAAGGCTGTTCTAGAAGCACAAGGATCAGTTCTCACAAATAAATATGCTGAAGGATATCCGGGTAAAAGATACTATGGGGGATGCGAGCATGTTGACCTTTCTGAGTCTCTAGCAATTGAGCGTGCAAAAAAATTATTCAAATGCAATTTTGCAAATGTACAACCTCATTCAGGTGCTCAAGCAAATGGAGCAGTTTATTTAGCGCTAATTAAACCTGGAGACACTATATTAGGTATGAGCTTGAACTCAGGTGGTCACTTAACTCATGGAGCTAAACCGGCACAATCAGGCAAATGGTTCAATGCAATTCATTATGATGTAAATAAAGAAACAGGTTTGATTGACTATGAAAATGTTGAAAAGTTGGCTTTGGAGCATAAACCAAAATTAATTATTGCTGGAGGCAGTGCTTATTCTAGAGTTATAGATTTTAAAAGATTTAGAAATATTTGTGATAAAGTTAACGCTTATTTTCTTGTGGACATGGCTCATTTCTCCGGTCTTGTAGCTGGTGAAGTTTATCCTAATCCAACAGAGTACGCAGATGTAGTGACATCTACGACTCATAAAGTTTTAAGAGGTCCAAGGGGTGGTATAATATTAACTAATAAAGAAGATTTAATTAAAAAGTTTAATAGTGCAATTTTTCCGGGACTGCAAGGGGGACCTTTAATGCATGTTATAGCAGCTAAAGCTGTTTGTTTTAAAGAAGCTCTTTCAGAGGATTTTAAAATTTATTCACAAAATGTTATTGGAAATGCAAAAATTTTATCAAATAGATTAATGGAAAATGGTTTTAAAATTTTTTCTGGCGGCACAGATACTCATCTCATGCTAGTAGATTTAAGAGACTTTAATGTTTCTGGTAAAGATGCAGAAGCGTCATTAGTTCGTTCAAATATCACATGTAACAAAAATGGAATTCCATTTGATACGCAAAGTCCAATGATAACTTCTGGAATTAGACTTGGAACTCCAGCCTGCACTACAAGAGGATTTGGTCCGAATGAATTTAGCTTAGTTGCAGATTTAATCTCAAAAGTAGTAAAAGGTTTAAGCAAAAACCCTGAGAATAATTCGAAAATAGAAAAAGAAGTTCAGAAAGAGGTTGTTGATCTTTGTTCCTCTTTCCCTATATATAGTAATTAGATAAAAATACATTACGATGCTTTGTCCATTTTGCAGAGAAAAAG
>MDTG01399970.1_pt1 | contig 10856 bp, 7 predicted proteins | sample 811421 | NCBI WGS metagenome assembly MDTG01 (sample SAMN05326645, study PRJNA326480) | marine metagenome | isolation source: seawater | place: Pacific Ocean: South East | collected 2011 | reverse complement strand
TGTATTCCACTGCCCTCAGATTTCTTCTTTGAAGCCATTTCAATCAAACCACCCGAGTAGCATCCCCTTTATCAACGCGACGCGTCACATTATTCCGCAATTTTTGTCGTTATTCCGACTCAGTCAAGTCAAGCAAAGGAATTGACTCATCTTCAGTTGGCTTGACTATCAAGTCATCGTCGAAACGTATTGATGCCAACTTTTCATCAATTACATAGCCATGATTTTCTTCATTCATAGCATTGTCTGGATTAGACTCAATTAATGCGGCTTCAATCCTAGCAATCGCTCTCTCCACGCTTGGAATATTTTGGTCCTGCAGCGCTTCCCTAGCAATATTCAAATCATATTTTGCCGATGCAATACTAACTTCTGCTCTACTTTTCGACCACCCCTCCAACTCATCAATTGTCCGGATTTTTTTCTCAACATTCTCTATTGCATGCTGCATTACTTCGATTAGTTCTTGAGTTGAGCCTTTACAGGCTTTGACTAGATTTAACCATGCTTTCTCGTTGCTTTCAATAGTGATATTTGGCGATGTTTTTGCTAGGTATTTTTTTGCCGATTTTGCGTGCTTCAGCCGCCATGGTTGCCATGAAGAGGATGCAACAAGATCGAACACCAGTCGAGCAATGACGCTTGATGGTCCGTCTAGTTCGATGATATTTAGATAGCCAGAAGTCACAAGTCCCAGCCCCCAATATGAATCTGATGTAATAGTGACAGTAAGTGGGCCACTAATCGTTTTTAGCCGCCATTTCTGCTCGTTATATCCCGGCAATTCAAGAAATTCTGGCGTATCAGGGGATTCAAGTGCGGCAATTATTGCCGAAGCAAGATTCCCTAGATAGACGACCTCTGTATTACCGGGGAATTTGTCGTTACGCAGGAGACGAGTAGATTTCTCAACTCGGTGATTTGATTTTGCTTTGGTGACTTGGCCGATTAGTACAACAGTTCCATTGCTACTATAGTCGGCCATTGGTGAGGGTAACTATCTATCGAACATGAATTGACCGGAACATTGTGCGTCGTAAAAGAATTCATTAGTTACTTGTCGTCTGCTACATCAGGTGAAACCATGGGTTCGGGCGCGAAAGAATCGAAGGCTAGCAAATTGACTGTAATACCAGGTGTCGGAGCGGCAACTGCAAAGAAATTAGTTGATGCTAAATTGGATACCGTGTCAAAGGTTGCTACTGCGGGAGCGGCCAAATTAGTAAAGGCCGGTATACAAGCAGCATTAGCCAAGAAAGTCGCAGCGGCAGCTAAGAAACTGGATAAAGCCTCAGCGGCAACCAAGAAAACTGCTACCGCAGCAAAGCAGGCTGCTAAAGCCGCACCTGCTAAGGCCAAAGCAGCAGCAAAGAAAGCACCAGCTAAGGCAAAAGCAACAGCATCTAAAGCCAAAGCGGCTACTAAATCAGCTGCTAAGAAAACCACAGATAAGGCCAAGAATTTAGCCGCCAAGGCAAAGGAAACGGCCAAACCAAAGGCAGATTCAGAAACCAAAGGTGGCAAAATTGGGCCATCTCGTAACACGCCGCTATCAAAAATGGCTTGGTTCAAGAACGCGAAGAAGTAATTGCGCGAATTGTTCAAAGACCGAGTGCCTATTGTCACATCATGCCTAGAAGGAAGTATGGCCGTTTACGAAAGACGGTTGAACTACCTCCAAAGGAAAATTGTTCCCGTTGCCGGTCAGGAAAGTATTGTCCAATTCCGGGGCATTCAGGTCAAGCGGTAAAACCGCATAGGGAATGGTTTGGTCCAGAAAAGGTATCAAAGCGGAAAGCCAAATCAAACTAAGATTACTCTATGCCTACTGCGCTGGTAGATGGTGTATTGTCAACTAATTCATCGGCAGGGTCATCCACTTCAGCAAGGCTATTCCTCATCGATTGTGCTCTATTGTACACCTCACGCAGAGTCTGGTCTGAAATCTCTAGATATACGCGCGTTGTAGCAATACTACTGTGGCCCAGTAACTTTTGAATTGAGACTAAATCAGCACCCCGCTCCAAAAGCCCGGTGGCAAAATTGTGTCTTAGGACGTGCGGCGTCAACTTGCCCTTTGGCAAGCCCGCTTCAACGGCTAAATCGTCCATCAATCGTTGTACTCCACGAGGGTTTATCCTCCGCCCAACCGAATTCAGTAACAAGGCATCAAACTCGCCTCTTACTCTGGAATCCCTTACTGGTAACCAGGCATTTATCATTCTCAATGAACGGTCGGTAAAGAGAACCAAACGGTCTTTGTCACCTTTACCGCCAATAACCTTAGCTGACCTATCCTGAATATCGATATCACTGAGGTTGAGGTTACAAACCTCACTTACCCGCAGGCCAGTGTCTAGCATTAGCGTAACAACAACTGAGGCAACTGGATTTTCGCTGGTTTTTGCCGCATCCAATACCATTGTCAATTCCCTACGGGTAAGCGTTCTTGGCAGCCTTTTTCCGGTTCTTGCCCTAGTAAGGTGTTCTGGCCATCTGTGACCGAGCCATTTCAACAAGTGTCGAGCTGCTGCTAATCTCGCATTGTATGTCGTGGGTCTTAGGTCGGATAGGCTGTGAGTCCACAAATCGATCCGACCATTAAGCGGCTCCATGCGTTGTGCTAAATCATGAATCGTCATCGAGGTGTATTCAACCTCACTCAAGACATCTTCGCCCGGAAGTATGGTTTCAACGTAAGAACGTAAACCGGAAATGTATGATTTCTGCGTATTCGCCGATTTATTTTCAGATTTGAGTTGTTTCGTATAGCAGTCTAACCAAGGTAAATTTCGTAGATGGAACAAGCGCGGAGGTAGTGAGACATCATCATTGGTTAGTCGTAATTGGCTAGGCCTCAAAGCCCTGCGTTCTCGACTAAAGTTTCCTCTGCTGTTTTCCATTGGCGTCACCGCCTCTCGCCGTAGCGAGTGTGCATCCCGTGCCCCGGAGGGCATCTAGAGGATAGGGGTGTAAGATATCAAACCATCGGGGTTCTAGCATCCAAGTTGCGATCAGTTCTTACCGTAAGGAATCCAGTCGGTACCATTCCACCACATTATTGTCTGGTCTGACATCTGTCTCCAGGAATAGCCGTTAGCATCTGTCCATTGCTGCAATACCACTGGCTCCAATGCCGGTAGTGGCATTACAGGAAGCGGCATAATTGGCTCTGCCGCAACGGCCATTGCAGAATTTTTCGTCTTGGTAGGGCTTCGATTCTTTACTATAAATACACCAATAACTACCGTGGCAAGAATGAATCCAATTATCGAATAGAGCAAGACATTGCTTTCCTCGGCCTTACTTGCAGTATTTTCGCCGTCTTGCTGTTGACCAGTATTACCCTGTTGGGTATTATCATTATCTTCTTCATCTATTGTACAACCGTATGAGTCAACGGCTGCTCCTTGGGCAGTATCCGGACAGTTATCTACCAAGTCAGGGATTCCATCATCGTCAAGGTCGTAATCTGTTTGGTTATCTTCGTTGTTTGAATTGTTATCATTGGTGTTGTTATTTGAGTTGTCAATATTGTTAGTGTTGTTTGAATTATTCGTCTGACTATCGTTGTGATTATTTGGTAAGTTAATTGGTATCTGTATAGTCAATTCGTGGATAGCTTCTGCAGTTACTGGTAAGGCAGCAGGTAGCAAGGCAAGTTCAACCGAAACAGATTCATCTGTGTAGGACTCGTCTAGTTTTATTTCCACTGCTATGGAGGATAGTTTACTTGAATCCTCAGCGTAAGTTATCTCGACGGGAGAATCACTACAAGTTGAATCGAATATTGGAATTTCTACCATTGCTAAACCAGTTGCAGAACACAACAACACCCACTCATTATCAAAGAATAGATGACCTTCATAGTCCGCAATGCTGATATTGACATACTCAGTAAGTACTACGGGTAATTTTGTTATCTGTTGGTTAACCAATTCATGAGTAAGTACGTCATTGAAAATGTCTGGTTCATTTCTTAAATTAAACGAGGTCATTGTATTGAATGAGTCATTAAACACGACATCTATTCCGATTGTCTCTAGGTCAACACCATAAGTATCCTCAATCATGATCCTACAAATAATGAAATCTTGGCTTGAGATCTTTAATTTTTTGAGATTAAAGTCACCAATGGTAGAATTATTATCTCCGATAATTATGCGATAGTTAAAGTTCTGGTTAGTTGGTTCTAGACTTATTTCACGATCATAATATCCATCGTTTGATATGTTTATTTCGAATAGAAAGAAATCAGCATTAAACGTGAATAAATCGGCGTTGACATCTTCTGGTATTTTCGGTAGATTGCCGTTAATATAATCAAAATGAAAATCAAAGGATCCAAATGAAAGTTCCACTCTTGGATGAACACCATCATCCAACACAACAGCATTTGTGTCAGTCTCACCATCAAACAAATACATCAAATCTCCATCATCATTTTCGTAGTATGCTGATAAGGAGATTGGTAAGGAAATCATGCCGTCCTTTGTAATCGGATCTTTACTAATCAAGATATTAAACGCGAAAGTCAATGTCTGTCCGGCGGTTAGAGTACCTGTTGAGTATTCTTCAGATTCTTCAGTTAGCGAAATTCTAGCATTTTGGTCAGATTCATCAATAGCCAAAGAATACGAAATCACAGTTTCATCTTCGCCTGTATTTGTCAGAGTCATTTCAATTTGTTTTTCTTCACATGAGCACAAGGTAGTCTCCGCATTTGAAGTATTAGGCCCAAAATTAATACCATATGAGCTAAAACGAATATCATCCCTTTCCAAAATTATTTCACTATTTGACGAAAATAAGATTTCAACAGTAATCGAGTAATTGCCGCCCCAAACCGTGTTTGGATAACTGTAGTTTTCTACTACTGCAATCTTGTCCTCAATCCTTTGAACTTCAAGCCCAGACATTACGGCGTTGAATTGCTCAATATATTGCTGCTCAGCGATCTGTATTTTGCCGATTATGTTAATTTGAGTTATAGTTTCGGTCTGTAAGGAACCATCCAGAATTATGGTAAACTGCATGGTTGAAAATCCAGTGACATTATTTGGATACCAAACTAACGTTTCGTCAGCATGATGTGATTCTCCAGGCCTATGAATCTTGAATTCTCCCGTGGAGATGGAATTAGAAAACTCAAGCAAGTGGCCGGAATTTAGTGCGTTATCTTGGCTTTTATCGCTGAAAACAATAATGCAAGAACCTAACATAGTCGCAACAAGAATTGCCGCAACAGTCTGCTTCTGCATAGAATAGATTGCAGCAAAGTTCTTTTTTGAACTTTGTTAATTATGCTCACGCCCTTTCTTGGTCTTTCTTTATTGTGTTCAGCGACTGATTAGCTACGCCTAAAATCGCACTTTTTAGTGAAGCACGTAACTGATTTAATTCACCATAGCAAATTATGACGTCATCATATCTTAACTGTACATCAGGTTCAGGATTCCATAATAGTTTATTTTCTCTAGACAAAGCAAATACTGGTATTTCATGACTAGCCTTGAATAAGTCTGATATTTTGTTTCCAACCATCATAGGATGATTCCTAAGTTGTAGAGATAGAACTCCGGAACCGGGGACTGTTCTCAGTAGTTGATCCAAATCTACCTCAGAAAACGCGGTTTCACTCATCACATAATCAATAATTTCTCCAGCAACATTTACCCCGCTTGCCTTTTCTATTCCTTCAAGTCCTGGGGATGAATTTACTTCCAGAACGAGAGGACCGTTGTTTCCTTCCAAGAGGTCTACCCCAGCCACATTGAGGCCAAGGACCCTTGCTGCCCTGACAGCTTGCTCTTCGAATTCCTCACTTATATCGACCTTTTCCACCGTACCATTGAGGTGATAGTTACTGCGGAATTCTCTACCTCTGGCCTTTCTTCTCATGGCGGCAACAACTCGGTCACCAACAACTAGCGCTCGGATGTCTTTGCCGTGTGATTCCGCAATATATTCCTGAACAAGTACCGATTTTCCAGTTAGTAATAATCCTTGAATTAGGCTCCTTGACTCATGCACAGTATGTCTGAGGAAAACACCCTGACCTTGTGTGCCCTGTGTAACTTTGATTACTACAGGAAGGCCACCAACAAAGTCAATAGCCGGCTCTACATCTATGCTATCTCTAACATAAGTTGTTTTAGGAACGGGAATTTTATTTCTAGCTAGAATTTGAGAAGCATGAAGTTTGTCTCTACTTTGCAAGATTCCTTGACCATTATTTGCAGTCCAGATGCCTAATTGCTCCATGTGTCGAAGAACAGCAACACCGTGCTTAGTTATTGAATGGCCAATACGCGGAATAACCGCATCATGGGTAAATGGTTCACCAGCATAATGGATGTCAATTGCCCCGTCGTCAACGAATAATGAGAATTTCATAGGGTCTGTAACTTCAACGTCAATTCCGCGCAACTTTGCTTCCTGAACTAACCTTCGAGTACTGTAGAGCCGCGGCCCCCTCGATAGAACTGCTAGTTTCAGGTCCATGTGGATTCGAGGAAGGTTTACCTTTTGATATCATCGCCATATTTGCAAATTATAGGACAATAGTGTCTTTGAAGTGCTAATTCAACCTGCGCAGGTTATGTCCGAGGAGGAAGTACCTTCTGAAGAAGAGCAAATTGAGCCCCAATTAGCTACAGATAATGAGGCGGAAGAGGAGATTGAGGAGACGGTCGAAACGCTATCTTCTCTGCAAGCATCATTGAAGAAGTCACGCTGGAATGTGTTTATGTTTCTTGGACTTGCCTTCTTGATGTTTGGTTTTGCTTTATTCCCAATGTCGATGGATGCAGATTTTGAATTTGGTACAGCAGAGAAAGACCTCGGCTTAGTTTGGGGTCCATCTCCCGGTGGCGAGGATATCATGGATGTACCATACGAAGTATCGGTGAAAATCAACCAACTTCCATCTGCCACAGGTAATATCACGTTGGAAGTTTTCGTCGTACAAACGGATGACTGCACAGATCCGGAAGTAGCAAGCGATGCCGAAATAAAAGCAAGAAGCGGCGATAGCCACCAATTTCAGTATGATTACTTCAACTCTCCAGTCGAAGGAAAAACATACACATTCGACTTCGATTTGGACTTTGGTCAATATTGTCTCACTGCAAAAATCATTGGTCCAGATGGAACTATCGTTGACCCTAGTAGGACTAATTTAGAAGTTACCGGCAAACTATGGCCAAATCAAGTTATTGCAGGCGTGCCAGGAATAATTTTCCTTGGGCTGTCGACCTTTGCATTTGTCGGTGCGCAAAAGGTTGGCAAGCAAGTGAAATCTTTGCTAGAGGACGATAAAGTAACTGAAGAGCAAGTTGTTCTTGATGAAGCACGCAGGCAAAAGATTGCTGCAGGTCCAGGTGGACCTCCAAAGTCAGTTGCAGGTCCGGGTGGTCCGCCAGCAGCTGTAGCAGGGCCGTCAGGTGCGCCACCAAGTGTCTCAACAGGTCCGGCAAATGTTGCTGCAACTCCGTCAGAATCAGTAAAATCAGGGCCGCCGCCTGCCCAAACTCCCGCAGAACAACCTGATGCTGAATCTGCACCTGCTTTAGATGGCTCTACTTTCGAAGATGCTGGAAACGGCTACTACTATCGCAAGATGGCAAATGGTGGCTACGAACAACAGATATACATCAAAGACGCTAATGGTCAATATGTCCCATATCAGGCTCAGTGATATGTACCTTCAATTAGCTATATGATGAGTCAAAGCATGATATGATTGAAAGGGTAAAACGGTAACGGCTAATTGGTGAAGAGATTGTCTGACGACTTGAAATCCAGTCTAACAGCGGCCAAACTCAAAGCCCTATGTATTCTAAATGACCTCTCGACAAGTGGCAATAAGTCTGAACTTGTGTCTAGGTTATTAGAATCAGGTTTGAACCGGGAAGAGTTAGGAATAGAAGCTGAGGAAGTCATCGAAGAGGTAATCGACGCCGTTATTGAAGAAGAGGCGATTCAGCCATCATTGTCGCTTGAAGATGATGATACCCTTACACCAGAAGTTGAGCCTGAACCACAAAAACCAACTGTCAAATCAAATGATAGACAAACGGATGATTCAAGTTTAGACAATGTTCTTGATGCAGAGGTATTAGATGCTGAATTTGTCACTCTAGATGAAACAGTAAAAGCACCAAAAACAGTAACTGCTCAATCAACTAATAGTAAGTCTGGTAGCGATGCTGCCACGCTGCTTGACATGATAAAACAACCAAAGATTGCGGCTGTTTTCGTCGTTGTCCTGATTCTTGGTGCAGGTACTTGGTACTACTTCAATAATCAACTTGAACCATTCACCGCTGACACTTTACGTTATGGCGATGAAATGACATACACGATTTCTGATGGCGATTTCATGGCCAGTGAAGGATTCCTTGACTTGGTCTTAGATCAAATAGAAACCGAAGACGACATCTGTAAGTTGAGATTGTTATTCGACGGTACTGGTGATATTTCCATCAGCAACGGCGATAGTTCACAGTTGACCTCACAAACCTCTCTCGATAGGCTTGGAGCAGTTTCTGCCAAAGGCGGCCAAGGTATGGATTGGCTGACAGTAGAATCTGTATCCGAGTATGACTTTAGTGAATTCACTATCCAACGTCACTTGAGGTCAAGTATTCCCGGTTCTTCAGCCTGTTCAGATTTCCCTGCTAGTGTCAGTGGGACCGCGGATTTAGTCTCAATGCAATGGACTGAGCTAAGAGACCGAGCTTCAATAGGCACCGCAGTGGATTGGAATCTAAATGTTGAAGACACTTATCAAGGGAATCTAATGACCTTTGGTGTTGGAGGTATACTCGGCGATTTAGACACCTTATCACCAGGTTTTTCGATGCTACTTCAACCAGTTGAACTTCAAGAATTGCTCGCCAATGATTACATCGATGATGGGGCATCAGGCTCAAGGCTTGGCTGGGATTGGCGAGTGTTAGGGACTGAAACCCTTGGTAGCACAGAAATGTGGAAAATTGTTGCCACTAATCAGGATGTTCAAGAGTTGTGCTTAGGCTCTGCCAGTATGACGCTATTGGTTGAAGAAGGCAATCCTTGGGCGACCAAACAAACGGTGAATGTGGTCATTTCTGGCAGCGATAGCAATCGTCAAGGCTGTTCTACAACGACAAAATTACTCGGGGACTATGTTCTTCCTGATGGAGAATTGACTATGAGTCACACCTTCCAAAAATCCTCGCTCAGCCGAGGTTCCAAAGGTTTGGAATTTGGTTTGTCTTATGATGGAAGACCACAAGCCAACGAGTTGTCACCTAGTGATAATGATTTGAATGATTGGGGTCCAAATGGTGAACACATGCCTGATGATTCATCACTTAGGACGCACAATTTGGAATTAGCAATCGATTGTCTGGATTATCTTCAATCATCAGCATCAGGAGCGGTCGCTGCTTTGGATGATGGCGGCTATGTATGGCGAGCAATTGACCAGCAATTTGGTACTAATACACAATGGAACATCTCATGGATTGCCACAGATGACATAGCTGGATGGGTTACTTTCAACATGACTGGAGCGCCAAGTCAAGAGAATTGTCAGTTTGATAAGAAAGGTAGTTATGATGAGACAGTGTCATACAATCGTGAATTCATCCCTAAGGTCCTAAACTTAAGCACAATCGAAGAATCGTTGTTAGATACGATTCGGTTCCCAATATTAACTTCAGATCAAGGGTTGTTTACCAGTTCAGGAACTTATCATCCAGAATCAAGAATTGGTTATCTGGTAGTGGTACCAGGTAGCGGGATAAATACCATATTAACCAATATTGGGGATGCGACCGACGGAGCATGTACCGTTGATATTTCACGAGATTGGACCGAAGATGGTTGGAATAAGCGGTTTAATCTAATAGCCGATGCAACAGATGGTAGAATCATCGGTTGGAACTACGTCATGAATACCTAATTATTTCCTCTTGTTTTCAAACATTGATAGGTCTGGTGCTGCAGATACTTCAGAGTATTTTTGTTGTGGTTGCTCGTAGCGATATTGTGGCCTATTTTGCGCAAATGATTGTGGTGGTGGAGGGGTTTTTGGAATATTACCAGGCCTGTTTTGTCGCAGCCTAATAACGAGTAATAATAGCACTAAACTTGCGAGGATTGCGATTACTAGAGTCATGACATTGCTGCTTAGTGTATCAACAATTTTAGAGACAGTAGATTGTTCTTCATCTTCGATTACTTCCGGTGGATGCCAAACGAAATAGGATATGTTCCAATTGTGCTCCGCAGAGCCATATTGGTCAATTACCACCGCCTTGATGGTATATGGGCCAATGGTACCATTGCCAGCACACAAGATGCCACCGAAACCGAAAACGGTTGTTGTACAATTAAACGGTCCTTCCTCAAACGTATTGTTGGTTGAGATTAAGGTATCATTTCGATACCAGTAGTATTCTAGACCGATTCGCTCTTTGTCTTCTTCATTTAGCTCAAACATCATGCTAAGTGTTAATGTATCAGTCGTTGCGTTTATTGTTGAATTTGTCATTGAGGTAAAGGCAATGTAGCTGTAGCGGTTTACTCCATCGTCAATCATCTCATTACAATCATCATCAATTCCATTCCATACTTCTTCGGCATTTGGATTGATTTTGATATCATTATCGTTACATTCTTCAAACCATCTAAAACCGTCACCATCTTCGTCCAAATCAGGTACACGTGGATTGGTATTGGTTTGCAGAACTTCTACACCATCACTTAAGCCGTCTCCGTCTGTGTCAAACATTGTTGGCTCGCTACCAACCGTCAAAATTTCAAATCCATCTTCAAGACCATCATCATCTGTATCATTATCAAGC
>MDTG01291612.1_pt1 | contig 10856 bp, 7 predicted proteins | sample 811421 | NCBI WGS metagenome assembly MDTG01 (sample SAMN05326645, study PRJNA326480) | marine metagenome | isolation source: seawater | place: Pacific Ocean: South East | collected 2011 | reverse complement strand
GTATTGATGAAAATGATATTATAATTAAAGTGTATGGTGAAATTAATTTACAAACTGCAGGTGAATTTCATTCCAAATTATTGAGTCTCGACAAAAAAAATTTGGATTTCATTCCAGTAATAATTAATAGTGGCGGGGGTGAAGTTGATGCTCTAATGATGATGGTGTCCAGTATTGAACAATGTTCCACGGCCGTTTGTACAATTTGTGCTGGAATATGTGCTTCTTCTGCGGCAGTTTTGTTTTGTTTCGGGAGTGAAAATCTGAGAATCATGTATCCAAATTCACATTTAATGTTTCACGAATTTTCAATGTCATGTGGTGAATCAAAAGGATGTGATATTAGGGCTACTCATTCTCATTATACTAAAATAGATAAAGTTATCAATAAAAAAATTGAAGCTCATTGTAGTCTTCCTAACAATTTTTTCGACGAAATGTCTCATGTCGATACATTCATACCAGCAAAGGAAGCATATAAATTTGGTTTATGTAGTTTTGTCGGATATCCGTCGCTCAAAATAGAATGTAAATTTAAAATGTCTCTGGATTTGAAAAAGGGCGTAAGGCAAGAGACAGAAAAACGACCGTACAAATATCAGAAAATTATGCCACTTTCTGTCGATCCTGTGATCCAAGTTACTTCTTAATTTTTTTCTTTGACTAGAAAATGAAAAAAGCTGCATTTGCACTTGTTTTTTTATTTTCAATTGCGTTGGTGGGTTCAATGGTCTATTATAGATACCAGTCCGAAGAGGGTCGGGCGACCGAGTCTTTCAGTCGCCCGACGATGAAACAAGTTGGCGCTTGTTTGGTTTTTGCTATGTTAGTCTCTTTACCGATTGGTTTACGTGAAAGGCGAAGTAACATTAGTTATTCGCCTCCTTAAATTCGTTTAGAGCGTTATATTCGAAAAATATTGAACTTACAATTTTAGACTCTTCTATAGTCGAAAAATTATTTGAAAATGGATACTTAAGTCCTTTCAGTAAGTTCTTCTGAGCTTTAAGTTCCTTCTTTGTCAAATAATGTTTGCATTTCGGGTGTTCCCTTATGACGAGCTTTAATTTTTTCGATGCGTTTGACGACGAGTGCCGATGCATTCCGCGCATTCAGTGTGTATCCCCACTCGAACAGTTCAATCAAAAGTTCGTCGTTTAGTGTCCGTAAGTATCTCTGGCAATCAACATCCAATCGATTGTTTTCTATAAACTGATGGAGTAATAAATTTACACCGTCATTTTCGTTGTAAATTTTGTTATTCATTTGTATATGTAGTAAATGATATTTTAGAGACCTTGAGAGATTATATTTCAAGATGGTCTCATGAATCATAGCTTTTGAAAGGCAATATGATGGAATCCATATTTGTTTACCTTCATATGAACACAAAGAAAATGTGTCTCCGTAAGAATTTAAAATCAATTTTTCATTTCTTTTAATTTGTTTATATTCTTCAATGCAATAACATACTTCTTTTTTATCTATCAAATACCAATTTCCGTTTTTTTTTATCCAATTTCCTCGGACTTGAACCATCTTAACCACGCGCGAAAGAGGTTTTATTTTTTTATATTGATTTAAAATGGCAAACGAATCTCTTAAGTATGTATTAACAATGGTTTCTGTGCTAACCATATGTTTAATTATTTTTGCTTTTTTCAAAAAGGCTCCAAAGGGTTTGAAATACTTTGATAAATATGATGGCGATGTCGAATTTTTCTATGACAGAGAGTTAGGAGAAGATGAAGTGTACATAAGAGATCATACTGGAATGAATATTCATAAAGTGGAAATAGATTTCACACACACTAGATATTCCCCTCCCACCTACAGTATGCCTCCAGTTGAAGGAGGGTTATTCATACACGTAAAAAGAGCTCCTTTCAAAATACTGGTTGTTGGCGGAGAAGTTGAATTTGTGTCAAAGCATGTGATGCGGTTGTTGCCTCAAGATCCTAAAAAAGTGACTCTTTGGATAAAAGACGCATGAGAAGCGGAAGAGATTTGAGATTACAAATATTGAATAAAGCAAAAAAAAAACAAGGTGTGTGTGAAAACTGTAGTGAAAAACGACTGCAGTTATTGGATTTTGCACATTGGTGCAGAAGTGAAAAAAACGATAACATGTGTAATTTTGTTAAAAATGGAAGCAAAGAAGATGTAATAAATGAGTTAAAACTAGGCCGATTTCTTTGTCTTTTTTGCCATAGATTTGAGACAGATGCCGAAAATGTACAAATCCAGAAGGAGAAGGAATTAGAAGTGTATTTCAAAGCGAAAAAAAATGCACAAATCAAATGTAAAAATTGTTCAGAATTCGTCAATTTTGAAAGCATACGTAAAAGACGATGTACGATATGCGAATATAAACGCCAGCATTTCTATTATGTAAATGCTAAAAGATGTCGAGATATGTTGAAAAAACAGAGATACAAGTGTGTACATTGTTTTATGGTAGTATCGTATAATAATATTAATTTGTTTGAGTTTGACCATATATCTAAAGATAAAAAATTAGGAAATATTGGTGATATGAGAAACACAGATGAAATTATTAGAGAATCTTATAAGTGTCAATTACTATGTTCCAAATGCCATCGGTTGAAAACGTTAAGACAGTTTAATAACGTTAACGTTGTCGCTTGATCGTGATTATTTATTTTCTCATAAAAAAAAAAATGAGCTCTAACCAACCAGACATTGTGCTTAGTGACGTGTATTTTCCGGTATCTAATTTCATAATAACTATACCTTCTGCCAAATCCCGCGGAGATCGGGGACCAACAAGATATAAAAGTAACGTCTGGGTAAGTAATAGTAGTAAAGAAACTATTATAAAATATGTGGCCAGTGACGAGCATCGCATTGATTTGTTAGCTGTGGACAATAGTGATTTATTACCATTAGAAAAATTACAAAAACTGGCTGTTGAAAGTAGAGTTGTCGAAGGAGACCCCTTGTATGACCCTAAAAGGGCTGATGAGCAACCGTTTAAAGTATCGTTAGAAAAATTATTAAAGTTTTACGAAGAAAATGTGCCGTTACAAACAATAAAAAGGTTGGCTGTAGAAAAAGTACCATTAGAAAAATTAAAAAAGTTGGCTGAACGAAAACTTAAAGAAACAACGATGGGAGGGGTTGTCCCTTATCCCGATCCCACAAAAGAACAGTTAATGGAGATTATTTTTGGCCCAGCAGCCGACAGTGTATTGTGGTGGGAAAGGCGCAGCGGCGCGGACCTCAAAAAACTGTTACTGGAGCTTATTTATGAATCCGCCACGCGAACAGATCTCCGAAGAGACTTAATACCTATTATTTATGATCCCGTTGTCACGCGAGAAAAGTTATTAACGCTTATTTATGGTTCCGGATGGCGCGGCGTAGATTATACAGTTTCTGGTAATCCCGATCGTGTTGCACCATCTTATCTCTGGCCAACATTTACACATAGAAAAACCAGAAAAATTGTAAATTTCATGGACTTTACACCCGATAAGTTTAAACATGCAGATACTCGCTTACGTACTTTCGAGTTTAAAGGTATGAAACACAAAATAAAGGAAAGGAAAGCAGCCGTAAAGGATGCAGACGTATTATGGGATTTGAATCCAGACGTAGTAAGGGATTCAAAAGTTGAAGATATTCAAAACCAACAGGGCAAAGATATAAACTTAAGAGAGTTCATGTTTCATTTAAAAAATAAAACAGGTTTGCTTTATGACGTTATCAACTGGAAAAATTCAAAATATTGGTATAGTTTGGAACAAATACAAGAAGCAGAATTCTTTCTTGAAAATCTAATGGAGATAAAAACTAAGATTTTCAGGAGAACTTTTTCACAAATAAATGAAAGAACCGGGAAGGACGTCGTAAATTTTAATGACTTGAATAAAGAAATAAATTTTTTAGAAAATAACTTAGAAAAATATATGGGCGATGGAGGTCAGAGAACAAACACAATTGAAAATCCAGCTTCAGCGTTTAAAATTGACAAAGATACAAAAATTGCAGAGTTGAAATTTATGCGAAATCAAAAGTTTAAATTGTATTTAAAACGATACGTAAACAAAATAGATAAGGAACAGTATGATTCAATCTTATATGCATATAAACAAATTAAAGACGAAAAATGGAAATATGACATTCTTAAAAAGTTGACAGAGTTTTGGTTTACCGTAAGTGGTCCCTGGCACAACCTAGGTAATCCGGTTAAAAATGATGGCAAAATGAATATCAACGCCGAATACGAAATGGTATTAGCTTTCATGAAACATGGAGGATATGCCGATGATGATGATTTTAGTGAGGTTGATGAATTTGATGATTTTGATGCTGATGATCCTGATGAAGTGGTCGTTGAAGCGAAACCTCAACAAACTGTAGACGAAACCTTAAAAGACGTGGACGACGATACAGATCGTGACTTCGGTAGTCATCAGCAGTTCTCAAAAGAGAAACTTACATTTGAAGATTTAAAAAACAAATGGTCAGAAATACAAACAAATGATAACGAATTAAGACAATTTCTTAATAAATATTTTGTTTGGGTATGGGATGATGGTTATTCTGATATTGAAAATTCTTCAAAAAGAGAAAGTGATCGTCGTTATCCAACTGGAGTAATCAAAATTGTAGATGATTTTGGTGACGAAGAGAAACTTACTCCTATTCATAATTCGGACGTCGTGGGAGGGTCGCTTGATGAGACTAATTTTCAAAGTTTAGCTCAAATTGGCAAAGGAGGATTCGGTGATATATTCCAATTTCGTTCCGTACGACTGGGTAATTTTGATTTTGCTGTAAAGTATTTCAAAAATCTTAACAATATACAGACATATGAAGACAACGAAGGCGCCGCTCTTCAGTATTTAGTAGATTTTAAAGGAAAGGAAAACTATTGTGATACGATTCCGTTGGCTTCTCTACCCTCAAAAACAGACTTTGAAACTTATACTATAAATAAGCTTAATAAGGATCTCAATAACGATAAGGACATCCTTGATCTCGACTATTACCTTGATGCATTAAGTAGTTGGATTGGAACTCGACTCAAAGAAGAAAATCGGGATGAAAAACAGTTCCCGAAACAGTCAACTACAACGCTAGCTGAATTTGAGAAATTTTTGAATGATATTAGAAGACTTCCCTTGCTTGATCAAAAAGCTGAAATGATTGCTTGGGCCAAAGAAAATAAAGTGTGGTATTATATTCAGAAAACCTTACCCGTAGAAGAATTAACCTATTACCAAGAGCAATCAGTGAAGGATGACGAAGGGAAAGAAATCCAAGTTTGGCCCGGAGTACCCACACATAGAGTACATAAATTCGTTTCAATAATGCCTCTTTGTCAACAAATTCGACCTAGGTTGAGAGATGAAAAAATGATTAAAGATGATTTTATGAACTTCCTGGATAGATATAATGTGTATAAATTAATAACCAAACAAATAAGGTGTTTAGCAGAACATGATTTTTGGTACTGGGATTTAAAAGTTAACAATATTCTTCAGAGAACCGTAAAGAGAAAGTCTCCACCCGCTTTGCGAATTGATGGACAAGAGAAGTATTGGCATGAATCACGGAATTACATAAAAAATGGCAAAGAGGAAATATTTTATTACTTGGCAGACTTAGGATCTATATCGTATGGCCCGAATGTCGCTAGAAATATTAGAGAACGTAGAACAAATCTCTTAAAAGTAGCAGACCCAGTTGTTGAATTGACTTTAAAAATCTTCATTAATGCACAAACATATGTAAAAAGACAGCAGCTCGGGTCTTATGTTAATCCAATTCATGGGTTTGCATATTTGTACGAGCAAGCGATTAGTGAAGTAGTAGTACTTGAAAATGGTGAAAAGGTGATAAAAAATGACAATAATAGGTTCCTTGACATCAAAACACAAGGGTTGTACAGGACGATCAAAAGCCCTCATTTTTTTGGTTACAGTGATGAGATAAGATCTTATTCTTTAGCTTGGGTCCAGCGTTTATTTTTGCTTGAATTGTATGCCGATTTAATACCAGGAAGAGAAGATAGAAAAATCCTGAATCAGTGTTTAGATGTTTTAGCTGGTGGCACAGAGAAAGACTATAAAACGAATCAAATATATAAATTCAATTTCCCTAGAATAGCCACATTTTTTGCTTTGCATATGGATTATTTCCATACAAAATTCGTCGATGCAGATTCACCTCATCGTAGATACGACCCAAACAAATTCAAAGATCTTAAAAGATCCATCAGTAACCTCAACAATCGAAGTAGTAAAGACTTAGCCGCGGATATTTTTAACGTATGGGAGTTTTTTTTCTCTCCTAGATTTTTCGAGCCCTTTATTTCTATAATTATTAAAAGAGGTTCTAATTTAGAAATCCGCGAAGTCTTACAGTCTCTAGATGGCAAAGTGGATAATCCAAAAATAAGAATTGCCTTGGATAAATTTTCCAAGGCAATGGACCCCAATCATTTTCCCATAATGGACTTCAATAATTTTTCCAAGCTAAATAAGTTGCTAGGATCGGATACCCAGGGGTTGCCTGAGTTAGAAGTTTTAATTGATATAGAAAATAAAACTTATCTTTCGCATTTAGAAGGTAGTTTTTATTATAAGATGACAGAGGTTATATTCAGTGTATTGTTTAAGTCAAATTTTGGAAAAATAAAACAAAACCCCGAAGTTACGCATAGTAATATTTTAAAAGCGATTCCTAATCGACCAAAGGAAACTAAAATTAGAAAAGTTAAAAAAGATGAAAGTGTGAAAACTTTGTTTTTAAATTATAACGAAGTAATGGTTAGCGTCGCTCGAAGGATCTTTACGACATTAGATGAATATATCGATCAAAATGATCCGTCGACGCTGTTATCAACACTAGAAGATGAGTTAGAGGTTAAATTGAGTTCGCTCCACATAGGAGTAGGAGGAGGAGTAGGAATAGTAGGACCAGGAGGAAATGAGCACTTCGCAGGACCTTCCACGGAATCCGCAGCTGCAGTAGAGAGAGCCATTGCAGCTGCAAATGCTTTTTCTGACGCGCAAAGAAAGAAAGACGCGGCGGCTAGAGAACAAGCTGCGGTTTCGGCAGAAAAGGCAGAGTCGGAAGCGAAGATAGAGCTCGCGAAGGATGCTATCAGCGATCTATACGGTAAACTAGAAAAATTTTTTGAGTTTCAGGAGACAATCGAATTAGAGGAAACAATGGATTCTTATTTTACCAATTTATTTAATGAAGTTCGTGCGTTTCACGAAAAAATTGATGGATTCTTAAAAGACGTTGAAATCGCTAAAGCTATAACAAAAAGGGAGCTGTACGAGCTGGCTACAGAGGGAATGGGTCCAGACTTGCTACGAAAGTACACAAACCAATTAAGAATAGCCGTCGAGAAAATTCCGATACGAGTAAGAGACGATTTTTTGAATTTTTTTTACCAAAAATTACCGTCTTTTACTTCTAAGGGAGTATCTGATTTAGGTTTGGAAATTGCGTTTGAAGCAGCTGTTGAGGTCCATGAAAAGATTATTAAACATATTGTATGGAATTTTAACGAAGCTGACGCTCGTAAACAAATCTCTAAACTGAATCTCGCGAAGAAGCATTATATGGAAAATAAAAAAATAATCAATTGGAGGTTTATCAAGGTTGGTCCGTATCCCAGTAAAAAACTGCAAGATTATATCTTCTCAACTAGAGAAGAACTTGAAGACCAAAATTTAGGTAATTATTATAACTATATCTTTCTTGATATAGAAATGTTCCGGGGGGGAGAAGGAAACCCGTTTGAGAAAGATACTAAAGTGAATCGGCGCATGGTGGCTCAGCTCATGGAGCTCGGATACTATAAGGCAGAAGCGCGGGATCTCGACCCTGAGACCGCTGCCACAGTCATCGACCGATCGATCGCCCGCCCGCCGGATGGTGTTCCCGGGTTGTTCGTCCCAGACCCAGCTCCAGACGATGATACGAAAATCTCCGATGAAGAGTTCGATCGCCTCGAGATGTTAATGGAGAATCCGATAATCCAAGAAGAGATCAACGCCTTCGTGATAGAGAATTTCGGAAACAAAGAGGCTACCGAAATGGATTACACACTCAATATTACGGATTTGGATCCGCATGAACAGCGCCGAGTCATGCGCTTTGCGGAGGCCAGCGCTTTGTACCATATCAAAGAATATGTACCTTTTTTCCCGTATGATGGAAAGAAAGATAAACTTGATACAGATGAGCGATTGCGAGCACCACAAAGGAGAGAAAAGATGCTGATGGATTCGGAAGCCGCCGTAGCCGCCGAAGCACCCGATCCGTATGCTGCGGCTCTCCAAAACGAACTAAGCAAGGTACAATTGCAAACAGCGGAGCAATATAAAGAATGGAAAAGTGCACGAGAAAGACAAGCAGAGGAGGATCTTAAAAAGGAAGAAACTGCTAGTAAGCGAGCAAGAACATTGGAAAATTTTGACAAATATATATCGAACGCATCCTCTCAAGGTGGACCGGAAAACAAACAGTTTCATGCCATACTACAAGATTATGATGAAAAAACGGAAAAGAGTCGCGAAAAAGAGTCGCGAAAAAGAGGAATAGCTCGCGCGGCCGAATTGTCGAAAGCGAAGAAAGCAAAGGAAATTTAAAAATGTCAACGCCGCCTGTGTCTTTTCTTGCTTTTCCTATTACGCTGAGAATTTTTCCTTCTAAATGGATTCCTTTTGGAAAATTCCGATTTAATCCTTGAGAAAACACCTTCATTTTTACTCATTTGTGCTTTACTCATTTGTGCTTCTTGTTTCCTTTTTCTGTCTTCATCAATAATACGAGCAAATTCTGCACTACTTTCTGCTTCCTTTTTTTTTATTTTTTCTTCTAGAGTATCAATGCGTTTCACAAGTTTCATCAATGGTGTAAATATTTGCGCATCTACATCTTTATTAAGTTGATTCACTCGTCCCTCTATAACTTGCTGAAAATTTAGGGCGTTTAGTTGCATCTCATTTAATTTCATTTGGGTTTCCTGTAAAAATGCGTGTGCCATTTGTTTCTTATATATAAAAAAAAAAAGCTACGGTTGCGTTGTTTTTTTTTTATGTATCTGTTACAAAAATGAACAGCTTGGAGGAATGTCTTGAAAAATTCCCGGGAATAGTGTATCCTGATGGTAGCTTTAACAAAGATAAGTTTCGTGAGTATATGTTGGAACTACACACTGACAAAGGAAAAACCTCTGACAAAAACCCTATTCAAGAATTATTGACATGTAAAAGAGATTTTATTGAAAAACAAAAACAAGCTCAAGATGGACCCGCAGAAGATGAGCAAGAATATTTGAATGTGAAGCCCTTCATAGAAGAATCAATAAGAAACACTATAGCTGAAACAGGGGGGTTATATATGAAACTAAAAGATTATATGGATTTAGAACAAGACAAATTGGATGGTAGTTTAAAAAACATATATGGATCAGCTAAAAGAATGGAAGATAAGATAATGGAATTAGAAAAGAAGTTGCTAGATTTAAAAGACTGCCCACCCTGTGATAGAGTGTTTAATCAACGCAAAAGGGCGAGTAGGCTGTTTAAGAGTAAAGTATTTAAAAACCGCGCAAAATATTCAAAGAGAATTTTGTCATCCGTAAGAAGGAAAATTAGAAGTAAAAAAAAATAAGTATCTAAACCACTCACTCATTAATTTCATCTTTGTTTCTAACGCATTTCAGAACACTTTGGAAATTCATTTTATTTATAGGGATATTTAATATGTCGTGATATTGACATAATAAATAAGTAGAGTCAAAATCCACGTAGCAGTGGTGTGCACTTTTCTCTAAATTATCCAAAGTAGTTTTACCTTTAAAGTACAAACACAAATTAACTTTTGTTTTGATATTATTAATGACACTTCGGATGATGTCCTTATCTATATCAATATCTCTAAAGACAAATGATGCCATCAGGGATCGAACAACAATATTTTTTCTTATTTTCATATTATGAACATGTAAGAGATACAACACGTAATTCATTACGTATTCATGTGGTTTATTTTTACGTGTTGATCCGATTATTCTTTTTCCTTGAGAGAATAATAACATAATGTTATTCGAATAATCATCAAATCTTTTTTCACAACTGCATAGATACCATAAAAATCTTTCTCTAATGTTCATCATTCCATATTCTTCAAACGAAAATATTTTTTCTTTATAATGCTTCGATTCGGTGAAGATATTTCGCAAGCCGTCGTCAGGGAATAGCAATTCAGGAAATTCGTCGAAAGAAATGAAATAAAAATAATTGAGATTACGCCAGCTGGAAAGTGTAATCCTTTCCACAGTAATTTCCTTGAAATACATTAAGATATTGATGTTCAGCGCAATTGAGCACAGGCGTCTGTGTGATTCCTGAACCGAGCTTCGAAGTTATCCTAAATGGTTTTCGATTGTGGATTTCTATAATTTCTGAAGCACTCTTGTCTTTAAATTGTACATAACACACTCGACCACGATTATTTGAATAAGACGATGATCTATAAAGCCTATTTTTATAGGTTTCGAAATGAATCACCCTACAAACGAGATCGAAACCCTTTACAATATCTGTATCAGTGCAACCATCCGGTAAGTTCCTAATGCGTATAACATTATTTCTGTAAAGGTTATCAAGAACGTGTTCTCGGTAAGCTATTTGGATACGATTAGTGAATAAATTCCAGCGGTTGTATAGTAGTTGTTTGGTATAAGAAATACCTGAAATCGGAGTTTCAATTATGTTTATTGGTTCCTCCACTAGAATGAGGTATATAATGTTGATGATTATGTAATATTTAAAAAAAGACCGTAAACACAGTGACTTAGT
>MDTG01157897.1_pt1 | contig 10856 bp, 11 predicted proteins | sample 811421 | NCBI WGS metagenome assembly MDTG01 (sample SAMN05326645, study PRJNA326480) | marine metagenome | isolation source: seawater | place: Pacific Ocean: South East | collected 2011 | reverse complement strand
CTCCATACCTCTCGATCGTACCCATTTTTATATGAATTAGGAATTAGCAACGGCTTCTGTTGATCCATAATTTTAAAAATGATTAATAATTAAGTTTTATTTTTTATTTTTTGTGCGGTCTCAATAGTTGGACTTTTATGGAATTTTATAAATAGAATTAGTCTAAGCTTATTTAAAATCGAGTTGAAACCCAAGCATTGGTATCGCCTTACTAGTACCGGCATTTTGTGTACCAGACTTGCTGTTCTCTAGATGATAAATATCAAATGATGGACGTAGACTTAAATCATCTGAAACATCAAACGTTGATAAATGTGCATATACATAAGCATCTACAACATTTAGCGCATAAGCCAATCCAACGGTCACATATATAAAATCCCTTCGATTGCGCAAAAAGTTACGATTGTTCTTTAATTGGCTGATATTTGCCCCTATTAGCCTGTCAGGAGTCGGGCCAAATCGGAGATCATCATGATCAGTAGCAGCGTTATAATAGGCTGCTTTATAGTCATGATACTGTTTTGTCAAATACACACTGTAATAGCCTAAACCACCGAGAAGGCCGTAAATAATCGGAATCTTCCAGCTTTGATCGTTATGATATTGACCTAACCCCGGGACTATCAGCGACTTTCGTAAAATCTGTTTAGGATAGGGAAGCGCATTAACTTGTTTGTCTGCCCTAGCATTTATGTTGCTGGAAGGGCGGGTAGAATCGGACAGGATTAACGTACTTTCTCGGATTATTGGAACCGTATCTAAGGTGTCAGATAAATTCGGAATGGTTACATTAAATTGTGATGATGGATAAAATGATGACTTATGATGATTAGTACTATTCGACTGTCCAAAAATGATATCTTGTGAAAAAAAAACAATAATGAAGCTAATCAAACCAATTCTTACCAACAAAAAAAATCTTAAGTTGGTCATATATCTACTATTCTGTGGATGAAAGAAGTATTAATATTCGGTCTAAATCATCGTCTGTGAAGTATTTTATACGAATTTCTCCACCTTTTAGAAAAGTCTTCATTTGCACTTTCGTACCAAGTGCACTTCGTAATTTAGATTCTATATCTTTAATAATAGCACTATTTAATTTTGCAGGATTTTCTTTTTTTTCCAACGTCCTAATTTTTTCGCTATAATCATCAATTCTAGAATTATTACACTTAACTCTAATATAATTTTCTAAGCGACGAACTGACCATTGTCCTTTTATTACCTTATCGAGAATAAACTGTTGTTCGGTAACTGAGTCAGCACCAAGTAAAGCTCTTGCATGTCCTCCAGTAATTCTATTGGACGATAAAGCTAATTGAATGAAATCGGGTAAATTCAACAACCTAAGCATGTTGGTGACCGTTGTCCGGTTTTTACCTACCTTATTAGCTACTTCAGATTGGGTATAACTAAACTCTTCGAGCAACCGTTTATATGCAAGAGCTATCTCCAAGGGATTTAAATCTTCACGCTGAATATTTTCAATCAGCGCATACGCCATACTTTGTTCGTCATCAGCATGTCGAACGTAGGCAGGTAGATTAGAAATACCTGCTAATTTAGAGGCTCTTAGTCGACGTTCACCACTAATTAGCTCATAGCGTTTATCGCCTAAATAACGAACAGTAATTGGCTGAATAAGCCCATACTGTTGTATAGATTTAGCTAACTCCTCTAACCGTTCTTGGTCAAATTCTTTCCTTGGTTGGAAAGGATTCGCACGGATCTGATTAGGTTCTAAGAGGAGTACTACATCTGCCTTACGATGTTTTGATTCTGAATATAATTCAGAACCCTCTTCCGTTAATTTTCTACTATTATTAGATTGTTCAGATTGTTTTCTAAACCTAGTTTCTGCTAAACTTTCTTGCTGACCAGTTTCTGTTAAGATGGAAACCTTCTTATTTTGCTGATCTTCCATATCAGGAAAAAAAGCTCCCAGGCCTCTTCCTAGTACTTTCTTATTCGCCATGTCCTTTTACTTAGTTAATACAGGACTATTCTTAAATAGTTTTCTATTCCTTTTAATAATTTCGCTTGCTAAAGCCAAATAATTCTTTGCTCCCTTAGAAGTTGAATCATAAAGTAATGCAGGCTTGCCAAAAGACGGTGCCTCCGCCAAGCGTACATTCCTGGCAATAACTGTCTTGAATACACGATCATCAAAATATCGCTTAACCTCTTCTGCCACCTGGTTGGACAATCTAGTTCTAGTATCATACATAGTCAATGCCACACCTTCTATATCCAGGTTAGGATTTAAATGTTGACGTACAATTTTTATAGTGTTAAGTAGTTGCCCCAAACCTTCGAGAGCAAAATATTCACACTGAACTGGTATCAAAATAGAATCAGAAGCAGTTAATGCATTGATGGTCAAAAGGCCTAATGAAGGTGGACAATCGATGATGACGAAATCATACTTATCTCGTAATTCAGCTATAGCCTTCGTCAAAATTCTTTCACGCTGATCACGATCGATCATCTCTATTTCAGCTCCTACTAAATTTATATGAGCCGGCACAAGGTCAAGGAAGTCTAACTCTGTTTGTCGAATAGTATCGTTAATTTCAGCACTACCTATCATGACTTCATAGATAGAATTAGTTACCGTGGAGGTATCTATTCCTAACCCACTAGTAGTATTACTTTGCGGATCAATATCAATAATCAATGTAGGATGTTCAATAGCCGCTAAACTAGCAGCTAGATTTATAGATGAGGTGGTTTTACCTACCCCTCCTTTTTGATTTGCAATAGAAATTACTTTACCCATTGACGACTTAAAACTATTAAATATAATTAAATATAAAAGTACGTCCGAAGCGAACCAAAAATACTTATTAACAGTGGAGTACTAAGTTATCCACATTGAGAATTTAAATGGGTAAATATGATGATTAAGGTGTTTTTCCTGTTAGTAAAATTTTTCTGCTTTGACCAGTGTATCCTGTTTTATCGTTTACTAGACGTAACTTGCTATTATGTTGGCTTACATGTTTTATTCCCTGGGATTGATTAGGATTTAATTCAATGGTACCAGCAAAACGTATTATATAATTATGGTCAACCCACGGACTAATCTCACTATTTATTTTACTTGTATTATTTTCTGCACTTATATCCTTAGCATTAGTCAATGGCGATATAATCCTTTGTTCGTTAACTTCTATATTAGTCAAGCTCTCACTAGAAGTTTGGCCTGCAGGCACCCAAGTGTTCCAAGCAACTAAAGCAATCGCTAGTACTAAAAAACTAGCTGCTATTTTTATAGTATCTTGCTGCATCCTTTGCCAAATCCAGTTAGTAGTTGATGAGTTAATAGATGTTTCTGCCTCAGTAAATATAGTCTCTTTTAAATGTAATGGAGTTTTAAATGAAGGGTATACACTGGTTTTTTGCCACGTCTGTTTTAAACTTTCGACTTCTATAAGTAAATCTTGGTCCAACTGAATTCTTTGCTCAAATGAAATTTTCTCACACGGATCCATTTCGTCCATTAAGAAGCGAATAATGTCTGTATGTTTAACATGCATGGTTTTGTTCTGATTGTTTTTCTTCTTCAAAATATTTTCTAAGATTTGATAGTGCATATCGCATACGCCCTAAAGCCGTATTAATTGAAACACCAGTGATTTCAGCTATTTCTTTGAAGGATAACTCTTCGTAATGGCGCAACATAATTACTGCTCTTTGCTCCTCAGGTAAACGACTTATATGTTTATACATTCTCTTTTTGTCCTCATGCTGAATATAGTCTTGTGAGGGATCTAATGCTCCTTCATCGGTGACTCGATGGAAAAAATCTGTATTTTCTTCTCCTTCATTATTAGAAATGCGTACAAACTTTTTTGCCCTTCGCAAATAATCTATGGTAGCATTATGAGCTATTCGCATGACCCAGGCAATCCATTTTCCTTCCTCGTTATAGTTTTTATCCATTTTATTAATAACCTTAGTAAAGGTATCCTGAAAAAGATCACTCGCAATTTCTGCATTATGTACCATGCTGTAAATGTAAGAGTAAATTTTAGATTCGTACCTATTATAGAGTGTTTTAAATGCCTCCATATCATGATTATGGCGGTATAAATGCACTAGCTCTTTATCTGATAAAGAGTATCGTCTAGGTATGGACTTGATCGGGTTTTGTATATTCATCCCACAAAAATGATACGCATCGATACAAAATAACATCACATGTGCATGTGAGTTCACTGCTTTACTTTATTTTCAGAAAAATATTCAAGTACTTTATTTGCCTTGGTAATTCCAATTTCTTTAGCTAACGTATGAAGTCGTAATTTTCGTATATTAGAAATTGAACCATATCTTTTTAGTAGCTGTATTGCTGTTTTCTCGCCAATACCCTTAATATTAGTAAGCTCACTGCCAATTATATTATTACTTCTTATCTTTCGATGAAAATTAATTGCGAATCGATGTGCTTCGTCCCTAACCTGTTGTAAGAGTTTGAGAGCTGGAGAGGTTTTTGGGATCATGATAGCATCTTTTAGACCAGGTAAAAAAACTTCCTCTAGCCTTTTTGCCAAACCTATGATCTCACATTCATCATAAAATCCTATCTCCTTTAATGCCTTTACAGCTGCGCTCAGTTGCCCCTTTCCCCCATCAATTACGATTAAATCAGGAATATACTCTCTATTCTTTTGCACTCTTTTATATTGCCTCGTTAAGATTTCTGCCATTGAAGCAAAATCGTCGGGTCCAATAACTGTTTTAATATGAAAGTGTTTGTATTGAGTTTTTCTTGGTTTGGTATCGACAAAACACACCATGGAGGCCACTGGATAAGCACCTTGAAAATTGGAATTATCAAAACAGTGAATAGTACGAGGTAAGCGGCTAAGATTTAATAAATGATGTAAATCTGAAATAGCGGCTGGGATTCGATTTCGCTCTCTCTTTTCCAACTCTAATGCACGATCATTAAGGTGTAATTTTGCATTAGTTATGGCCATCTTTACTAATTTAGCTTTGTCTCCACGCTCTGGAATTTTAAAGGGTACTTTTTTTGCTTTATGCTCAAATAAATACCTATGTAGCACTTCTTCATCAACCAATTCATGGCTTAAATATATTTCGTCTGGTAAGGTTATATGATGATCAGAAGTGTAATAGTCCTCAATGAAACTTTGAAGTAATTGCGAATGAGAGTATTCTTGGACAAGTTTGATAAAGCGGTGGAATTTACCCACCAATTTTCCCTCACGAATTTTTAAAAGTACCCCGCATGCTTCATTTATTTCGCTATGTTTTTCTACCACAAAAAGATCCCGATCTTGTTCCGTTTCAGTCACCATTTTCATTCGCTCACTATACCTTATGATAGCTTGTAAACTGTCTCGCAAGTAGGCTGCCTGCTCGAAGGCCATAGCTTGAGCTGCAATTTGCATTTCTTCTTTAAGTTCTCGAATGAGTAAACTAGTCTTTCCATTAATGAGCTTTGTGACCTTTTCGATATTAGATTGATAGGTTAGCATAGGTAGCTCAGCCGAACAACTTCCAAGATAATCATCAAAACAACTATGCCATTTGGGTGCATTTTTTGTTTTGTCCAAAATCTTAATGGATACAGCACAAGTACATAAACCAAAGGCTTTGCGAATGACTTCTAACATTCTCTTCATCCCATTTACGCTATCATATGGCCCATAATATTGACTCCCATCTTTTATAATTGTTCTAGTAGGAAACACTCTTGGACGATCCTCGTTGGTAATACAGATATAGGGGTAGGTTTTATCGTCTCTTAGAAGCACATTATATCGTGGGTGATTTTGTTTTATTAAATTATTTTCTAGTATGAGTGCTTCCGCTTCTGAATCCGTTACAATTACCTCTAAATCGGCAATTTTCTGAACCATTGTCTGTATTCGACCAGATTGAATACTGCGCTCCTGGAAATAAGATCGAACTCTATTTCGAAGCTTCTTAGCTTTACCTACGTAAAGAATAATTCCTTTAGCGTCCTTATAGATATAGACACCCGGTTCTAGAGGAAGATTGGCAATTTTTTCTTTTAAGGTATTAGATTCCATAGTGGTAACTTAAGGAATTTGTTCTATTTTCGAGCTAATCTCTTAAAATCAATATCAATATTTTGACTCAACTAAGCTTCTTATGAATTTAAAAAATAAATATGGGTTAATGTATTCTGTTCAAAAACCCAAAAAAAAGTCGGTTCTACGGTGGTTTATTGTCTTTTTAGTATTAGTTCAACTTTCTTTGATTTGGCCTATTTATCCATTAGTTGGTCATATTGAGCCTTTCGTATTAGGAATACCCTTTTCGATTATTTGGGTCTTACTCTGCCTTTTACTGAGTTTTTCTGGACTTTTGGCCTTTTTTATATGGGAGAATCAGGAATAATGAATGATACATGGATCATAGTGGGGATTTCTATTGGATATCTACTTCTTAGCTTGCTCATGGGTATTATACCGGGACTAAAGGTAAGTAAGAGCCCAGAAGGATATGTTGCGGGTGACCGCTCTATGAATCTACTACTCCTTTATTTTGTATTAGGAGCTTCCATCTTTTCTTCCTTTGCATTTTTAGGGGGTCCAGGTTGGGCCTACTCTAGAGGAGTTGCTGCACTCTATATTATTGCTTACGGAATTTTGGGAATGGTCCCTCTATATTTTTTCGGGCCAAGAGCACGAAGAATGGGTGTTAAATATGGCTATCTAACACAAGCTGAATTACTCTCAGAACGATATCAAAGTCCTTTTTTGTCCATTCTTCTTGCCATATTAACAGTAATAGTACTCATCCCTTACTTGACTCTTCAGATGAAAGGTGCAGGTTTAGTACTCAATACCATTAGCGATGGTCAAATACCCTATTGGCTAGGCGCAGCAATGGCCTATGTCGTGGTTCTATTATACGTTTTTTTTAGTGGTGTTATGGGGGTTGGTTGGACAAACACTTTTCAGGGTATTTTTATGTTAAGTATCGCTTGGTTTCTAGGTATATACCTGCCCAATGAACTACATGGAGGAATTGGCCCAATGTTTGAAGCCATTGAACAAGAGGGATTGGGCAATATGCTGCAAGCACCAGGATTACAAAGTGATGGAAGTACTTGGTCCTGGGCTGGATTTAGCTCGGCGATAATGATATCGAGTATTGGTTTTTCAATGTGGCCGCATTTTTTTATGAAAACATTTGCTGCGAAAGACGACCGAACTATGAAATTAACCGTGGTATTGTACCCAACCTTCCAGTTGTTCTTGCTGCCTATATTATTTGTAGGCTTTTCGGCTATCCTGAGTTTTCCAGGGATAGAACCAGCTGATACTATATTACCACATGTACTCAGAAATATGGATCTCCCTGTTGTATTAGTAGGTTTGGTATGTGCAGGCACTCTTGCCGCTTCTATGAGTTCGGGAGATGCAATATTGCATGCTGCTGGAGCTGTATTTGTTCGGGATGGACTACGTAAATTTCCACAAATCAGGAAAAAATTGGATCAAAGGAATTTAGAACGAAGGGTAATACAGCTGAGTATATTACTTATAAGTATTCTAGCCTACTATTTTGCGGTAATCTCTTCTACCGATATCGTGAGCTTATTACTAGGTGCTTATGGTGGTATAGCTCAACTTTTTCCACTAGTTTTTGCCATGTTTTATTGGCCGTCTGCCACTCGACTTGGTGCACTTTCTGCTCTATTTAGTGGTATTATTGTTACACTGATTTTTCTTTTTTCTCCGGAATTGAAACCTTGGGATATTCATGAAGGTATCTATGGACTCATTTTTAACCTTTTTAGCTTGATAACAGTAAGCTTAATAACCCAAAAAACAGATGCCACTGTTGTTAAGAAATTTACACATGCCTAATCCATACGCTAAGTTATGAAATCCAAGCAAATTGCGAAGAAAAGGCACCAATCAACCAGTAAGAAATGGACAGGCACCACACCGAATATTGAAATCATTTATGAGGATAATCATTTGCTGGTCATTGACAAGCCAGCAGAGTTATTATCGCAAGCCGATAATACCAAGGATATCGATCTAACCAAATTGTGTAAACAATACTTAAAAAAAACGTACAACAAACCAGGTAATGTCTATTTGGGCTTAATTCACCGACTTGATCGGCCTGCAAGCGGAATTATGGTTCTCGCTAAAACATCCAAAGCTGCTTCGCGTATCTCTAAGCTCATTCGTGAACATCAGCTAAAAAAAACCTACTTGGCAGTTGTACATGGTCGTACTCCTTTAAAGGCAACTTATGAACACTTTCTAAAAAAAGATTTAAAAACCAATAAGACTAAAGCCTATAGTTCTAAAAAATTGCATGCAAAATATGCCATATTGAGCTTTATTACCTTAAAGCAAAGTGCACATTATAGTCTTATAAAAATCGACTTAATTACAGGTAAACCCCATCAAATCCGTGTTCAACTTAGTAAAATGGGTTTTCCTATTTGGGGTGACTATAAATATGGGAAAAAGGATATCGGCCTAGTGAAGTCGCTTGCGCTCAGAGCCTATGCCTTAGCCTTTGAGCATCCAGTAAAAAAAGAGAAATTTCTCACAAAAGCTGATATACCTACTCAACACCCGTGGAATTTGTTTGACTATTAAATCGATGACAGTATAAAGCCTTAGCTAAGATCATATCGATAATAGTATGAATTCATTTTGAAGATTAAGGAAGCGTTCCTAATATGTTTATTAAATCTATAACTGCCTTTAATGTTTATTTTAAGTTTAATACGCTAAGAAAACAACCTTCAATTGCTTCACTTTTCCCTTCCTCCATCCACTCCTACTATGATCAAACTGAACTAAAAATGAGTTGTTTTGGTCGTTTAGTTTCACCACGAGCTATAGTGAAAAAAGTTGCAGAAAAAAATATTAAATACAATAAAACCTTTAAAAATCCATGGAATGCTACATGGATTCCCTGCTTGTTAGAATTTAGTGATTGGCTTCTCAATGGGGATTTACATCATATAGTTTTTAGAAAACTTGCATTTCATAGAATAGTTCAAGCCTGTTTGATGAGTTCTAATTCCACCATTAAACAATTAGTTATCCTGGGCAGTGGTATTGATCATATAGGTTGGCTTTTTTCAGAAAAGTGTACCTGCTTTGAATTGGATATAGAACCCATGATAAGGTTTAAAAAAAAAATAATACCACCAGTCAATCAAAACATCCATTATAGCAACTTTAATTCAATAAATAATTCTCTCAGTAGATGCTTAAATAAACAATCTGCATTCAATCCAAACAAGCCTTGTTTATTTATAACTGAGGGATTTATCGACTACATTCCCAAAGAAAATCTACAGTCATTACTATCCCAAATAAAGCGTCTTCATCCAAAAAATGAGTGGATAAGCACCCATTTTGATCGTAGCTTATTAAGCAGCAAACAACGTTTCTTTTTTGAGCTTGGTGTACAAATAACAGGAGAACAATTACAAGCTAGCTTAACAAAAGAGCATATCATCTCATTAGGATCTAACTATGGATTTGTCCTAGTAAATGAATGGGCTGGTATACCTGAGTTGTTGGATGAACAAACTACTCCTATCAATTCTAAGCTAAATACAATTGAAAAAAGGGTGCTAAATCGGGAAAATATGAATGGTTGTACCATAATGTATTTTAAGTAAGCTAATATCAAAATCCATAAAATAAGGTAGCATGATAATATTTTACCAGTTTAAACAAGAATTCTATTACTCAAATTTCTTTCGCTAACTTGTTTTTAAACAATCGATTAGCAATATTAACTGCAATCATTATAACAAACTTATTATTATGGCTATACATGCTAAAACCAACAATGAAATTATTCAATTACAAGTATCTGTTGGCCTAGCAATTATCGGGCTAAATTTTTTTTTAAACGAATGGTTTGAAGCTATTCGTTACTATGCATTAGCTGCCTCAATCTTGATTATAGGTATGCCTCACGGTGCATTAGACCACAAAATCTATTTTAAAGCACTGCATAAAGAAGAGACTGTGAAAACTCAGATAATATTTTATGCTGGATACCTTTTAGTAGTCGCTGTATACGCTTGGATCTGGTATATACAACCTTTTGTAGGGTTTTTATTATTTATGCTGTTCACTTTATATCACTTTGGGCAATCCGATACTGAACGTTTACCATTAAATGGTTTGATAAAGCAGTTATTTATTTTAGCCAGAGGATTAAGTATAGCTGGACTCATTCTTTTTGGAAGCGATCCTTTTTATACTTCTCGGATTGTAGAATCGGTCACTGGTGTATCGCTTATATCTATAGTTTATAACTTTGTCACTACAGAAGACTTACGATTATTTTTTTCCTTAATGTATCCCTGTATTTATTTATTGGGTGGTATTATCTCTAAAAAAGTACCCTTAAAAAGTTGGCTTAGCTTAGATGCTCTAGTGGTTCCTGCATTGTTTTCAATGGTCGATCCTATTTTTGCTTTTGCTTTATATTTTGGACTATGGCATGGATATAACCATACAAAAACCATGTTGGATTTTTTAAGCAGTAAAAATGAACAAGTTGGATTTGGATGGTTCTATAAAGAAACTGCCTTATTTTCAGTAATTTCGTATATAGGATTAATACTTATATATTTCTTGGTCGAAGCATTTGGCAACGAAGCTTTACTGGTAGCTATTTTATTCACTTTAATAAGTGTCATTACATTGCCCCATATGCTTGTGGTTGAACAAATGTATCGAGCCTTTGATAGGACTAAAAACCAGTGAACAGAATTAAAAAAAAAGTGGATAAAAAAAAAGCCACACTCAACAGTGTGGCTTTTTTGCACACTAAAACGTATTAACGTT
>MDTG01011078.1_pt1 | contig 10856 bp, 8 predicted proteins | sample 811421 | NCBI WGS metagenome assembly MDTG01 (sample SAMN05326645, study PRJNA326480) | marine metagenome | isolation source: seawater | place: Pacific Ocean: South East | collected 2011 | reverse complement strand
TGATTCACTCAATGAGAGATAACGTCCCATTTGCCCAACCAATTGGTGAGGCTACGTTGACATTTTTCCCAGCAAACACACCGTTTTTGATTGGAGCGTTTACAGGCGTTCTCCTCATTTGGATCCTTCTCGAACACCGTCAACCATACCGATCGTTGAACAAACTTGGCAAGCTCTCCTTAACGTTGTACGTGGTTCATTTTATCCCACTCTATTTTGGGACGAACCTCACACTAACTTGGAGTGTTGCTATTCCAACAGTTCTATTGTACACAATCGTATGGTGGCCAATAAGCGTCTATCATCAAAACATGTATCCTCGATACAGTCTCGAATACGCTCTAAAGCGACTTTCACGTCATGGAGAGGAGGGGGCGTAAAACGCCCCCTCCAGTCATGACATGCGTAATCGTACTTCTTTCTGTACTAGATGGTGTGAAACAAATCACTCTGTGATTGCTTCGGCAGCCTTCTTGGCTCCCATCCATGCTACAACACCGAATCCGATCTTGTTGATCATATCGGCAATGTTGTAAGCGATACCCATCCAGAGTTCGCCTTCAGTACCAGCGTCGATAATTGCGACTTCTGGGCTGAAGAGGTAACCGAGAGGGTAGATAATCCATCCAACAACAATGAACCATCGTAGAGCGTTTGCGCTCCACTTGAGTTCATCAGAAATCTTGCTGTTATCGACACCAAGTCCGTCAGTCCACGGAGTACCGGTTGCGACAACGATCATTGCCCATCCCATTCCACCGAGGAGGAGTGCAAGGTATGCGTTCATCAAGCCGGCTTCTCCAGCGTATCCGAATCCAATCATGATAAGAGCACCAGTGAAACAGATTCCAGTGAATCCAAGTCCAGCAAATGTCTTGTCTGTGATTGCGTCCTTACCAACCAGGCTCGGGAATTTGAGTGCCATGAGTGGAACGGTGATGATCCAGTCCATGTATCGGTACTCGATGGAGACTACTTGATGCTCAACGTAAACGCCACGCATGTAGTAGTAGTGGAACGCTGCGATACCAACGATCAATGCGGAGATTGTCATGGTTGTACGGTGTTCCTTACCGACGTTGCTGCGCTCGCTCATAAAGAAGACGAACGCTGCACCCATCGAAATGTATCCGACGAAGAACAGGAAGAAAGTGACGAGTTCTAGTCCGTCATTGGTTCCGTTATTCAACCAGCACTGGGCTTCGTTGATGATAACGCCTCCAACTTCTTCACATTCTGTTGCAGGGTTGGTTGTTTCAGCAGCTACTGGTAGAGCAACTGCTGCAAGTGCAAACAGCATAACAGCGATTACAGCGCTGTTTCGGCGGTTCAACTTCAGGCTTCGTAGTTTTGATGAGTCTTCATACTGCATGTTCATCAAGGTGTAATGATTTCCTCGCGAATATATACTTTCGTTTTCGCGTGTAACATTACACCTCGATTTTCTCACCCATTTGAACGGACCATAGAGAAGCATATTTCCCAACAAACGACAACAAATCTTCATGCGTCCCCTGTTCTCTTATGGTTCCATTTTCTAACACCAAAATTCGATCAGAATGACGGATTGTCGACAGCCGATGAGCCACAATAATCGTCGTCCGATTTTGACTGATTTTTGTAATACTTCGCTGTAATGCGGCCTCTGTTTCATTATCTACAGCCGAAGTCGCTTCATCAAGAATTAGCAAAGGGGCATTTTTGAGAACAGCCCTTGCAATAGCAATACGTTGCCGCTGACCGCCAGAAAGACGGTATCCTCCTTCGCCAACATATGTTTCCCATTTCTTTGGAAGTTCTTCGATGAATTCGTATGCCTCAGCAGCATGGGCGGCCTCGTGGACTTCTTGATCTGTAGCATCATTGCGTCCATACCGAATGTTCTCGAGAATCGAGGTGGGAAAAAGCGTTACGTGTTGCGAGACCAAAGCAATAGAACTTCGCAACGAAGCGAGTGAATACTCATTAATCCGCCTTCCCCCCCACAAAATCGAACCTGCATTTGGCTCAACAAAACGGAGTAGAAATCGTGTAAATGTTGTTTTTCCAGAACCCGTTGATCCCACAATACCTACGGTTGAGCCCGCCTCAATCTCCACACTGAATCCATCGAACAACGGACCTCGATCAGGATATGCATAGTCGACTTGATCGAAAACAATTGGCGAACGTTTCGCGATCTCTTCTTCCAATTCAAAAGCTCCATCAACAACCGAAGTAGGCTCGTTCAATAAAGATAGAATTCGAACGGAAGATGCCATTGCTCGTTGATACAGGTCAAACGTTTCACCAAGCCGCGTCAATGGCCAAAGCAACCGTTGGGTCATGAAGACGAGAACCGAGTATGCGCCAACCGCTAAGACGCCCTCAAGCGCAAGCTTTCCACCGAGGAGAAGGGTGGCTGTGAATCCAGCGAGAATGGCCATCCGAATCAACGGAACGAATGCGGCCGATAGACGAATGGCTGAACGATTCGCTTCTCTATACTCTGATGATAGCGAACGAACGCGATCGAGTTCCTTCCCTTCATTTGTGAACGATTGAATTGTCGCCATCCCTGTCAAATCGTTTTCGAGTAGAGCATTCAATTGACCGGCAGCTGTGCGTACATCCCTGTATCGCACTTCGAGTTTCTTTTGATAGAGGAATGAACCCCACAAAATAATAGGGATTGGTAGAACTGCAAAGAGGGCAATTTCCCAGGAGAGATAAAGGAACACAGCGCCAACGACAATGACCGTCGTTGTGACTTGGAGCAAATCGTTCGCACCTTTATCCAAGAACCGTTCGAGTTGATTGACATCATCGTTCATGATTGCCAATAAATCCCCTTTCTGATGCTCATCGAACCATGTCATGGATTGATTTTGAACATGATCAAAGGTTGTAATTCGTAAGTTGTGCTGAACCGTTTGAGCAAGATTTCGCCACAAAACAGCATAAAAATACTCGAATAACGATTCTAATCCCCATATGATGAAGGTGGCTATTGCGAGGACAATTAATTGATTCCAAGGATCGATGATGCCCCATTGAGCAAGAAGCGACTCTTCTTTCTGAACGACAACATCAACTGCTACACCGATAAGAAGTGGTGGGGCCAAATCCCAGATCTTGTTCAGGATTGAACAAAGAATTGCTAGGCGAATTTTACGCTTCGGAGCATCAGACCGTGAGAGAACGCTTCGAAGAGGCCTCTCAACTTCAACCATGAACGACGCTCCTACGACGCGGTATGTCAATTCTTGCTCCTTAATCATGAAATTCCTTAACAACTCTCTTCTCCACACTTGATGCAACGGGTGTTGTAAGGTGTGGCTTCATGACGGACAAATGCTTTCAAAAAAGGAAGGTTATACGCGCCACATCACACTTATCGATCCCAATAAGCAATCACCTGACGTTGCAGCACAACGGGCTTTGATTGCAATCGAGTCTGGAACTTCAGCAATCTTCGTGGGAGGTTCAACCGACACAGAGAGCAACATCGTCGATGCCACTTGCGCAGCGATTCAGGAAGCCTTGGAATTGGCTATGTTTGCATCAAGCCAACATCCTGATGCTGACGAAGAAATGTGGAACATTCCAGTCATTCTATTTCCAGGGGGGGCTCATGCAATGTCTACCAAGGCAGATGGGATTCTTTTCATGATGCTCATGAACAGTAAGAGTCGCCAATTCCTCATCGGCGAGCAACTCAAGGGCGCCCCGTATATTTCCAAAGCAGGACTTCAAACGATTCCTACTGGATATGTTGTTTGTGCGCCTGGTGGTGCTGTTGGCGAGGTTGGCCAAGCTGAATTACTTCAATCCGATGAAACAGCCCTTGTTGCCGCATATTGTCAAACCGCAGAGATGTATGGTTTCTCAACCGTTTATCTAGAAGCGGGCTCAGGAGCTTCTTCCCCAGTAAATCTAGATCTCATCCGTACTGCGAAAGCTTCCATGAATTGCACACTTCTCGTTGGGGGAGGCATTCGTACACCAGAACAGATGAAAGCAGCAGCTAGTGCTGGAGCCGATTACATCGTCACTGGAACGATTACTGAAGAGTTCGAAGATTTACAGCAACTCAGAGAGCGTTTACAATCACTCATCAACGTCCTCTGACGCTTCATCGAAGAGGACTGGGTCGCCGCTACCACCTGGTGAAGGTGGTCGAGCTTCATCAACTTCCATTCCTTGAGGAAGTTCAGATTCTTTAACAGGTAGGTCAACAACACCTCCCTCTGCGAGGTGGCGCATGTCATCAGCGCTCGGACTTGATAGACTTCGTTCCACATCTGGACTGTTTGCATATGCTTCTCGCTTTGCTTCTCGAGCATCGTGACCACGGACCAGCGAAAGCGAATCAGCAAAGACTCTTCCAACAACTTCTCGGGTACGCTCACCCCTTCGAACACTGTTGACCTCTTCCATTGCAATGTCGTTCTGTGACTCAAGTTCACGGATCTCTGCCACACGATCGGTAAGTGCGGCTTCAAGATCGGTGATTGTGAGCGACATTTGTTGAATACGCTCGTCACGCTCAAAGACATCGGTGTGCAAGCGACGTTCTCTTCTTCGAAGCGATTCATATTCGCGATTTCGTTCAAGAAGACGACGTTTCATTTCTTCAATTTGCTCGACGAGGTAGTCATGTTCTGCAGAGACGGAACGCGGACCTTGCATAACACGTTCGAGTTGTTCTTCAAGATCGGCCAATCGCTTATCTCGAGCATCCAATAGGCCTCGCATACGATCAGCAATATCTCGCAAACGTTGTCGTTCTTCTTCCAAAGCATTGTTTGCTGCGACTTCAGCATCGTATTGGGCAGTCTTCTGATCGAGCTGATTCTTCAGGGAACGGACTTCATCAGCTGTAACGGACGTCAATCCAGCATCAGCAGCCTTCTCTAAAGCTTCGACCATAAGTCCCATTCGACCTTCCATTTCAGCAATCACTTCGTCTTGGGAGGAACTTAACGAGCGCAGTTGCTCCAATTCTTCATGAAGCGCATCCTGTTGTTCCTTCGAAAGTGATGCGGATTGGGCATCAAGTTCCTGACGAGCATCGCTCAATAGACGCTCAAGATGGACAATACGTGCTTCAGCATCTTTCAATTCCGACTCACTCTGATGAAGGCGTTGAATTTCAGGAGCAACCTCGTCTTCACGTTCAGCTAAATCGAGTTCCAAAACACGTAGACGTTGCTTAATGGTAACAACTTCTTCGTTTCTACGACCAAGTTCATCCCATGCGATGAGAACCTCTTCGACAAGTTGGTCCACGGGATAGCTTTTCAACATCCCTTCCAGCGCCGCCTTATCATTTCCAGAACTGGTTGTTTGCCCACGAGAGGCATCTGGATTGGAAGCGCCGAGCGTCATACAAGGGACTATCGCAACTCAACCACTCTTGAACCTTCCCTGTCAATCAGGGCAGAAAGCGCCCGATTTTGCAGTAAATCCTTCAAACCAAATCAGTTGATGGAGGTGTACATGTCATCAGGCATTTCGCCTGCGAGCATGAGTGCTCCTTCAGCGACCTTTTCCAATGGGTTTTCAACACACCAGACGTTGACATCACCGATATCGGAGATTTCTCGTGCAACACGGTCTGCAAGACCTTCAATGAGCGAACCTCCGCCAGAGAGGATGATGTTGTTTCGAAGCACTGGTTGATACTCAGGATCGGCTTCTGCAACAATTCGCTTAATTGCGTTACCAATCTTTGGAATAAGCATTTCACATGCTTCTTGAATCAAATCGCCGATATCGACGTTTTGGCTCTTTCCATCAACCGAGAGTGAGACCTCAACGGTACGAACATCGCCTCCAACATAAGAAGACTCTTCCTTCCATTTGCGGACCATGTCCTTTGTGATTTGAGCACCTGTGAATTTCTTTGCAACGAGATTCATCAACTCGATATCGAGCCAATCACCAGCTTCTTGGATGGTGACTTGATCTTCATCGGTTGGGAAGGTTCCGTGGATTCGAGCGATGTCGGTTGTACCTGCACCAACATCGACAACGATGGATCCACCGATTTCTCCGATTGCGAAGGCGGTAGCGAATGGCTCGGTAACGACCATGATTGCATTGACTTGACCGCGGAGGGTTGCAACGAGGTTGCTCTTGTCTGTGAATGAAACGTGGCTTGGTGAGCAAATAACACCGAAGACTTCGTCGAATTCTTCAGGGTCAACAGTTTCGATAAGGTGCGAAACGAATGCCTTCGCAGCAGCAAGGTTTGCTTCATCATCTTGCGCAACTCCAGCAGCCATCGGGCGGTAGAGGTTGCAAGCCAACTTGTTCTTCAAAGCGTCAGCTCCAAAGAGAACATCTCGCTTGAGGAAATTGCGGGCTACCGGGTCTTTTGGTCGTCCAACAACAGTCTCAATTGAGTGCATAGCACCTGCACTTGATGCAATTGTCGACTGAAACGTTCCAAGGTCAATTCCAACATATAATCGTCCGCTCATTTAATACACCTCTCGGATAAACAGGCGTGGATGCCATAAGGTTTGAAGATAGCCCTTGATTAGAATGGAAAATTCCAGGCAAAATCAACGCTGTTCACGACTAAAAAATCGTTGGATAACAAACGAAAGAACAAGTGCGATTCCTAGCGATGTAGTGATCGCAACGTTGATCCAAGATTCTAAAGATTTAGGTTCTGAACGCAACTCAGTATTTGGAACACGGATTTCAAACATATTGGAAACATAGGTTGTTGATGAAGAAGAAGTCCATTCGCTCGAATTCAAATCTTGAGCGTAGATTTCGACGGTCCAGTTTCCGCCCGGAGACAACGGGAAGAAATCATTCTGAACATCGATCAAACAGGTGTTCCATGAATCATTTTCGATTATTCGTGTACAGACTGGAACAGTGCCCGATAAACCATCGACACGTTCCAATGACACGGACACGTTTACGGAATCAATATCGAGAACAGAAAAGAGTATAGTAATACTTGAATTATCGTGGGATTGAAGCGATAATTCATCCAAAAAGATTCGTGGAGATTCGTTTTGCTGTGCGCATCCATTTTCAGTTACGGGTACGTCCGGCGACGTTGAGCGACAGGAATCAACATCATCTTCGACGCCATCCTTATCGATATCATCGATGCAACCATCTTTGTTTTGATCCCAACCAGCCGCACTGATAAACGGACAAAGATCTTCCTCGTAAGGCACACCATCGTTATCGGGATCGGAATGATTCAGTGGATCAATCTCTACACCTCGAATTGCAAGACCAAATCCAAGCTGATCACCTTCAATTCCAAGCGTTCCCGGTTGATTTCCCGGCGTGATGTATCGTCCTATGACGAGAACATCAACGTAATCGATTGATTCCAATGTTTTGGTATCAAGGTGAATGCCAACCGTTGTTTCATTGGTTGCTGGAAATGCGGATGTGTTGAGAGGATTCGCAAAATCATAGTAGAGCATTGAACGACCATCTTGGCGATAATTTTCACCTACTGCAAACCGCCCATCGGGAAGGCGAACCATGAGGAGGACATCATCAACGAGATGCGGTTCTGGTTTCGCTTGGAAGGAAAGACGGACGTCAAGCGATTCATTTTCCTGGAGAATAAAGCGCTGTTGGAAGACATCGCCTGTTGAAAGGAATGGTCCCACTGCCTCGCCCCCATCCCATGAATTGTTCATCAGATATTCAATCGGATTCCCTTCCCCAATACGATCCGACAGTTGCAAAGATGGAGCGCCAGCATTTAGTCGAAACGAGTCATGAATCCATACGTTTGAGACAGGACGCTCACTCTGTGTGTCAAAGGAATACAATTTATCAAAATCAATCAATTCACTTAGATTAAGAACGCCCCATCCGTCGTAATTGTTTGGAATCTCCGCACCTCCTTCACCTCCATTTCGGTGCGTGTCCGAAAGCGGTGTTGTTGAGAGGGCGAGGAGCGATTTCATCATTGGAGCAGATGGAACAAATCCATCGCCAAGAAGGACAGTTCCTTGTGCTGGATCGTTTTCAAACCATGGTGCACGATCCGCTAAGTCATGTTCAGTAAGGGTTTCATTATGTCCAGTGAACCAACCTTCTTGGACCATCTGCTGAACAACGCTTGCATACGTTGCAGCCATTGGTGTTGACATGCTCGTTCCGCTAAGTGTATGCTGTCCAGCATTGTATGATTCTGAGTCGCCATCGGAACGAGCGGAAACAATGGAAACACCTGGTGCAAGAGCGAAGATACCTCGCGTGTCAGCTTCTGTTGGCCCGTGTACGGACGACATCCATCGTTCTGTCTCAACATCTTTCGTTGATGCTCCGATGGCAATGACATTTCGAGCATTCGCAGGTTCCAAAACAGGCCCACCATTGTTTCCGGGGGCGATAAGCGGGAGCGTCCAAGGGAATTCTCGAGTAAATGCATCAAAATCTCCTGAACGTAGCGTGTATTCTGTGGTATCATCTCCCCACGAATTTGAATGAAGATACCCTCCATACAGAGCTGATTCAGCAAGAAGAAGATCAACATCGGGAGGTTGCCATCCCTGTTCAGAGACAATATCCTGAACAACGAGCTGTGTGTCATAACCCAACGTCATCATTGCAGATGGACCATTTTCTCCCATGGCGACAGTAAATGGATGACACCCAAGGATTCCAGCAGTATGCGTTCCATGACGATAGTCAGCATGGCCGTAGTGGTCCCAATCATCAATTGTCGTGTTTACATGCAATAATTTCCTATGTTCAAATCCAATTTCTTCGTTTGATAGATTCCGAAAGCACGAGTGATCTGAATCAATCCCAGTATCCGCTACGCCGATGACAACATTGGATCCATTAAGTCCAACTTTCCAGGTTGCTGGGTGCGTAGTCTCACTTGGACCAACCATCTTTTCAGCTGATTCAAAATTACGTCCAACAGTTTCAAGCTGCGGTTCAAGCCACAAAACTCCTTGCAACTCTACAAACCATTCGGCCATAAATTTAGATTCCCAGACGAAAACAGCCGACGGCAAAAATCCTGTTTGTATCGAGAACAACGATGTCCCGATGAGATCCTCGACACTCGCTTGAACTAAGGCGAGAACATCTTCAGGTAAGTTTGGTTCGAAGACAATTCGCACATCTTGCCCTACCTCGGGCACAGACTTCCAATCAACGGTTGGCGAGTCCTCTTCCATTGATTGAGGATAGGTTGCTTCTTCGCTGTGCTTCCAAACAATCAATGCCGATGGCGTCGCTAGACGCAATGGTGTATAACCAAAGGATTTGAGGGCACTCCAATCCTCTTGTATCCAAACACCATCCATCCGATGGAGAATGACTTCTCCCTCCGTAAAGGAATCCTCATCGACCAATCCCTCAAGAGGAATCGGAGCAACGAGCACAAACAATGCTAACAGAAGGCTTCGCACAACCACCGCCTGCTCTTCCACGTTGATGAAACACGCGATTCCAACCACGACCATCGCGTTTAAATCAAGGAACGAATCGCGTTGAGAACATGAAGGCCTTTCGTGTTGATGGCCAAGCCCCGTTCGGTCGCCTCCGACAGAAATTCTCACTGGATGTTGTAGCATCTTCCAATGCAGATGCTGAACACCGAGTTTACTCGATAATCGGCTCACGCCACAAGGCGACCCGACGTTCAATTACCATCGAATCAGTCTCCGAAATCGACCCTCGAACCTCACAGGAGCCTTCTGTCCTTCATCACTTCCGTGAAGAGATCGCGGCAGCAGGTGGAACCATTGCTCCTGTTCGAGAAGAAGAGTGAACGACAACGTCGCATTCATGAAGGGCGCATCCCAGGCAACGTTGAGGCGGTCCTGTGGAACAATCTGAACTTCAGCGAACAGCGCGCCTCGTTGAAATGAACCGAGAACGCTTCCATGAAGTTCAAGAACGGATTGAACAAGTCATCAATGTTCTTGGGGAACACGACGTGACTGCAACGATTCTTGAGACACTTGCAGCGAAAGATTACACATCTGAAATGAAGATGCATGTTTCGATTGGAGCAGGCGTAACTCTCACATGCCAACATCCCGGTGGTGGCGAAGGAACAACCATCGTTGATCTGGGAAGTGGCATCTTTGGAGAACGATCATGGTCGGATGCGGCAACCTTGACCCGTGAACGAATGGAAGAACTCGGTACACTCCTAGAGAACCTTCAATCACAAAGCCAACAATTGGAGGCGACCATTTCTACATTGGCCCAGTCATTCACTGTTGCCGCTGAATCACAAACAACACAAGAACCACCTTCTGAATCGGAGACGGTCGCAGAAGAATTAGAAGCAACGGAACCATCAGCTTTGAAGCCAAAACGAAGACGTGGTGGCATGTTTGGTAATGAATTGACCTTGGACGATTAGGTGAGAATATGGGCCTTTTTGACCGATTCAAGAAACGTGTTCAAGAAGTTGCAGAAGAAGTCGATTCGGATGCGCTGACAGCCGATGCAGATTCTCAAGAAGGCATGGCCGCAATCGAGGTTTCAAATCATATTGAAGAGGATTGGGACGAGGATATTGAAGACGAACCCATCGCCGAGGAACATCAATCGGATGCCAGTGAGGATGATTGGGATGAATGGGATGATGAGGAAGAGGATGAGATTCAACTCCCTGTCGTGATATCCAAAAAGGAACGAAAACGTCTCGAAAAATTAGAGAAACAACGCCAGAAAGAACTGAAGCGAAGAAAAGCAACAGCCGTTGCGAAACCAAAAGGATCCCGCGTTGATCTTTCGATGATGCGAACAACGACTGGGCGACAATTGGTCGAAGTCAGATCCGCACCACGTGGGTCGTCGAAAACAGCAGACATGGAGACGGAAGCTGGAGCGGTAACCATCGATCTTGG
>MDTG01372773.1_pt1 | contig 10857 bp, 13 predicted proteins | sample 811421 | NCBI WGS metagenome assembly MDTG01 (sample SAMN05326645, study PRJNA326480) | marine metagenome | isolation source: seawater | place: Pacific Ocean: South East | collected 2011 | reverse complement strand
TTAGAATAGGTGCTTTTTTACCATTTATCATATTAATAATATGGGGTATATGTTCATAATATTTATTAAATTTAAGTTTTTTTAATATTTCTCTCATATTTTTATAAGATAATTCTTCGATATCAATAAATTTGTTTTTTTTTAATTCTGATAAAATTCCTTTGTAAACTTCTTCTGGAATATCGGTTGTTTCTTTTGCTTGAAATTGTGCTAACCATTCATTAAAATGATTAATCCTTTTGTAGGCAAAATATGAAGACTCACGTGGAGGATCTTTATAAGATATTTTTTCAGAATTAATAATTATTTTATCTGTATAGCCACACTTTTCACAAATTAAAAGACTATCTACATTTTTAAGAACAAGTTTACCTAAGCAATATGGACAATTATGAAGGTCACATGTGTAGTTTTCTTTGATAATATTATCATCTACAATTCTCATATAGTTATTAATTAAGGTGTCTTCTTTTTTCCCTTTTTTATTTTTATTCATAAAATCCAAGACTGTTATTTCTGTATTGGCTTTTTCTTCGTCTTTTTTTGAATAATATTCATTTAATAGATTCCCTGTATTCAAATAGTATTCTATTTCTTCTTCATGATCATAACTTTTTATTTCTTGATTAATTGTTTCGATTTGTAATTGTAATTCTTCTGAAGGTTCTTTGACATATTTTTCTTGTAAAATTTCTTTTTTTTTAAGATTCTTATGATATAATTTCTTTTTTTCTGTAAATTCACCTGATATTTCTTGGTGAATTGCATCAATTGTAACTCTTTTATCTGCAACTATTTTTTTGAGAGGTTTATCTTTAAAGGACATTTCTATATATTAAGAATAGTTATATTATTTTTCTTTAAATGATAATTAAATCCAAACTTTGTTGAATCAAAATAATTTATATAATCTATTATATAATGAAAAAGTTTACACGATTATTATTAATTTTATTCTTAGTTTTGATTGGGATGTATTTTTTACTTCAAGGAAAACCATATATTTCTAAATCCAAAATACATGGGTCAGGATTATTTGCGGGCAAAGATTATAAAAAAGGAGATCTTATTTTTGAAGATCTATTCCCTTATAGCGAAAAAAATGAGATTTTATTCAATCCACTTGGAAAAGAAAAATTTGACCGATACATTTTGGAAGAAGGAAAATATATTAACCATTGTTCAAGAAATAAAAATATGGACATTGTAACAAAGGATTATATATCTTTCCCTGTTGTAGCATCAAGAGATATTAACAAAAGAGAAGAAATATACGCAGATTATGATACAATTCATAAACATCATCCATTTATCGCTCCTTCATTACCGAATTTTATGAAATGTTAGAAAGTTAATATCTTTTTTTCTTTTTTGTTTTTTTAGTTTTACTATCACCAATAATAGTATTAATAAGCCCTTGTTCTTTTTTTGTTATCTTGTAATATTTATAAATATCATTGTCCGTGGGATTAGTTGGTAAATTCGGAATCTGTATTCGGTTCAGTATTTTGTGATCATTTTTATTTCGAGGAGCAGGTGAAAATTGAGTCAATACCATAAGGAAATGAATTAAAGACGAATTGAAGAAATTGACATGTTTCATTATTTCATTTTTCGACATTCCTTCAACAATATAGAACATTGTATATGCGGATGTTCCAATTGGTTTTTGGTAATACACTGCGTTTAATGAACCGATTGGTGTTGAACCATTGAATGTCATAATAATTTTAGGTTTTTGAAAATACTCTTTTTTTTGATTTTTCTCATCATATTTATAAACCTCAAGATATTTACCCTCTCGATAATAGAATGCATGAGGATATCCTTTCTTTCTATTTTTTAATAATTGATTACTTACTACTAGATATGCATCATATTGAACATTGTAAAAATCATTTGAGTTTCTTTTTTTAAAAAGTTTATTAAAAATGCTTACAGTATCACGATTAATAAAAGAAGGTATGAATCCAAAATCATCTTTAATAAAATCATTCATCATGATTTTTTGATTTGAAGAAACAACTTGTTTGAATTCTGAATCGACAGTTGTCTTTTTATTTTTACGATTTGTGTAAATATAAATATCAACCGGGGGGAAATTTGGTATGATTTCATCTGTCATCTTAAGATATAACAATGAACCTTTTTCCATAAACGTATGGAAAATCCTGCCTATATTAACTTGCATTGTTACGGGGCTGTAGGGTTTCCTCCATCCAGTTGGATGAATAAACGCGAGATAGCTTTGTTCTTTTTCTGTCATAATTTCAAGAGCTTTGTCAATGAATTTAGGCCACAAAGGCATTCGGGAGCCAGTTGTCCTCCCTGTACCACCTTCATTATAAGGAGGATTCCCTATCACTATATGATATAATTTATCTGAAGGTAATTTTAAAAATGATTTTTTGTAGATATTTAATTTGTATTCATTGTTACAGAATATTTTTTTTAACGTGCGAATACTTTTTTGATTAATTTCTATCATTGTTAACATATTTTCAAGGATATGTTTTCTCCTTTTTTCTTCATTTGGTTGCCATTTCTTCAAACCATCCATTAGACGAAAATAAATCATAATCGGAAAATTACCGATTCCAGTTGCTGGATCTAACCATTTCAATGAATGATCTTTCCATATTTTTTTAGGTAGTTTATGAAGTATTTCTTCAACAACCGATAAAGGTGTAAATACTTCACCTTTCTCTTTTCTTTCTTTTTCTTTTGGTTGTAATTTACTATCAATATAATCAAATAATTGATCAGGTTCTTTAATCGTTGGGATCATAACTTAATAAATACCAATATAAAAAAATGAATTAACAATTATTTAACTACTATATGCTAAACCACCCATCCCTGACATAATACGGAGGACATTATAGTTTACAGCATATATATTATCTTCTGCTGATAATGAACCTGTAGTTATTAATGTAGCATTGTCTAATCTTGAAAAATTACATGTTCCTGACGGTTGATGCTCTTCTGGGCGAAGGGCAAACGAATAAACATTTATCTTTTTACTAAGTCGTGAACAACGTGAAGGATAAATAATTTTAAAGATTGACAATTGGTCATTTGGCGCTGAAGCAGCCACCGTTGTAACCACTCTATCATATTCTAACAAACCATCGTTAAAACTAACAACTCTAGCATAGGTAGTTTTAATAGATGCAAACATTGGATACTCAGTTGATCCCAATTTGTCGGCGTCGCAATGGGCAACCAAATGTAGGTCTCCTGCATTGATACCAAGTGTATCTGCATCAATAATAACATGCTTACCTGTGGCTGTAGAGCTCCCACCATCCTCGCTACATGTAGCAAATCCATTGGCTACTCCGTCAACGGCGCCTTCGGTTCCGGCAAGGGTTGCCGGGGGTTGAGGTGGTCCTGTGGGATATGTTTTCCCTACTTTTGCCACAATTGGTTCAATACTAAGACGTAATTCATTCATATCTAAAAATGGTGGTAACAAAAGCATCGTAAGTGCATCTGCAGGTTCTGTAGGGGCGGTGGCTTCTGTTGATATATCCTTGTCAAGAGTTATTGCGAGACCAGAACCTCCACCTTCAACTAATGCTGTAATTGTAGCATATGTAAGGGTTGGGACACGGTTTGTGTTTCTATCAGCATCAACATATGAAATAATAACATTAGTCCCTACTTTGAGTTGCGTCTGCGCAGTTGCAGAAGTAAAGATTGTCGCGTCGAGGTTTACCGTTTTCATGTCGTCTAGAGCTTTAGCTGGGAGTGCAATAGTCTTCTTCACATCCGCGGCGGGCGCCCCCCCACTGGGATCCCCGCCCGCGGTCCCACCCCCGGTCCCGCTGTCAACAAAGTTAAAACCATTGGCACCAGTGGCCGCAATATTAGTTTGGTTGCCCGACGCGCTCCCGCCTCCCCACGCAAGACCTACCCTACATAATGCTACTGAGAGAGATTCTAATACTTTCAATTCTGGGACAGTTAATCGAACTACATTTTCAGGTAAGTTAGTTTGTGGTATACTTGTATGGTGTTCATAAGGTTGTTTTAATTGAAAATATTCTTCTTCTTGAATTGTGAAACGATCACGACCATTCAATTGTATATTTGCACTTGAATATGCATTTGTAATCGCAGATGTCCAGATAAGTTCTTTTACCGGATGATTAAAATGTAGTTCATTCTTAGTATCTGCTTTTAACTTATTCCTCTGAAGTTGTTCAATAAGATACTCATGGGATACTTGTGCAAAACGTCTCCTTTCATCTGTATCAAGGTATATATAATCACACCATACTTGAACTACAGCTGCTGCCCCACAACCAGGATTTGTAACTATTGGAGAATTACTTGTTCCCCAAGTGAACTTAAGCTTTACTTCATGATTTTGGAGTGCCACCATTGGTAATGCAAGTCCAGGATTACGACAAAATCCAAAATTCAATGGTATCTGAACCATACCTAAACCATTTCCATTATTACTTTCAGTTACTAATCCTGTAAATCCTCCCTGCATACAACTTAATCCAAGACTTTTAGATACAGGTGTAGTTAATTCATTCCAAATCTGATTCCATTCCTTATAATGTTTATCAATTCGTTGTCCTCCTATTTCCAACGTTACATCATTAACAATTGCAGTTCCATCTTCAATATTAGGAGTTGAAGAAGTAATATATACCATATGCAATAAATCTCCGTTACGAGCAACAGTTACATATCCATTCGATGGGGTTGATTCTAATGTATCTACACCATTAATATTCTGTTCAACCGATTCAATTGAAAAATTTGTATGTCTACGATAGACAACCTTAAAAAAAGTCACTTGAGGATTACCCGTCAAGTATATATCTTGGGACCCATATGTAGTTAATTGCATTACTCCACCTCCCATAGTTTTATATTATAACATAAGATTAGAAAATAATTTTAAAATTTGATTGAACTTATAAAATAGATAGAAAATGTCAATTGAGACCATCTATGTCAAGAATGTATATGATACAATAGCTACTCATTTTGATAATACACGGTATCGTCCATGGACCTGTGTAGAGAACTTTTTAGATACTGTCCCTCAAGGATCTTCAATTGGTGATATAGGATGTGGGAATGGTAAAAATATGTTATATAAAAAAGATTGTTTGAATTATGGATGTGATTTCAGTAATCAATTAGTCAATATTTGTGTAAAGAAAAACTTAAATGTTATCTATGGAGATGTTTTGAATATCCCTTATAGAACTGAATCATTTGATTATACAATTTGCATTGCCGTAATTCATCATTTATCAACAGTGGAGAAAAGAGTAAAAGCGATAAAAGAATTACAACGTGTTACAAAAAAAGGAGGAAAGATATTAATATTAGTTTGGGCATTTGAACAAGAAGATAATTCTAAGAGACATTTTAAGAGACAAGATAATTTTGTCGATTGGAAAGATAAACAACAGAATCTATTGGGTAAAAGATATTATTATGTTTTTAAGAAAAATGAATTGGAATCGTTGGTAGATAAGAAGAAAATTGAAAAAAGTTTTTATGAAAAAGGGAATTGGGGTATAATAATTAATAATTAATAATTAATTTTATTAATGTTTAAAAAGGTAAATTAATATATTCAATAAATAAATGTGTGGAATTTTTGCCTATCTTTCTTCTTCACCCGAAGATATTCAACAATTAAAAGATCATGGAATGAAGTCAAAACATCGTGGACCCGATAAAACTAAAGATATATGTGTTCATGGAGAAAACAGTTTTATTTATTTTTTATTTCATCGTCTCGCAATTAATGGATTAAATGCAAAGAGTGATCAACCAATGAAATTAAAACATAATGATAACCTTATCCTTATTTGCAATGGTGAGATTTATAATTATAAAGAACTAGCTAAAAAATATAATATTGAATTAGAAACTGACAGTGATTGTGAAATATTACTCCATTTATACACAAAATCTGGAATTAATAAATTCATCCATGAATTAGATGGTGTTTTTTCGTTCCTTATTTATGATGCATTGCTTAATCGTATTGTTGTTGGACACGATCCATTTGGTATTCGACCTCTTTATTGGTATAATGATACTGTGAATCAAAAAATTGCGTTTTCTTCAGAAATGAAATGTTTAATCGATTTAACAGAAGATATCCATTTTTATCCCCCTGGTTCATTTTCAATGATTGATTTAAACAAGTTTGAAGCATTAACTTACACGTTCTATCCATTCATATATAAACCGATTGTTGACAAGGATGAAATAACTATTACGCAAACAATTGAAACTAAATTAACACAAGCAGTTAAGAAAAGATTACTAACCGAACGCCCGTTTGGTTGTCTATTATCCGGTGGATTAGATAGTAGTATAATTACAGCAATTGTTTGTCAATTAGTTGATCCATCAAGTGTAAGGACATTTGCAATCGGTTTAGAAGGTTCTCCAGATTTAATTGCAGCCCAAAAAGTTGCAGATCATCTTGGGACAGTTCACACAAATGTTATTGTTACAGAAAAAGAAATGTTAGATGCAATTGATTTAACAATCTATCAAATTGAATCAAAAGATACAACAACTATAAGAGCTTCTGTTCCAATGTTTCTATTATCTGAATATATAAGAGACAATACTGATATTAAAGTTATTTTAAGTGGGGAAGGGAGTGATGAAGCATCGGGTTCTTATTTATATTTTCATAATGCCCCCAATCCAACAGCATTCCAAGAAGAATGTTTACGATTATTGAGAGATGTAAGGTTTTTTGATGTATTAAGGAGTGATAAAACAACAGCAGGCGCTGGATTAGAAATAAGAGTCCCTTATTTTGATAAAGAATTTATGGAATACTATATGGGCATTGAACCTGAAAAGAAAATTGTTAGAGATAAAATGGAGAAATACTTATTAAGGAAAGCATTCGAGAAATATTTACCCGAAGAAATTATTTGGAGAAGAAAAGATGGATTTTCAGACGGTGTATCTTCCTTTGAAAAACCATGGTATGAAATTATTCATGAATATACAATGAAACATCATCAATTAAATGAAAAAGATTATTATGTATCTGTATTTGAAAAATATTATCCAAAGTATGGGAGTATTATTCCTTATTATTGGATGCCAAAATGGAGTCAAGAAAAGAATCCATCGGGAAGATTAATAGTTTAAATAATTAATAATTAATATTAAATAATATTATTATGAAAATATTCATTCATTGGTTCAATAAATTATTGAATATACTAATTCAAAATAATATGATGGTTATGAATGACAAAGAATATATAGAGACATATCAAAGTTTTTATATGAAATCTAAATTATAGGTTGTATTTATAAGAACGTTGTATACTTGTTTGATGGATAAGTTTAATCGCTCCCCGACATATATTTACCTTTGGATTATTTTCTACAGTATTTAACATGGTATGCCAAACTTGAATATAATTTTTATCTTTGTGAGGAATATTTTTTAGCTTCAGTTCAGATATAAACTGATGATAAATATTTGGAGCAAGTTCAAAATACTCATTATGATTCTCATGATCCATTAGGATTGTTGTATATTTCTTCGAAAGGATCCATCCTTCATGATATTTATTTGTTTGTTTCAATTCTTTTGCATAATTACTCATTTTTTTACTAATTAATTACTAATTAATTAATATTTAATTCTTAAATAGTCTATTGATTCAAATTAACTTCATTATTGAGAGGTTGAGATAGATAACGTAAGTGTTTTTTTATTGATATCTTTTTGAACCATAAACAGATCCATGAATATATATTTTTAAAAAATTTACCACACGAAGTATATAAAACATAGACAACCTTTGCTCTCGCTTCCATACGTTCATCCATTTTTAGTTAATTAATATTTAAAATTAAGTTCTTAAATATATAATTAAATGTCAGCTCTTTTTTTAGTCACCCCTTTTTTAGGATGTTTAAGAAACTATGTAAAATATAAGAAATTAAACCCATTACTGTTTGTAAGGACACCCATTACCTATTTTTTCATTACACTTCTCTTTGGTCATAGTAATGTTTTCAAAACATTAATCTATGAACGTTGGTTTTTCTTTATGTATAAGACATGTTTATCATTATACAAGAATGATTACATCACAAAAAAAGATAAGTATATCAAAAAATATGGATTAAAGTATTAAGGTTTCCCTATTTGTCCTTTACCACAACCATTTACGAAATGATTGTAGTATAGATAAGGGACTGTGCATAATGGACAACAACCAACACAAGCTGTCATTAGAAGAACATATAAATAATCTCCACAATAACATTTAACGATAATATATTGTGCATATAAGGATATTATAAGAAAAAAAATCTGCGCGATGACGACCCCACCCCCAAAACCTTCAATAGTTTTTCCGTTACCTTCATTTTCCCTCGCTTTTTTTAATAAACCGGGTCCAGTAAATTCATATTTTTCTACTTTTTCCCATAATTGCTTTGCTTGTTCTAAAACCATTTTATATTATAATATATAATTATTTAAGAATTTTTTAAGAATTTTTAATAATAAGTAATAATAAATTATGGATAAAGAAGTATTTTCAATTATTCAAAAAGAATATGAAAGACAAAAAAATGGTATCGAATTAATCGCGAGTGAGAACTTTACATCAGATAATGTATTGAGAGCGTTGGGTTCAATTATGACAAATAAATACAGTGAAGGACAAATTGGGAAAAGATACTATGGTGGTAATGAACATATTGATGAAATGGAAGAATTGTGTAAAAATAGAGCTCTAGAACTATATAAGTTAGATAAAAATGAATGGTCCGTGAATGTTCAACCTTATTCTGGATCTCCGGCTAATTTTGCAGCATATACTGCATTATTAGAACCACATGATAGAATCATGGGTTTAGGTTTACCAAGTGGTGGTCATTTAACCCACGGATATTACAATGATAAAAGAAGGGTATCTGCAACTAGTATTTATTTTGAATCTTTATCTTATGAAGTGAATGAAGAAACAGGATTAATTGATTACGATGAATTAGAAGAACGAGCGAAATTATTCTTACCGAAATGTATTATTGCGGGTGGCTCAGCTTATCCACGAGATTGGGATTACGAAAGATTCTTGAAAATAGCAAAAAGTGTAGGAGCATATCTATTAGTTGATATGGCTCATATTTCTGGGTTAATTGCTGTAGGTGAAGCAAATAATCCTTTCTTATATGCAGATGTAGTTACAACTACTACTCATAAAAGTTTGAGAGGACCGCGTTCTGGTATGATTTTTAGTAAGAAACATTTATCAGATAAAATTGACTTCGCTGTATTCCCTTCACTTCAAGGAGGCCCTCATAATAATGTCATTTCAGCCGTAGCAGTAGCCCTTCAAGAAGCATCTGCACCAGAATTCCATGAATACATTTTAAATGTAAAACATAACGCAAAATTATTGGGTGAAGAGTTAAAAGAATTAGGATATCAATTATGCACAAATGGCACTGATAATCATTTAATTTTAGTAAATCTACGTAATCAAGGAATAACAGGTAGTAAGGTTGAATATATACTTGAAAAAGTGAATATTAGTGTCAACAAAAATACAATTATTGGTGATAAAAGTGCTCTATCTCCAAGTGGAATAAGAATCGGTCTCTGTGCAATGACAACCAGAGGATTACAAGGGAAAGATTGTAGATCTTTAGCTCTTTTAATTCATAAAGCAGTTGTTCTTGCAAAAGAAGTCAAATGTAAGAAGCTTGTTGATTTTAAAAAGTTTATTGATGAAGGGAAAATAGATATTCAAACATTACAAGAAGATGTCTTGCAATTTACTTCTCAATTCCCGTTCCCTAATAAATTATAAATTATTTATAATTATATGGACGAAAATTCTCCACTACGATTTTTAAATATTGATGTTTCCCAATATATTTATGAAAAATATTACCCAGATAAAACAGCAAAAGAAAATAAAAAAAGAATGAATGAACAGTTTTTACAGTTAGTAAATAAGTATAACTCAAGTTATCATGTTGATAATATATATGATTATGAGATAATGTTTTGTATAAGAGGGAGTTTATATCGTAAAGTTTATTTCTTGGGATTTTTGAATGATTACCAATATAAAACTCTGAAATATAAAAGGAATAAAGAACATCTATCATATTATCGTGCTATCAAATACAAGAATGAATCACTTCATTTAAAAAAGTTAATTAATCATGTTTTATAGTAATTCTATTCACTCACTCTACTGTTATTTTTACCGGTTTTTCTACAGGAGCTGATGCTACTATTGGTGGTGTAGAATAAGGGACTTGAGCGGGTGGCAGATCCATTTGTTGTTGTTGCTGTTGTTGCAATGATAAGTTTTCAAGACTCCGAGATTTAACTAATAATTTATCTTTATTCTTGCAACATATAATTAAACCAGTCGCTACTCCAGCTACATAAGAGAGAAGATTAATTAAAACAAAGTCCAAACCTGTAATTTCCATTAATTATATAATATATAATATAGTATATATTATATATGCCTGGTTATAGACAGAGGAAGACAAAGAAGAAAGGGAGACGAAAGAAAAAGAAACCATATGCTTCTGTAAAATTACGGACAAGTGCGTTAGGGAGGGCGAAGAGTGCCCCTACAAAAAGTAAAAGTAAAAGTAAAAGTAAAAGTAGATCGCGTTTAAGGAAGATAAGATCTACACCTTCCAAAAGTAGAAAAAGTAGGAGTAAAAGTGTATCAAGTCGTAGAAAACGAGCATTGTCAAAAGCAAAAACATTATTCCCTCGAGTAATGGAAGATCCTGAAATTGAGATGAGATATTTGAAAGAAAAAAGAAAGGGGGATGATAGTA
>MDTG01349345.1_pt1 | contig 10857 bp, 7 predicted proteins | sample 811421 | NCBI WGS metagenome assembly MDTG01 (sample SAMN05326645, study PRJNA326480) | marine metagenome | isolation source: seawater | place: Pacific Ocean: South East | collected 2011 | reverse complement strand
TCGTCTGTATCAGACGATCGACAGGACGCATCTTCCCAAAGCGTTCGGAATCGCGACCAGGGTATCGGACGAGTTTCTTTGGGAGTACCTCCACGAGGCATTCATAGCCATACCAGAGGCAAAGCGGGGGTCTTTGGAAGGAACCTCCGGGTACGTTCCAGCGGCAGCATTGTGGGGCCGAACAGTTGCAGAAGCGATGAAGGGGTCCTTCTGGGAGGAGTTCGAGCTGGACGAGGAGACCATAAAAAAGCTCAAGGACGAAGGGAAACGAAACGCCCAGCAGCACTTCAACTGGGGATACCGCCTTTGGTTTGCGGCAAGACGCGACCGGCATAATGGAGCAAACACCGATGCGGCGACGCTTGGTAGCTACGCCTCTGGCTATCCGATAAACGAGACGAAAGAGATGGGGGCGCCTCCCCCGTCCGCGCCACAGGAAGCGTACACGGCGTACGTAAGGGAGCTCGTCAGGGAGGAACAGCGTCAGGCGGCTCTGCGTCTCCAGAAGCACAGCGCCAGTACGAAGGGACCCGCGGCGTCGTCGGGCGTCAAGAGACCGGGTTCGTCCTCCACGTCGGTGCCTACCACGAGCGCGCGGCCGCGACTGGCGCCAGCGGCGCCGGCGCAACGCGCGGTAGCGACAATCGAGGACGAGAGGAGGATGGCACGATCTGATTTCCCGGTCAAAGACCCCAAGGACGTGTTGCAGAAATTTTTGGAGTCTCCGGAGCCGCGCTACATCTTCGCACCACCACCGTCCTATCGCGACGCCGTGAGGGCCATCCTGATGTCCACGAGGCTCCTGAGCGTCACGCGTCCGACGAGTGGGAGCCTGGGGCCCGAGGAAAAGTTCCCCCCGCCGGTGCTCAAGGCTCTTGACCGGGACGAGGAGGACCTGCGGAAGTTTGTCAAGGAGAACAACCTGCTGAATCTTGCACCTGGAAAGAGCAGGATCGACAGCCTCAACATGGTGTATCTCAACAGCGGCACGTACAATTCCATCTGGGAAGTGGATTCGAACAGAGGAGGTCTCCCCCCGACGGTGGAGAAGCACCTTGACTTTTTGCAAGATCCATGGGAGAAGTCGCGGCTGGTGATGCGAATTCCGACTAATACAGCCACTTCCAAGGACCGAGAAGGATGGATGGATTCCTACGAGGTGGAGGAGGAGATTGTCAACATGGTCGATGCGGCTATGAACGGAATCGGTCCGGAGATCTTTGCCGTGGGGCTGGTGAGCAAGGTCGTCGCTGACCCCAATGGGTTCGAGAGAGACGCCATCAAGTCGGTGTCCAAGATCGTGATGTTCGTCGAGAAGGCGACCATTGACGTGCACACGCGTCTGACTCTTCCGGGCGCCAGAACCGCCTTTGAAAGCTCTGTTGCGACCCCAGAAGGACCACCCCGCACTCTTGGCCAGACTTACTTTCGCGAGTTTCTGAACGTGGTATGGACGTACTCGGCACTGCGCGCTTTGCATCTCGACGCGAAGCTGAACAATTTTCTCGACAGCTTCCCGGTCGTGATGAACGGAAGTAAGGAACAAGGCATGCTGATGGTCACGGACATGGACGCGAAGACGTTCCGGCGACAGGTGAGAGAGGTCCATTCCGACTCGCAGTCGTGGCGGCCCCTGTGGCTGTTCAACGTCCTCTTCGTCTCCTGTTTCCTCAAGCAAAACATCGACGAGTTTCTGTTCGATACATATTGGTGGCGCCAAGTCAGTCGGCCCGTCGAGGTACTCCTGAAGCAGATCCAGGACGACGACCTGTACGAAAAGGAGCGTTCCGACCCCGCCTACGACGACGCCAGGGAGTTTGTGATGCAGTGCAAATGGACAGGGCACTTCGACGTCGACAGCGAGGTACCTCCTCAGGACCATGTCGAAAGAGACAGCACGAGCGTTGCAAACCAAGCGATCAAGATGGCCAAGTTTTACTTCCACGACACTTTCAAAGACGCCGTGCGCCAACAGTACATCGACAGAGTCCAGACGCAGGGCAGCAAAAGACCAGACATCAAATCACCAGATGCATCGAAGGCGAGGGCGTGGTTCGACCAAATATATCGCCCGAGATACCTTCCAATGCTGCGCCACTTTGAAAAGAGGCTAGTCGACGGCGCGTCGCCCGGAGCCGAACCTCCGCTGCTCGTGAGCGTCATGCACGAGTACTGTGACCTATCACACGACGACCTTGAGAAGAAGTACAACGGGAAGGAAATGGGAATGGCGTACATTCCACCCAGCCGCACGCACAGCGAGTTGAATTGGGATCTACGTACCTTACACAAGAAAATTACGGGCTACGGCTTTGCTCAGCTATGATCGTAAGATGTGTGTAGGTATGATTCTGTTGTACGTATCAAGAGACGTACAGACGGAAGACTCAGGACCAGGACCCGTCGTCGCCCGCGTTGGCATTGACACGAAACTTTGACCCCTCTCTCGCCAGCCGCGCCCTCAGGGCCTCGACGGACTCGTAGACCGGCTGAGACGGAGATGGGGGCCGCTGGACACCCCGAGACTGGGCGAGTGCCGTGACCGAGGCGTTGAGCTGACGAACATCAGCGCTGCGCTCCTGGATGAGTCGCTTCAGTTCGTCGATGGACGCGGTGATGCTGTCCATGGACTGCTTCAGCCTCTGCGTCTCGGCCGCGTTGTAGTCCACGTTTGTAGTCAAGATCATCACGGAGCGTTCGATCTGGTCCAGGCGTTCCGAGGCGCGATTCGGAACCGACATTTGCGACTCCCGCACTTCTACTGTCGCAGTGCAGCAGTCGCAAGTGGATATGGCTACCATCCGGGCACTTCTGTTGCAGTCAGCCGCGATGCAGACTCCGAGCAAGATCGTATCGCCGCAAAGAGATGTTCCGCAGCCCGACGGCCGCGGCACACAGTTCGACCACGTCGACTGCCTGAAGGTCTTCGACGACACGCTGGAGCAGGAGGAGGCGGCGGGCCGGGCCTCGGCCTTTCGCCTGAAAGGGTGCGATCTCCTGCAGAGGCCAGGCTACCTCGTGTGGAACGAGGAGTTTGGGGCCAAGTGGTCGCCCCCGGACGGCACGCCCAACCCAAACCTCTGGACGTTCCAAGTCGGTAGAGGGGAGAACGGCTGGGGAAACAACGAGTGGCAGACCTACGAGGAGGGCATCGCCAAGGTCAAAAACGGCGTGCTCAGCATCCCGGTGCAGTGGCACGGTAGGGCCGACGACCGATACACGTCGGCGCGCATGGTGAGCAAGTTCAGCTTCCAGTACGGCCGGGTCGACGTCAAAGCAAAGTTTGCGCGGACGAGCGGTCTCTGGTCGGCAATCTGGATGCTGCCGGACAACCCTGTGTGCACGGCCGGCGGTCAGTCGGGTGAAGTCTGGCCCTGGGGGGGCGAGATCGACATCATGGAGGTTGTCGCCAAGGACCCGGCGGTCGTCCACGGCACCGTGCACACGGAGACGTACAATCATCTGAAGGGGACACAGCAGGGTCGAATGGCCAGGGTCAAGGACCCCGACAACTGGCACATCTACACCGTTGTCTGGGACAAGGACATGATTCAGTTTGCAATCGACGGGTTCGTGTACAATCGCTACGACAACGACCACAGAGGCGACTGCCGCACATGGCCGTTCGACCGACCCTTTCACATCATCATGAACGTCGCCGTGGGCGGGAACTGGGGAGCAAACTATGGTCCCAACGGGGAGCAGTACGTGCACCACGAGGAAATGCGAGCGGGTGCTGCCGACCCGAGAAACACCATGCAGGTGGACTGGATCAGAGTGTTCAGCCGCTGATCGTCCGTCGGCGTCACGGGCCCTCGGCCGCGCCGGGGTGCAGACGGGCGACGGCCTCGACGAAGCCGCGCGGTGTGAGGCGCCGGAGATGCGCGTGCTTGCGCTTGGCCAGCAGAGGCGAGATCCTGACCTTTTTCTTGCGCCTCTTGCAGAAGCGCTCCTCGTAGACAGGAGACACGGGCTTGCGCCGCGGGACCACGAACCCGTTGCCCGTGTAGAGACTCGTCTTCGCGTCGTAAGCGTCGCGCTTTGGTATCACTTCACCATGCTGCGGGTGTGCGTCGTTCTCGTCGAGGTAGCCTCCGTAGTGGTACGGTGAGATTTTCGCGTTGGGTCTTCGCCATTTTTTATGGACCGTCGGACTACTGGGGACGAAGATGCAGTAGGGCGCGCCCACTGCCTTTAGAAACTTCTCCAGCAGCTTCAGCTTTTTGACCGAGTCGTCCTGGAAGTTGGGGTTGAGCGCGCGCTTCTTCTTCCACCACCTCGCTCCAGCCGTGGAGAGATCGGACGCAGAGGGGAAGGCAAACGAGACGACGACGTTTCCAACGTGGCGTTTGGCAACCTGCTCAAAGTCGTTGGGACCGTGCGCCAGATCGGCACTGCGAATCGTCGAGAAGCCGCTGCGCGTCCACGGCCGAGTCGCGAGCCCGTCGCCGCCGAGGCACAGCACCCTGCGCGGCCTCGGGGGGCACTCGGGCCGTCGAGGCCTCGCGGGCGTGTCGTCCTTGATCCACGCGGTGAGCAGGACCTGTGTCATGGCGCCGCCCCGCCTCCTCTGGCCAAATCATAACTCGCAAGCGGAAATCAGGAGACGGAGCAAGGGACGGAACGCACACACATGAGTCTGCGCCGCGTGGAGCCGAGCGACGAGAGGCCAGAAGAGGGCGTCGCCGCGACGATCGAGGCCGCGCGCGAGGCCAACGCGCGCTTCCTGGCCACGAGCTTCCTGAGCAAGCTGACATTGAGCGGAAGGCCAACCAGCGCCATGTTTGCCTACACCCGCGGGAAGCCGGTGCTTCTGTTGGATGTCATTGCCAACAACGATGGCGGACACGACTTTTTTTGCGGAGGCCAGGCCTCGTCCATCGACATGCAGCAGGCCTCCGGAGCGCACCGCTACCACTTCAAGGGGCCTGCAAAGTACGACGTCACAGACTGCGGAACGAACGGCTACTTCATGGCACGCAGTTCAGTTGCCGACGCGCCTCAGGGATACCCGACGGCCGCCGAGCACACGGCGATGCTCGACGCCAGGGAAGGGGAAGCGGCAGTGAACATCGGCGCCGCGCTGCTTGAGGACCATGTGGTCCACGGTGTGCCCTATTCCAACGACGCGTTTCCCAAGAGGAAGCCGAGTGCCGACGGCAAGAGCTGGGTGCTCGATCCGGCAGCCGCCGGCGGTGTCGAGAGCTTCGTCTTCCGCTCGCGCGTGGGCGCTCTGCCGCGCAAAGAGCGCGAGAAGTTCCACAAAGACCTTGAGGAAGTCGGGGTGCCCTCTGTACTGGAGATAGTGGCCAGCCAGATACCAATGCTGGACGGAAAGACGCGTACCATGAAGGACTACGTCGACGAGATGTGCATCGGCAGGCCCATGGAGGCGCGAGGGCTGTACGAGCCGGAAGCGGGCAACGATCCGCGTGGCCATACGGCCATCCTTCGCAGACTGGACGGCGCGCGGTCGGCAGCAGGAATCAGGAAGGGGGAAGAGCCACCGCACAACACGATTGGCTTCGATCAGTTTGGCGAGCACCTGTCGCGCTGGACTCACTGGTGCTGTCTGGACGAGTCCGGTCCCTACCCGCGCGGCTCGATCTTCGTGCGATACGTGTCCGTGGCAGACGCCTACAGAAAGTATCCGGAGCTGCCCATCTTCCCACCCGACCACCCAGACTGCACGCCCGTTGTCTGGGAGGAGCATTGCGCTGACCTGCGCACCCGCAAGCTCGATCGAATGATGGAGGAGCTCGGCCGTGCGCTCGACGCAGACCCGAGTCTCGACCCGCGCACCTTTGCAGCCGACTGGAGCGACGAGCGGTTTGACTTTGACAAGATGCAGCAGGAGGTCAGGGCCGGCCAATGGGGGCATGTCTGCTGCCTTCCTCGGGCTCCGCGCGCCGACGGCGCCGCCGGAGCCGACGACTACCTCTACATCGAGCTCGTCTGCTCGGTCGGCCGACATGCGACTCTCCCTGAGAATCTGCACCTGAGCACGTCGAGTGGCTTCGGCGTGGCGATGATCAAGGCCGCACTGAAGTTTGCGGAGCAGCTCGGAGTGCGACGCATGGTGCTCTCGGCGCTTCCGGAAGTCGTCAGCTACTACAGCAACGCTCTGAAGTTCGACCTCTGCAGCCGGCACGGCCGCAACCTTCAGTTTCTGGGCGCACCGTACGGCGTCAAGGTCGACCGGAAAGCGGACACGTGGATCGATCTGCGGGGCAGCCGATACCTGGACGTCTACTACCCGCGCGACGCCGAGGACGAGACCGACCCGACGCTGGCTGGGAGCAAGCGCAACCCGCCGATGAATTTTCACGATGCGTACCAGCGCCGTCTGAACGAGCTGATGGGCAAGCGCCGCGGCGCGGGTGGGCCGGTGCGCGGCCGTACGCGCGGCGGGAAGCTGTGATTGGGCACTTGTGCGTGGGTCGCAATTCAAACGTTGTTTTCTCAGGACACACAAACTCACATGATTCTAAAGGCGTTCATGGTCCAGTGTCCCGTTCCATAGTGCTCATTCATGGCCCGACGAACCGGATCAAACGCCGTACCAATCTTTCCACTGCTCACGTTCCAGGGGGTCGCGCCCATGCGCTTCATCTCGCTCTCGATGGAGGGAGGGGAGGTGTAGGCGTAGACGTTGGCGTAGTTGGTCGTGCCGAGAGAGTTCATGGTACGCTGCGCGGCCCTCATGCCCGACGTGGCCTCGACTTGGCGAAGGTCGATTCCTTTGCCGCCGACACCGTAGTATCCCGTGAGAGGCTTGGTAGTAACCATGTAGGCGCCGTAGGGTATGTTCGTATGCTCGCTTTGAAGCGTGCATACATTGCCGTCGCAGACGACTTTGCGTACTCCTTGGACCTTGACGGGTTCCACGACAGGCACACCCTTGACGACTGGAGGCGCCTCGGGTTCCTTCTCCTCAGGCTCCTTCTCCAGTGCACTGGGCGCAATCGGTGCCTCCCAAACCCTGAAGATGACGCCGCAGGGCCATGCGGTACCAATCTGAGAACTGTAGCCACAGCCAATGCTCAGGACCTCATTGAGCCGTGCGTCTCCGTCTGCCCTGAAGGTCTTTACCGGCGGGTCGACCCGTCGGACGCTCATGCTACACGCACACAAACACGTACACACTCCGACCCGCCACGTCTGGTCTAAGCTTTGCGCTTTCGACGTTATTCCGGCGCTGCGCACAGGAGTCGAAGCCTCTCAAGAATACGCATTCTCTCCTCATGGGACATGCCGCCCTTGGTGTCGCATGCCTTGCACCGCAGGAAGGGTTCCCACCCCTGAAGCTCTGCCTGGCGCTCGTGCTCGTGGTGGACCGGAACCTTGCGGTAGATTCGCGTTTGCATGTTCGCACACACGCAGGTCATGCACCGAGGCGCGTTGCAGTCGGGGCATGCGCCGTCCTCGCCGCCCAGCCCGACCGACTCGAGCACGCCAACGCTGTTGCTGCAACCAGCGCTGCAACACTCGATCTTGATGGCGTCGCCCACGGCGTAGAACGCGCAGTCGTGCAGGCTAGAGAGCGCGACGAAGATGTTACGCGCCTTGAAGAGGTAACGAAAAAGGGTGATGCTCCAGTTGATGCGCGGCATCTGAAGCGAAAGGTCAAAGTGCAGCTGCGTCGCCCGGCTCCATTCCATACGAAGTTTGTGCTCCTCGATGCGTCTCTGAGGCGTGAGGTCCGAATCGATCTTCAGACCGTGGGCCAGGCTGTCGAGCTCCGCGTCCACCAGGTCCGAATCGTCCAGTCCAGCTACCTTTGCCCCCAGGTCTCGGATCGTCTGTTCCATCTCGTTGAGGCGCGCCTCGCGCGCTTCCTTGGCCTTGGACTGCTTTTTGGCGCTCCTTTTCCTGCTTGCTTCCTGCCCGGTCGAAATGAGTGCCGCGGCGGCACGCGCCGCATTCGTGTGGTCTGCCGAGCTGAGCTTCGTCTGCTTCACCAGCCTCTGCCTCTCCGCCTCGCTGTTGCGGAGCCAGCTCTCGAGGCACACAAACAGCGAGACGAGCTTGTTCAGGCGGTCCTTCGGGCTCGTGCGTCGAATTGCTGCAGTCGACGCCGCGTTGATGTCGTTTGCCCACGCGTTGCGATTCACTTCCTGACGCAGGGGGTCCATGCAGCTGTAGGCCACGCCCATGTTCTCCGGAGCGCAGATTTCGTCGCCACGCACCGCGTCGCGGGGATCTGGCCCGCACACGTCTTGGCAAATTTCGTAGCCGATGCTCAGAAGCGCGCGCATGTTTGAGATCACGTTGACGTAGAAATCGCTGCCAGCCGGGTAGAGGCGTGAAAGGTCGAATATTGCTCTCGCAAGGATCACGTCGACGGCGTATGCCGGCTCGAAGGGTGGCTTGTCTTCGTCGCAGGGTGCTCCGCAAAATTTTTGCCTTGGCAGTGTGGACTTCACGCTGTCGAGGATCTCTGCAAGCTCGTTCGCAGCGAAGACGTCGCTGTCCGAGCCCCTGCTCAGGCCGAAAGAGTCCGGAAAGATTGCCAGGCGCACGGCCATGACAATGATCATTGGAAGCCTGCTGACGTGCAGCAGGCTGTCGGGCAGGGTGCCGCTTCCAAACTCATTGTCGGCAAGCAGGTCGAGCAGCCCCGAGCCCGACACTCCGTCGGCAATCTGAAATGCAGTCTCACCGAACACAACGGCCATCTTGGATGCCTTCTTCTCGTCCATGGCGCGCTCCGTGACCATCTGACTCACGAATCGGTTGGCGGATTTTGTGATGTCGCTCGGCTGCGTCTCAAAGTCGACTTCGTAGCTAGCACCGCGCGACGCGGAGGAAGCAAGGCGATCGCTGACGTTTGCGAGCGCGACCTTGAGCTGGTAGAGAAACCCCTGGTGACTCTCGACGTTCTGAAAACAGCGCTCCTTGCCTTTCCCTGGCGACTCGAAGGTCGCAACGTGAAGCGCCATCGAAGGTATCAAGCTTGCCCTTTTTGTGCGAGTGTGGCACATGTAGCTCTGCGTGTCGGTGTCAAGGCCGTCGGGCAGCGGCATGTTGAAGAGGGCCACCGGGACCATGGGCGCCCCACGTGCAGAGAACGACCGCTGGTACTCGTGCATCGCGCGAACATGAGCCTTGCCGTCATGTCGAATCCAGAGACAGATTCGTGTCACCGTGCATGTCCTCTCGCCCTCACGGAAGATCCTCGTGGCGATGCGTCGAACCTCTCCCTTTGCAATCGGTCGTCCCATGCGGTTTCGGGGCGCGGAGCAGACCTGCCAGCGCTCCTCGCAGAGCGGATGCTGCATCAGCCGCGCGCACCGCGTGCCCCACGCCCGCTCTCCCTGCTCGCTCGCGAGGGAGCGGTCCATTTTCCCAGTGAGAGCCCATCCGACCACGTCGGTCTGGTTCAGGACGGCACCAAACAGCAAATTTGCAAGGTCCTCTGGAGTCGCAAGGTCAGCTATGTCGTCGTCGCCATCCGTGCCGTCCGTAGCAGTGTCGAGTGTGTCGTATGGGAGATGGAACGGAAGGACGTCGCCGCGGCGGTCGCAAGTAGAGAAGAGAGAAGACATTCGAGACGTCACGCACACTGATCTGGTCAGAGAGACACCACCACGCTCACCGCTCGTCCACCCACACACGCACCCCCGCAGCGCAGGAGTCGCAAACGAACGGGCGTGCCTCAGCGGCGGCTCGCGGCGACCGGCAGCGGCGGCGTCCCGCCGCCGCTGCTGCGCTCGCGCGTCCTCTCGTACATGACGAGATCGTGAGGCTGCAACGGGAACGCGTCCATGTACCCCTTGGCATTTCCAACGCCGCTGTTCCAGCTTGCGTTGCGAGTAGGCTTGGTCGTGCCGAACGGACTCATCTCCTGAAAGACCTCGGATGGGATTGGGGACGGCGGCGCCGAAAGCGACTGCTCGAGCAGCGCGACCAGCTGCAGGTGCAGCTCCTCCGCAGCGCGACTTCCGTCGAGGACGACCGCGTCGGACCGGAACCCGCTGTTCGGGCGACCCGCCGCCGCGACGCTCCCGCGGCACTGGGCCGCCAGCGTGTTCGTCTGCGCGTGGCCGACGAACAACTCGTGGTTTGCCTTCAGTCGGTCCATGTAGGCGGTAGGAACACCTGTCTCGGACTTGCGACCACGCCTGCGTATACGCTCCATCGCGGTGTCGACGTCGAGTTCGAGGTAGACGACGGTGAGGTCCACGGCCGAAAGATGCTCGATGTGCCCCTGGACCGCGTCGAGCGCCGCGGCGTACGCCTCGAGCTCCCTCGAGCTCATGCCCGCGGTACGAGCGAAGACGAGGTAGTCGCTCCAGACGCTTCGTTCAGTGACGACCACATCCGCGTCGCTGCTGAGCGCACGAAAGAGCGGCAGCTGTCGTGTCTGGAGCGCGTACATTTGGAAGCTCGCCGCAGGCAAAGTGCCGTCGTAGAACGCACCAAGCAGACCACTGTCCTCCCATTCGGCGACAGGCTCGTCGACGAAGGCCACGCGGCCATCGTCGCGGAAGAAGTCCTTGAGCATCCCAAGCTGGACGCTCTTGCCTCCTCCAATGAGCGCCTCGAGACTGAGGACCTTCTTCCTCATGGGCACACCAAGGTCTAGGTCGTCCGACCAAGGTATTCCTACCCGCCTTGGGTCGCGCCCTCGATAGCGGCGCAGCGCACGAGTCGCAAGTCGGCGCCCGCCGCCCGGCGCGCCGCGCGGCGGCGCGCCACGCCGGATATGGCAACCGCATGCAATCCCGTGAGCTCGCCAACCGGAGATTATTTTGCTGCGCCAGTGCGCGGCGCTCGCCTTCTGAGCGAGTGCCACGTCATCAGTGCGGAGCGCAGGCGGAGCGCAGGCGGAGCGCAGGCGGAGCGGTGCGGGCG
>MDTG01250534.1_pt1 | contig 10857 bp, 12 predicted proteins | sample 811421 | NCBI WGS metagenome assembly MDTG01 (sample SAMN05326645, study PRJNA326480) | marine metagenome | isolation source: seawater | place: Pacific Ocean: South East | collected 2011 | reverse complement strand
TTTTTTTCTTTTTAACTTTAAAGTTGGTGTCATTAAACCATTTTCAATTGTAAATTCTTCATCAATTAAAATAAATTTTTTAATTTTTTCTATTATTGACAAATTTTTATTTAAATTTTCTACAATACTTCCTATAGTTGAATTATTTTTATTTTCAGAATCAACAACTAATAAAGCGACGAGATAATTTTTTTTATCTCCATAGATTAAACATTGCTTTATTTTTTCATTATTGCAAACAAGATTTTCAATTTTGCTCGGAGAAATATTATCTCCTCCATGATTGACTATGATATCTTTTTTTCTATCAGTTATTTTTAAATAACCGCTTGAGTCTATTTCTCCAATATCTCCGGTATGCAACCATCCATTTTTCAAAATTTCATTAGTCTCTTTTTCTTTATTCCAATAACCGATCATAACATTCTCCCCTTTAACTAAAATTTCACCATCCTTTGCTATTTTAACTTGGTTTGTTTTAAAAGGGGGGCCAACGGTTTCTACTTTGATATTGCCTGGTAGATTGCAGCTAACTACAGGGGATGTTTCTGTTAATCCATAACCCTGTAAAGTTGGTAAACCAATTGCATTCAAAAATTCACCAACCTTTTTATCTAATGCGCCACCCCCCGAAACAAATGCTTGTAAATTACCCCCAAATTGTTTTTGAATTTTTTTTCTAACTAATATTTGACATAATAAATTTACTATTTTTTCATTAAATTTAAGTTTTTCTTTTTTTAATATTTTTCTTCCCAAATCTATTGTTTTATTTATTAGTACCTTTTTAATACCTGACTGTTTATCGAAATTAGCATTAATTTTATTAAATAAGTTCTGATAAAATCTTGGAACCGCAGTCATAATGGTTGGTTTTGCTACAAACATATTTGATAAAAGTTTTTCTAAACTCTCGGCATAAAAAACTTTGGCCCCTAGGAGAATTTGTATAAATTGAACAGCATGTTCATAAGAATGTGAAAGAGGTAACCATGTTAAAAATATAGGGTCTTTATTTTTAATAAGAGGATTAAGAATTTCTTGGGCCCCTTCACAATTTGCTAAAATACCCCCGTGACTTAAAACTACCCCTTTTGGATTGCCTGATGTGCCTGATGTATAAATTATACAAGCAGGCATATTTCTTTTTAAACTCTTATTGATATTTTTTTGAAAATTTTTCTCATTAAGGATGTCTGATATTAACAAACTTTCTGCCTGTATCTTTTCGAAAGATAAAATTTTATGATTTCCTTTGTCTATGAAGTTTTTTATTTTTTTAAATTGATTTTCATTTGAAACTATAATTAGCGCGGGTTTGCAATCTTTTAAAATATACTCGTAATCACTTGCTGAATAAGTGGTAAATATAGGAACTGATATTCCTCCAGCATTCATTACAGCTATATCGGAAATTAACCAATAAGGCCTATTCTCTGAAAGAATTAGACACCTGTCACCTTCATTTATTAAAGATTTAATTTTATGAGATAATTTAAAAATTCTTTCTGTTGTCTCTTCCCAATTATAAGTTGGCTTATTAGGCTTTAACCATTTTAAAAATGGTTTTTTTCCATCAACTTCAATGGATTTTTTAAAATATAATTCAACTAAACTGTTTATTTTTGACAATTCCATTTTTTTGGTGGGCGAAGAGAGACTCGAACTCTCAAGGCATTGCTACCATTGGATTTTGAGTCCAACGCGTCTACCAGTTCCACCATTCGCCCGTTTTCATTGTTAATTAATGTTTGTACAAACATTATGTTTTGAATTAATTTAATACGCAACCTTAAAAATGTTAAAAAAAATATACGATAAGTGTGTTTCTTGGGCTGGACATAGATATGCTAAACCCATTTTAGCTTTTGAGTCTTTTATTGAAAGCTCATTTTTTCCAATACCTCCAGATGTGATGATAATTCCAATGGTAGTTGCAAAAAAAAATGAGTTTTTAAGAATTGCTTCGATTGCAACTATTTTTTCAGTGCTTGGTGCTCTTTTCGGTTACTTCATTGGTTATGTCTTTTTTAATGAGATAGGCGCTAAAATATTTGAAATATATGGTTATGAAAATCCTAATTTTCTAAAGGAAACATTTTCAACAAAAGGAGGTTTTTTTTCTTGGTTGGGTATATTGTTTACGGCGGGATTTACACCGCTTCCTTTTAAACTTTTAACAATTTCGAGCGGGTTTATACATTTTAATTTATTTTTTTTCATTATAATTTGTGTTGTAACAAGAGGTTTAAGATTTTTCTTAATATCATTTTTAACTTATAGATACGGAGAAAGATTCGGTCCATTTTTAGAAAAACAGGGAGTTAAGTGGTCTATTATAATAACTTTCTTCGTCTTAATACTTGGTGCCATGATATATCTTTTAATAAAATAAAAAATGGGAAAAAAAATTAATATAGAATTGATTGTTATCTTGGCAATATTATCATTTTCCTTAATCGCTGCTTATGTAATTGAGTATGGTTTGGGGCATGCACCATGTAAACTTTGTATATATCAGAGAGTTCCATACTTTTTTTCAATTTTTTTAATTTTAAATATTCTTCTTGCCAAAAAATATATTAAACTATCCTTGCTTTTTTTGGCTTTATTTTCTCTATGTGGGTCAGCTTTAGCATTTTACCATTTTGGTATTGAACAAGGTTTTTTTAGTGAAACTTTAGTATGCGAAACTAAAAATCAAATCAACATTTTATCAAAAGAAGAACTGCTTGATCAGTTAAAAAAACAAACTGTGAGTTGTAAGGAAGTTACTTTTAAAGTGTTTGGTTTGTCGCTTGCATCAATTAATACTATTTTTTCATTTATATTATTCTGTATATTTATAAGATTATATAAAAATTATGAAATCAACAAATAAAAAAACTTTAGAAGAAATTATTAGAGTAGACCATGCGGGAGAGAGAGGTGCTATTAAAATTTACGAAGGTCAGTTGCTGGCTCTTAACACCTTTAAAAAAAACGAAAAATTAAAAAAGATGATCGAAGACATGAAAGAGCACGAGAAAGAGCATTTCGAATATTTTGATAAGGAAATTCAAAAAAGAAATATTAAACCAACAGTTTTTTTGCCACTTTGGGATTTACTTGGAGTTACACTTGGATTTGGAACTACTATGCTTGGTGAAAAGGCTGCAATGCTTTGTACTGCTTCGGTTGAGGAAGTTATAGATGGACACTACAAAAGCCAACTAAATAAACTTGGGGATGACGAAAAAGATCTAAAAAAATCAATATCAAAATTCAGAGATGATGAAATTGAGCATAAAAACATCGCTTATGATACAGGAGCTACTAAGGAAGGTTTGTATTTTATATTAGATAAAATAATTCAAACATCTTCAAAAGCTGCAATTAAAGTTTCGGAAAAAATTTAATTAAGGTTCTAACTCTATATCCCAATAAAGATAATCCATCCAACTTTCGTGTAAAAAATTTGGAGGAAAATTTCTGCCATTTTTATGTAGGTCGTCCACAGTTGGTACAAAAGGTTTTCTTTTTAATTTAAGATCACATTTCGTATAAAGTTTTCCACCTTTTCTAACATTACAAGTAGAACATGCGGTAACAACGTTTTCCCAATCAGTAAGGCCGCCTTTTGACTTAGGTAATAAATGGTCAAAAGTTAAGTCTCTCTTGTCACCACAATATTGACAAGTAAACTTATCTCTGAGGAACACATTAAATCTTGTAAAATTTGGATGGTCTGAAGGTTTAATAAAACTCTTTAAAGCTATCACACTTGGCAATTTCATTTCAAAGGATGGACTTCTAACTTTTCTTTGGTAGCTGGATACAATACTAACTCTATTTAAAAAAACAGATTTCACTGCATCTTGCCAACACCATAATGATAATGGGTAATAGCTCAATGGTCTAAAATCTGCATTTAAAACTAAAGCAGGACACTTTTCTAGTGGTACTTTTTCCGTAGAAGAAATAATCATAATTAAATGCTAGCTTATTGAAAAAAAATTATCAAGTTATAATTTTGTAACACTTTTACAACTATTTATTAAAATTTTTTTTTAAGAATTCCAAACCAATACTTAACCCTTCAGTAGGAATTCTGTGTTCACAATCTTTAAATATTTTTGTAGAAATTTCATAATTATGCTTTAAAAAGAACTCTTTGGCTTCTAAAATATGATTTACAGGTACTACTTGATCTTTATCCCCATGCATTAAATATATATCAGGTCTAGAAAGTACATTTTTACTTAAATGATTTAAGTTTAAAATTTTACCAGAGTAACCTATTAAACATTTAATTTGATCTTTTCTTTTTACTGCAGTTTGTAAAGAAATCATACATCCTTGACTGAAGCCTACCAAAGCTATTTGCTCTGTTTTTAATTTATTTTTTTTTATCACTTCATTAATAAATTTATTAAGAATTTTTTCAGCCATTAAAGATTTTGACAAAATTTCATCAGAGGTTTGATCCATTAAATCAAACCACTGAAATCCTGACGGATTAACTCTACAAATTTCTGGTGCATCAGGACATAAAAATAAAGTGTTAGGTAAAAAATTCTTCCAGTAATTTGCAACAATTGAAATATCGTTCCCATCTCCGCCATATCCGTGGCAAAGAATTATAGCACTTTGTATTGTTGAACCCGATTGTATCAATTTAGTATTTAGAGAATAGTTCATTTTAATATTTATGTTATATAAATTTCCTTAACCATTTTATAAATTTTTTATCATAAAAGTCTACTTCACCAATTATTCTCGCAAATTCATTACCATTCTTATTCAATAAAATTGTGGTGGGAACTCCTCTTAATTTAAGTTTTTTTGTTAATTTAAATTCAGGATCAAAATATATTTCTAAATTCTCAATACTTAATTCTTTAAAAAACTTTCTTGTTTTTTTTTGGTTTGGTTTTTCGAGATTTATCGCAAAAACTTTAAATTCAGGGTTTTCAGTACTAAAGCTATCAAGGGACGGCATTTCTGCTCTACAAGGATCACACCATGTAGCCCAAAAATTAAGTACCTTAATCTTGCCATCATTTTTATTAACTACGATATCTTTTAAGTAAAAATCCTTTAATTTTACTTGGGAAACTTGTAATGGATTTTTATGAAGAACTATATTATTGAATGGTAAAGGTTCGGCTGCAATTAAAAAATTGAATTGGAATAGAATAAATAATAATGAGAACCGCAAAACATTCATATTTTTAAGATAGGTTTAACATATAAAATGAAAAATAAAAATAAAACAGTTTGGTCGCATAGATTCGGTAAAACTAATTCTAAAAATTTTCAAAGAATTGGTTCTTCAATTAATGTTGATAAAAGACTTTATAATGAGGATATACAAGCGTCTATGGTTCATGCAAAAATGCTTATCAAACAAAATATTATTCCTAATAAGGATGGAAAAAAAATACTTAGCGGTCTCAAAAAAATAAAAATAGAGATTGAAAGAAATAAATTTAAATTTAAAGAAAAATTTGAAGATATTCACCAAAATATAGAAAAAAGATTATTTCAGATAATAGGGGAGTCGGCTGGATATTTGCATACAGCAAGATCAAGAAATGACCAAGTTGTGACTGATTTTAAAATATGGGTAAGGAATGCTTCTTTGAATATTAATAAAACTTTAAATTCTTTAATGAAATCTATTTTAAAAAAAGCATCAAAAAACATAGATAGTGTTATGCCTGGTTTTACACATTTAAAAAATGCGCAACCTATTTCTTTTGCTCATTATTTGCTTGCATATGTTGAGATGTTAAATAGAGATAAAAAAAGATTTGAGAATAATATTTTATTAATCGACGAGTGCCCATTAGGATCTGCTGCCTTAGCAGGAACTTCTTTTAATATAGATAGAAAGTTTACAGCAAAAAAACTTGGTTTTAAAAAGCCAACTAATAATTCTATTGACTCGGTATCAGATAGGGATTTTGCTATTGATTTTCTTTATGCCTCAGCAACTTGCGCTATGCATTTGTCAAGGCTGGCCGAAGATTTGATAATTTTTAATTCTGAGGCTTTTAGTTTTATAGAATTTACAGATAAAGTTTTGACTGGTTCCTCAATAATGCCCCAGAAAAAAAATCCTGATCCAGCAGAATTGATAAGAGGAAGAACAGCTATCAACTATGGAAACCTTAATTCAATGTTAACTATTATGAAAGGTTTGCCAATTTCATATTATAAGGATTTACAGGACGATAAAGAATTAGTTTTTAATAGTTACGATACGTTGAGAGATAGTTTGGCTATGTCTATTGAATTAATAGAAAATTTAAGAACAAAAAGAAATAATATGAAAGAAATGGCACAAAAAGGTTATACTACCGCGACCGATTTTGCTGATTACATTACTAAGAAAAATAAATTACCTTTTAGAAAAGGTTATGTTATTTCCTCAAAATTAGTAAACTACGCAGAGAGAAAAAAATTAAGATTAGATCAGCTATCTGCAAGTGAAATTAATAAATTTGTTAAAAAAAAAGAGTTAAACGTTCCAAAAATATTTGATGTTGTAAACTCCATGAACTCAAAAACATCTTTTGGAGGAACAGCAACTAAAAATATAAGAAAAATGATTAAAAAATATAATAGTGAATTAAAATGAAAAATATATTATTTGTTTCTTTAATTTTAATATTTTTATTTGGTTGCGGAAAAAAATCAGATCCAGAATACCAGGGTATAAAAATAGAACAAAATACTACTGTTAAATTTTAAAAGCATGAGTCTTAATTACAGAGGTCAAAATCTATTTGTGGATAATACTTCAATTAAAAGTATTACAAAAAATAATATTACTCCGTTTTATGTTTACTCATATGAAAAAATTAAAGATAATTTCCAAAATTTTTCAAACTATTTCAAAAGCGTAGGTCCTTTAGTTTGTTTTTCTGTTAAATCTAATTCAAATATATCTCTTGTTTCAGAATTGGGCAAATTAGGTTCTGGAGCAGATGTAGTTTCAGAAGGTGAACTTCTTAAAGCTTTAAAAGCAAAAATTAGACCAAACAAAATTGTTTTTTCAGGAGTCGGGAAAAGAGAGGATGAGCTTAAACTGGCTATTAAAAAAAGACTATTGTTAATTAATATTGAATCAGAAAGCGAAGCAATATTAATAGATAAAATATCGAAAAAAATGAATCGGGTAACGCCTATTGGTATCAGAATAAATCCTGGCGTTGATGCAAATACTCTCTCTAAAATTTCTACCGGTAAAGTAGACAGTAAATTTGGTTTACCAAGATCAAACTTTTTAAAATTCTGCAGAAATGCAAGTAAATATAAAAATATAAAAATTAAAGCAATAAGCGTTCATATTGGAAGCCAAATAACTTCGGTAGGACCATACAGAAAAACTTTAAATGTTTTAGAAAAAATAATTAGATTAAGTAAAATTAATTTTGAATATGTAGATTTAGGAGGAGGATTTGGAATCTCATATAAAAATGAGGATAAAAAAATTGATATCAGAAATTATTCAAAATTAGTAAAAAAATTTCAAAAAAAATTAAATTGTAAAATAATTTTTGAACCAGGAAGATTTATTATTGGGAATGCCGGTACATTAATTTCAAGAATTGTTTTTATTAAAAAAAATGGAAAAAAATACTTTATTATATTAGATGCTGGAATGAATGATTTCATGCGGCCTGCATTATATAATGCTACTCACAATATAATTCCTGTTTCAAAATCTAAAAAAAGAATTATTGGAAATCTAGAATTTGTTGGACCTATTTGTGAAAGTACAGATACTTTCTTAAAATATAGAAACTATTCATTTTTAAAAGAAAATGATTTTATTGCTATAACAAATGTTGGAGCATACGGATCATCTCTGTCATCAAATTATAATACGCGACCCTTGGCATCTGAACTTTTGATAAAAAAAGGTAAAGTTAAAGTAATAAGAAAAAGACAAAAGATTTCTGAGATCATTTAATTAATGATATTTTTAAGATCATTTTTTTTTAATATTTTCCTATACACCGGAATAGCATCGGCATGCATAATTTCAGTTCCTTTTTTATTTGTTAAAGATAAGTTTATGATTTGTGCTGGGAAAATTCTCTCTAATTATGTAATTTTTTTACTCAAAATATTTCTAAATACAAAAGTAGAATTTAGGGGCCTCGAAAATCTTAAAAAATGTGAAAGTTATTTTGTGGCGTCTGCTCATCAATCTATGTTTGAAACATTTGCTTTACAGACAGTAATTCCGGGTCCAATCTTTATTTTAAAAAAAGAGTTGATGAGAATTCCTTTTTTTGGCTGGTGTTTAAAAAAAATTGGAGCAATTGATATAGTAAGAGATACAGCCACAAAAGAAAATTTAAGTTTTTTTGATAAAATTTTAGATAAAACAAGTAAAACAAAAAGACCATTGTTAATTTTTCCCCAAGGAACAAGGGTCCACTATAAAGATCGTCCACCTTTTAAAAAGGGAGTTGGTAGAATATATAATGCTTTAAAATTACCATGTGTGCCAGTAGCATTAAACACGGGGAAAATTTGGCCAAAAAATAATTTTTATAAATATCCAGGAAAAATAACTATATCTTTTCTTAATCCTATAAATCCAGGTTTAGAAAAAGACAAATTTATAAACAAACTTGAATCAGTAATTTATAAAGAGATTGATTCGATAGATTAATTATTTTCTTCCAAAATCCGGTTTGTCAGTATCTTGTCTGGCTTTAATTATTGACTTTCTAAATTCTTTGGACTTTTGGAAAATTTCTAAAAGTTTTTTACTATCTTTTTCTTTAATAGCATTTTTAAAATCATTTAAATTTTTACTAAATTTATCAATAGCCTCGATAATTAAACTGCTATTATCTATAAATATATCTTTCCACATACCGGGGTCGGATGCTGCTATTCTTGTAAAATCTCTTAATCCCCCAGCGCTATATCTAATAATATCATTTTTTGTTTTTTCATCATCGCCCATCGCTGTTTTCACAATATTATATGCTATCACGTGTGGTAAATGGCTAGTAAGAGACAAAATTTTATCATGATCATCTGCTGGCATTATTTTTACTTTGCTACCCATAGATTCCCAGAAAAAAGTAATTTTTTTTATATCGGAGTCTTTTATATTTTCATCTGGTGTGATTATTGTCCATCTGTCCCGAAATAAATCAGCGAAACCTGCTCTAGGACCACTGTTTTCTGTGCCCGCAACTGGATGTCCAGGAATCCAGATTGTATTTTTTGAAATTATTTTTTTAGCAATTTCATTGATACCTTTTTTTACTGAACAGGTGTCTGTCAATATTGATCCGGACTTAAGATTGTCCTTTATTGAATTAATTACAGATTCAAAACTACTCAAAGGTGTTGAAATTAGAACCAAATCAGAATTTTTTACAGCCTCAGATGGACTAGAAGCTATCTCGTGGGACAAGTTTTCTTTTTTGATTACATCATTTACCGCCCGATCATTATCAAAAGAAATTAACTTTTTTATTGATCCATTCTTTTTTAAACATCTTAAAATTGAAGAACCAATTAAACCACAACCGATTATTGTAACCTGATTAAACATTAAAAATTTTCCTTAATACCGAAATTAATTTTTTATTTTCTCTGCTATTTCCTATTGTAACCCTTAATGAATTTTTAATATTATAAACATCCATTTGTCTTACCAATATGCCTGAGTTTGCTAATTTATTAAATACTTGTGATGCTGATTGGTCAACATAATCAAAATTTAGTAAAAAAAAATTAACATTAGTTTTATTCGTAACAATACCTATTTCATCTATTACCTCAAATATTTTATTTGCCCAATAATTATTGTGCTTGATAGCTTTACCAAGCCATTTAGTGTCGAGCACCGCTTGTGTCGCTGCAAAAAGTGCTGGTCTACTAACATTAAAAGGTGGTTTGATTTCATATAACTTTTTAATAATTTTTTTTGGTCCATATCCCCATCCTATTCTTAACCCTGCTAATCCATAGATTTTTGAAAAAGTTCTCGTAACTAAAACATTTTGTGATTTAGAAAATAATTTAATCCCTGATGAATAGTTTCGATCATTAATATATTCAAAATAAGCATCATCAATGATTAATAATATATCGCTTCTTAATTTTTTTCTTAGTTTTAAAACCTCATACTTATTCAAGTATGTCCCCGTTGGATTGTTTGGGTTCGCTAAAAAAACAATTTTAGTTTTTCTACTTACGCAATCAAGAATAGATTGAACTGAGGGTTTAAAATTTTCCTCTTTGGCATATTTTACTTTAGCACCAAACATTCTGCTATAAATTCTATAAATTATAAAGCTATATTCTGGAACTATGACTTCATCTCCTATGTTTAAAAAAAGTTTGCAAACTAATTCAAATATTTGATCTGATCCTGATCCAAGTATAATTTTATCTTTTTTTAAGCCAAATTTTTTGGCAAGAACTTTTCTAAAAAAATTTCCATCTGAATCAGGATATCTTACAAAACCTTTCCCAATGGAATTATATGCCTTTACTGCTTTAGGGCTGGGTCCTAATGCAGATTCGTTAGCAGAAAGTTTAATTGGACTTCTTACGCTTTTAAATAAACTTAATCCGGCTACGTATTTTTCAGCTATAATTTTTCTTGGTTTGGGTAATTTCATATTATTTTAATTGTCTTATATAAAAAGCGACTCCATTTGTATAATATAAATAAACTTATTTGAATAAATTGACATGTTTGTGGCGATTTAGTATATATTCGCGTAGCGCTGATTTAACCGAATTGCGAGCGCAAAGTAAATGCAGCTAAACAGGGTTTTTGCCCAGTCTAGCTGGGCTTTTTTTTTATGAGTGAAAAATTAGAAAATA
>MDTG01083891.1_pt1 | contig 10857 bp, 13 predicted proteins | sample 811421 | NCBI WGS metagenome assembly MDTG01 (sample SAMN05326645, study PRJNA326480) | marine metagenome | isolation source: seawater | place: Pacific Ocean: South East | collected 2011 | reverse complement strand
TAGGATCTTTTTCCACTCTTTCTATTTCTTCACATTATGGAACTTCTTCGATGGGTTTGTTGTTATTTATTAGTCTATCTTCTGTATTATTTTCTTGTTTAATATTTTTACCGTGTCTGATCAAAAAATTTTATAAAAGAGGTTATTTATAGTTTTTCATTTCTATCAAATCCTCTGAATGTTTTGAATCTAGGAAAACGTGCACTCCAAAAATCACCATCTTGACTTTTGGTAACCGCGTCTGCTTTTATTTCGATAACTTGATTTATTAATTTATCTTTATTGATCCAAAACTCCTCTCTTTGTTGATCAGAAAAACCGGACCCAATACTAATTTTAAAAATTTTACCATTATCCTTACCCTCAGCTTTAATTGCACCTAATCTTCCAGTATGCTTACCTGTCCCTTCTTCAAGTTTCTTTACTTTTAATGAAATTTCAATAACCGGTTTTGATTTTAACCATGAAAATGATCTTTTACATTCATACTTTGCATTTGGATCTTTGATCATAATACCTTCAAAACCTTTTAAAACCGCTTCATTATTGAATTCTTTGAATCTTTTTTTTCCTGATTCTGAATCTAGATCTATAGCTTCAGAATTAAGAAGTCTTACATTTATTAGATGACTTTTATTTTTTTTAAACCAGATTTCTAGTTTTTTTTTTCTTAAAGTTTGCGTTTCCTTTGATTTGCCCACTTGAAATTCTTTGAGAGATAAAATATCAAATAAATTTAAAACTGCATCGCTATTTTGAATAGTATCTTTTCTATAAATCTGTTTCATTAATTCTTGAAAGTTTTTGCTAACAAGTTCTCCATCAAGAACGAAAGATTCATCTATTTCTTTAAAATCTAAAGTCTTTTTTAATTGTAGTTTAACGTTTTCAAAGTTTAATAATTCTTTTCCATTTCTACTAAACATATCAACATTTCCATTATTGTGCATTACTGAAATAACTCTTACTCCATCAAGTTTATTTTCAATAATTTTATTACCAACAAGTTTCTTTTTATGTTGTTCTGAGTCTTGAGCAAGTTGACACTGAAATACTGGAATTAAAAATTCGTCAAAGCCATTTTTCTTTGCAACATTATTAATCGTTTTTTCCGATAGACCACATCTTAAATCTTTAATGAGAATTCTTCGATAATAGAAATTCCATTCATCTTTCACCGATTTCTCCATCAAATCATAAATTTTGTCTCTTGCATTATGGCCAGTAATTTCTCGATTATTTAAACTTAGTAAAATTTTTTTAAAGTCTGCCCAAACAATTCCACAACCGGATTTCTTTGATTCTGGAACTTGTTTAACGCCAAATGTAATCAATCTATTACAAGCATACTTGAGACCTTCAAAAAATAAATAATTTTTATTTTTCATTTCTCTTAGCAAAACTTCTTCCTTAAAAAGTCTTGATCTGTTTGATTCTAATTCTTGAATAATTTTATAATTTTCCATTCACTCTTTCCAAGGCAGAGAAGTAACTACAGTATGAACAGGTATTATTTTGTTTTGGAACTTGATCATTTTCCAGTATATTATAGATTTCGTAAATAGTATTATCAACCCAATAATTGTCTAAAGTTCTGGAAAATAAAAGAGAATCAAAAAGTAATTTATTTTCAAATTTTTTCTGATTTTTCTTTCCGTTTAATAATAATAAGTAACCTACATTTGAAACATCCAGTCCATTTTTTTCTAACAGATATTTATAAAATGCTAAATGCCTCCAATATCCTGACCAAATCATTGACTCCTCAAAATTTTCATTTTTAGAGGTACTTTTAAAATCTACAACACATATTTTTTTGACATCATTATCAAACCACAGATCATTCAAGGTTGCAGTGAGCTTAAGATTAGTTTCCTTGTGTATAAAAGAGAGTCCAATAAGTGGATTCCTCCAAATTTCTAAATGTTGGTGATTAATTGGTATTAATTTTTCATTATTAATAATTTTGTGAGTCACATCTTTTTTTAATCTTAACAAATTAAAGTGATCTTTTACAAGCTTTACAACTGTATTATTTAAAACTGATGGTGGTCCGTGAGGTCGTCTGATGCCTTTTTTAATATTTAAAAAAAAACACTTTTTGCAGTCATAAAATAAATCTATTTTTGTTCTGTTTAATTCAAAAGGTGCAAGATTATTTTTTATGTAAATTTTTTTTTTCCACATTTTGAAAGAATCTTTATTACTTTTTTAGTATAATAGAAAAATTATATGAATTCAAAAAATTGATTTACTTAAATTTTTTTGGCTAAAATAAAATTGACAATTAATTTATTTACTGAAACTATATTTAATGAATTTTTTTTACATGATTCTTTTTGTTTTTAATTTAATTTTTCTCACTGCAAAACCTTTAATTGCAATGGAGCTTAATATTTTATGTATCGAGAAAAGTTTAGGTGAAAAACAAAAGGATATTAAAGATATAATAATCAATTTAAATTCGGATACTAAACAGGTTACTATAGGTGGTTTAAAATTTATAGCAGATGAGTTTACCATAACAGAATCAAATATCAGATGGAATGCAAGTAACCTTAAAAATTTGTATGACGATACCAGTGGTTTTACTAGTGGAACATTAGGCAGATTTTCAGGTAATTTATCTTTAGTTTTTACCAAACATAATAGTTTAAAAAAAAATGTAATGATTCTCACTTGTAGTAAATTTAAGATGAAAGACCGAAAGTTTTAACTATCTATTAATGAATATTTTTGAAGCATCAACATATTTTTCAATATTGTTTAAGCAAAATAATATAATTTCATCTTCGATTTCTTTTTTATAAAAAATTTTTTTTTCATTTTTTTCTAACTCAACAATCGGATCCATTTTTACAGAATATAAATCTGATATTTTCGTATAGAATCTTTTTGGCATCCTAAATGATCCAATAGTAATTGAGTGAATTTTAGTTGTATCAATTTTTTTAAAAATTAACTTAAAAAAATTCTTGTAAATTTTTTTAAAATTTTCACAATAAATAATAGGATCAAATCTTAATCCTACTTTCCATCCAGCTTCTTGTATCTTCTGTATTGCATTTAAGCGTTTAAATAAATTAGGAGTTTTGTTCTCATGAATATCAATAATTTCAGCTGGACTAATACTAAATGCAATAACAATATTATGATGAGGTGTTTTTTTTAATAAAAAGTTTATTTGTGTACTCTTTGTTCTTAACTCCAATATAACATTAGAATATTTTTTTAGATTTTTGAGAATATATTTAACAAATTTTGAAACGGGTTCCAGAGCAAGACTGTCACAATCATATCCTGAAAAAAAATGTATATTTTTTGAATTTGAAACTAAGATTTTTTCTTCAATTGATTTTATAAAATCATTGTAATTTATAAAAATAACATAGTTTGCAGAGTTAAACATTCCTTGTAAAAAGCAATATTTGCAATCATATATACAATTCAACATATGAGAAAAGTAAAAACTTTGATCTCCCCCGATTGTAAAATTTTTCGGTACTATATTTAAAAAGTTTTTATATTTTTTAGCTAAAATTAATGCCGGTTTTTTTTTTTGGATTTGAAAATTTTGACTTTTTACATTAAAGACTTCTCTGTAACTTTCGCAAATTATCAAACTCCTCGGTTTAACAAGTTTGCAAATATCTTTTGCCTTTTTTGAATTCTTAATCGCTTTTTCAATATATATAGTGTCAATCATTTTTTAATTTATTTTTTAATACATTTACTATTTCTTTTTTTATTTTTTTTTTCTTTAAATATTTTATTGGTGATTCAAAGTTTTCAAAATAATTCCAATCTTCTAGGACATTTTTTAACTCCAGTTGATCAGTTCTTTTTAAATTAAAATTCTTGCAGAAATAAAAATACTGTTTTTCTATCACATCAGCTTGATATTGAGTTTTTTTATAATTTTTTTTATTAATTATTTTTAATTGTTTGACTAATTTATTAATCGGAATCAAATTACCTTTTATTAGATCTGATATATATGCTTTTTCTTTTAGGTTTATTCTATTAGTTTCATTATCAGAAATGACTTTAAATAAATGTATAAGTTCGCATGTTGAGAATTTTAATGCTGTACAAAAAAATCCGCTTGATTCCATATCATATAATGATTTGCAATAATTGCTGTTGGGTTTATCACACGTAACACAGCTGTCAGTAAAAAAATCATGCGGGAAGGCTTGAATCGGGTAAAAGTTTTGATTAGTGGATTGATCTGTTATTTTATTTACTAAATATCCATTTCCCACTGGATAATTTTTATGTCCACAGATTCCTAGGTTTATCCATATTTGATTCTTTTTTTTAGAATAAATACTGTAAAGATAAGTTGTAGCAGAAGCAGATCTAACTTTACCAATACCACTGATGATTAAAAAGATATTACAATTTACATCTCTAAATACCTGAAATGTTGAATCTGATTTAATTTGTTTAAGATTATAAAATTTTATTATTGGCAAAGACTCTGCATGAGTAGCTACAACAAAGTTAATCATACTATTTTCTTTTCGGTTTAAAGTTATCCGAATAAGATTTTATAATTTGATTTGATTTATTAGGACTGAAAACTTGATAGTTTAAATTATTTTTTTCAGCAAAATTTATTGCACTTTGCAAGTCATTGAATGAGATTTTTATTTGATCTTCAATACTTTTCGAACTACTCCAATCGAAAGATAAATTCATTGATCTTTCATTTATTTCCATAGATTCTAGATACCATTTTTTAGTACTTTTGGTTCCAGATTGCATTGCAGATTTAGACTTTTTATAAATTTTATATTTCAATACTTCCCCACTCAGACCAAGATCCATCGTATAAGTAATTAAACCTTTTGCCAAGAATTTCAAGAGCAAAAATTATGTTGCATGCTGTAATACCTGAACCACACAAAACTATTACATTTTTTTCAAAAAATTTTTTTTTAAATTTAAATAATTCTTTTAATTTTCTATCTTTTAACAAAAATCCTTCGCAATCAAAAATTTTATTAAAGGGGATATTAATACTGTTTGGTATTTTTCCTCGCGAAACGGATTTTCTTGGTTCATCTACTTTTTCATTAAATCTATCTTCTATCCGAGCATCTACTATCAAAAATTCATTTTCACAAATCGCCTTTTTCACATCCGACATATTTTTTATCTTATTTTTATCAAATTTCACTTTATAAATAGATTGTTTGTTATTTGAGATTATACTAGTGGTTTCAAACTTTTCTTTTATCCAATTTTTTAAGCCACCATCTAAAATTAGTACTTCCTTATGTCCAAAGATTTTAAATGTAAACCAAACTCTACACGATGAAAAAAAACCTATTTGATCATAAATTATTATTTTATCAGAATCTTTTATTCCCATTTTTTCAACTTGAATTTTAAAAAATCTTTCATCAGGCATCATATGTGGCAGATTTTTTTTTGTTTTAAAAAAAAATTCTATATCAAAAAAAATTGCACCTGGGATATGCTTTTTTTTGTATTCCTCATATCCTTTTTTGGCATCATCTAGAAACCAACTAGCATCTATTATTTTGATATTTTCATTCATTAAAATTTTTGAGAGCTTATTGTTATTAATTAAGCTCATTTCTCTTATTTTTGCAACCATTCAGGAACCTCTAAATTTTTTGAAATTAGAAATTTTTTATTAAAAATCTTACTTTTATATCGTGTGCCATAGTCACATAAAATTGTTACAATTGTTTTGCCTGGACCTAGTTCTCTAGCTAATTTTTTTGCTCCAACAATATTAATACCTGATGACCCCCCTAATATAAGTCCCTCATGTTTGAGGAGATGGAACACCTCAGATAATGCCTCTTTATCACTAACTCTGAATGATTCATCAAGTTGCAAACATTCAAGATTTTTAGTTATTCTTCCTTGACCTATGCCCTCAGTTATAGAATCACCTTCCGCTTTTAATTCACCATTTTTATAGTAATTATATAAAGCTGACCCATACGGGTCAGCTAAAGCAATTTTGATATTTTTTTTTTTTTTTTTAAGAAATTTTGAAACACCTGAAATCGTTCCACCTGTACCAACTGAACAAATAAATCCATCCACTTTTCCCTCTGTTTGATTCCATATCTCTGGCCCTGTAGTAAGAAAATGTGCTTTCATATTAGAAATATTATCAAATTGATTAGCCCAAAAAACACCATTTTCATTCTTTATTTTCTTAGATAAAGTTTCAGAAAATCTTATATAATTTCCTGGATCTTTGTAAGGAAGTGCCTTCACTTGTCTTAAATCTGCTCCACAAAGCTTCAGCATATCCTTTTTTTCCTTGCTTTGTGTTTCGGGAATAACAATCACTGTTCTAATTCCTAAAGAGTTACATACCAAAGTTAATCCAATTCCTGTATTTCCGGCTGTGCCTTCGACTATTATACCACCTTTTGTTAATTTTTTTTCTTTAATTGCATCATTTATTATTTGTAATGCTGCTCTATCTTTTACACTCCCTCCTGGGTTTAAAAATTCACACTTACCATAAATATTGCAACCAGTCTCTTCTGATACTTTATTCAATTTAATTAAGGGAGTTTTACCGACACATTCCGAAAAGTTTTTGTAAAGATTCATCTATTTATTACTTTGTAAATAATTTTTGAACCATTCTAAAGCAATTATGGTATTTACAGAATGAATTTTTTTTTTAAGCAAAAGATCTAATACTTTTTTTGGTGATAACTGTAAAACCATAATATTTTCGTCTTCATTCTTATTCCCCTTTATTTTTTTGAGCTTATTAAAAGTACATTCACAAAAGAATATACTTGTAGATTCGTTAGTGCTACCAGAACTGTTAAGTACGTTTCTTATCGGTTGAATTTTATTATATTTTACCTTTATACCTGATTCTTCCATTGCCTCTCTAATAACTGCTAATTTGAAATCTTTATCAGACTTTTCAACTAACCCTGTTATAATCTCAATTTGAAAAGGATTGTAATTTGATATTAGAGCACCTAATCTGAATTGTTTAATTAATATTACTTTTTTTTTCACTTTATCGTATGGGAGAATTGCAACAGCATTTTTCGTAATTAGTATTTCTCTCGTAATTATTTTGGACCATGAATGGTCGAATAACTTATGCTGAAATTTGTATCTTTTAATTTTATTAAAGCCATCGAAAACTTTTTCAATTTTTTTAAAATTTAGTTCTATTTTTTTTATTCTCATATTTATTTAAATAAGCCAAAAGGTTTGTTCAAAAAATCTTTTTTTTTATATTGTTTAAATTCTATTACCAAAACATTATTTAATAGATATTAATTTAACGGTATAAAGATTGACTCTAAATATAACTAGTTTGTCTAAAAAGTATAACGATTTTTTTGCAATAGATAATATAAGTTTTAACATTTCAAAACCTGGTATCTATGGTTTGCTTGGCACTAACGGGGCAGGGAAAACCACTTTAATGGGAATGATTTTGGGTTTGATACTCCCAACTAAAGGTCATATAAAGATTTTTGGTGAGGAATTCACACACAAAAGGGTTGATATTTTGAAAAAATTAAACTACGAAAGCCCTTATTTAGACTTACCAAAGAAATTAACAGTTAAACAAAATCTAATTTTTTATTCTAGAATGTATAGTGTAAAAGATTTTTTAGATAAAATTCATGATTTGTCAAATAAGTTAAAAATTAGTGATCTTTTAGATAGACAATTCGGTTCATTATCAGCTGGACAAAAAACTAGAGTTGGTATTTGCAAATCTTTAGTAAACGACCCTAAAGTTTTGTTGCTTGATGAACCAACAGCCTCATTAGACCCTGATACATCAATTTTTATAAGAAATTTTTTAAAAAAGTACCAAAAATTAAATAAAATTATAATTCTAATAGCATCTCATAATATGCATGAAGTAGAAAAAATTTGTCATAGAATTATAATCCTCAATAAAGGTAAAATTATTTTAGATGGGATTCCAAAAGAAATTTTAAAAAATAAAAAATTAAAAAATTTAGAACAACTATTTTTAAGATTGAGCAACTAAATGTTTCAACGACTTTATGCGATGATAAATAGGTATGTAATTCTTGTGATTGGTTCAGGTCCCAGGATGATGAGTATTTTTTATTGGCCATCAATTCAAATTATTTTATGGGGATTTTTTTCTAATTTCCTTTTAACGAATGATTTAGCAAATAGTATAAATTCAATTTCATTTTTGTTAAGCGCAATAATTTTATGGGATGTATTGTTTAGAGCACAGCTTGGTTTATCAATGACTTTTTTTGAGGAATTATGGTCAAGAAATTTGGGTCATCTATTGATAACTCCAATTAAAACTTCTGAAATAATTTTAAGCTTAGTAATAACAAGTTTTTTGAGGACATCCTTAGGTTTAATTCCAGCTATTTTTATGGCAAGCTACTATTTCGACTTGCAATTTTTTAAATTAGGTTTTTATCTTGTATTTTTTTTGTTAAATCTTATTTTTGTCGGGTGGTCAATAGGATTTGTTGTTAGTGGTTTAGTACTTAGATACGGTCAAGCATTTGAAGAATTAGCTTGGGCATTCATTTTTGTTTTATTACCTTTTTCCTGCGTATACTATCCTCTGGAAGCACTTCCAGATTTTTTCCAAATAGTTGCTCTTCTATTTCCACCTGCACATATTTTCGAGGGAATGAGGCAGATTATTGAAAATGGGTTTATATCAACAAAAGATCTAATCACATCTTTTTTATTAAATATTCTTTATTTTTTACTGGCTACATTATTGTTTAAAAAAATGATGGATTCGTGCAGAAAGAAAGGCAACCTTTTTAATTTGGGCGAATAAATCATTGAATTTTGTATCTAATATCTATATTTTTTTTGTAAAATATTTCACACGATTTTTTTACAAATTCATTTTCATTATTTTTTGTTAAATAATATTTTAATCTCAAAAAATTAATATTTGAAAAAAATTTTTTTTTGAAACATCGTCTGTACCATTTTTCAGCTCTTCCCAAACATTTGATACATGCAAGAGTTTTTATTTTTTTTTGAATAATATTTTCTTTTAAAAAATAGTAAATTGCAGCATTATAATCGTGAAGCAACTGTGCTTTTTTTCCAACCATTATTCGGTTTTGATCGTCGGCTGGACCGAATGATAGAATATTTTTAATGAATGAAAAATTTCCATGTTTTGACAATTTCAAAACTAAGGAAAAATCTTCAACAAAAATTTTAGTGTTGCAACCCCCTGATTTTTTTACAAATTTATTATCATATAAATTTGGCGTCGTGCCAGAAAAATTCGATACTAAAGTTTTTTCTATCGGATTTGTAATAGTATCTAGTTTTTTAATTTTTTCCTTTTTAAATTTAATTTCATCAAAATTTTTGAATAACTTGTATTTACTAAAAACTGCTACTGATTTTGTTTTTTCAATAACCTCTAAGAGAATTTTTGTACAATTAGGTGCCATTACGTCATCCCCTCCAACAAGTTTTAAAAAATCTCCTTTAGATTTTTTTATTCCACTTTGCGTTGCTATTGCTGGTCCTTTATTTTTTTGTGATATAATAGTCGTATTTGCCCATTTTTTAGTTTTCTCTTTAATAAATTCTAATGAACCATCGGTAGATCCATCATTAACAAAAATATACTCTTTATCGAAGCCTCCAACTTGGGCATAAATGGCATTCAAAACTCTTTCTAAATAAAAAATTTTATTAAATACAGGACAGATATAAGTTATCTTGGGCATTTAGAATAATCTATCTTTCCATGTTTTGGGAGTAAGGTCGTTAATGATTTCAAGATCAAGATGATATCTAAATTTTTTTGTTCCTTTTTTTTTTATATAAGAAATCATTTTTTTCAGTCCGTCATCAAGTGTTGTTTTTGTTTTATAACCAAGAATTTTTCTTGCTTTGTCTGCAGAACATGTAGCATTTAAAACCTCCTTAGGTCTTCCTTTTACGTATGTAGCATTGAGGTTAAATCTTAAATGGTTAGAGAGTTTGTCTGCTAATGTATTTATAGAAATAAATTCCTCATCAGGTCCAATGTTTACTACTTCTCCTACAACTTTTTTACTAAACGCCATCTCCTTCAAGCAGTATAAATCATCATCAATATAAGAAAAACAACGTTTTTGATTTCCGTCTCCATATATTATAGGCTGTCTGTTTTGTAACATCATGTTAATCATAATTGAAACTACATTTCTATATGGATCATCATATTTTTGTCTGGGACCTATGATATTGTGAGGAACAGCAATTACATATTCTACTCCGTGAGTTTCACATAGATTCCTTAAGATATTTTCTGCTGCAACTTTTGCTATGCCGTATGGATCTTGAGGGTTTGGCACCAAATCCTCTTTGAACGGTGTTTTATTAGTACCATATCTTGCCATTGATGAACAAAACACTATTCTTTTAACGTTATTTTCAATAGCGGCACTAAATAATGCGACAGATCCGGTTACTATATTTTGTGTTATTAAATGCGGAGAAAATACTGATAAACCCTCATAAGCTGTGGCAGCAGTATGAAAGACTAGGTTACAATTTTTAGTTATTTTTAACATCGAATTTCTATAGCAACAATCATATTGGTAAAATTCTGCCTCTGGAGGAACGTTGTCAATTTCGCCGCCGATAAGACTATCGCAACCAACAACTTCATGTCCTTCTTTTATAAAATTATCTGCAAGGTGACTTCCTAAAAATCCAGCAATGCCGCTAATAAAGATTCTCATACTATCATTTTTGGCTCCGGCGACAGGACTCGAACCTGTGACCCAGCGATTAACAGTCGCTTGCTCTACCAACTGAGCTACGCCGGAAAATTAAAATGTTATATTA
>MDTG01436645.1_pt1 | contig 10858 bp, 9 predicted proteins | sample 811421 | NCBI WGS metagenome assembly MDTG01 (sample SAMN05326645, study PRJNA326480) | marine metagenome | isolation source: seawater | place: Pacific Ocean: South East | collected 2011 | reverse complement strand
TTAATGGAAAAAACCCCTCTGATTTAATTGTTAAGAAATTAAAAATCTAGTTATTATTTATATCAAGTAAAAAGTTATTTTTTGATTTTCTATCATTTATTTTTACAAATTTTCTAGTTCTCTCACCATTATATAGTTGTCTTGGTCTGCTAATTCTGTTGTCACTTTCAGTCATTTCTTTCCACTGAGATATCCATCCAACAGTTCTTGCAACTGCAAAAATTACTGTAAACATAGATTCTGGCAATCCTAGTGCTTTTAGAATAATTCCAGAATAGAAATCTACATTGGGATAAAGTTGTTTGTCTATAAAATAACTATCATTAAGCGCAATTTCTTCAAGCTTTGTCGCTAATTTGAATAATGGTACATTAAAATTATCTACTTCATTTAGAAGATTATGACAATACTTCCTTAAAACGTTTGCTCTGGGGTCATGGCTTTTATATACTCTATGCCCAAAACCCATTAGTCTGAAGGGGTCTTCAGGATCCTTTGCTTTTTTTATAAATTGATCTATATGCTCTTCTTTTTCTATAATATTTAACATCCTTATTACGGATTCGTTTGCACCACCATGCGCTGGACCCCAGAGTGAAGCAACACCAGCTGCCACACAAGCAAATGGATTGGCACCGGAAGAACCGGCAATTTCTACATTTGATGTTGATGCATTTTGTTCATGATCCGCGTGAAGAATTAGCAACTTATCAAGTGCAGCTATGCTTGCATTACTTGGTTTGTAGTCTCCACAGGGTGTTGAAAATAGCATGTGAAGAAAATTTTCGCTATAAGATAAGTTGTTCTTAGGATAAATAAAAGGTTGACCCAATGAATATTTGTAGGCCATTGCCGCCATCGTAGGAATTTTTGCCAATAATCGACTTACTGCTACCCATTTTCCTTTCTCAGATGAGAAATCATAGGTTTTTTCAGGATAAAATGAAGATAAAGCCCCAACAATTCCTACCATAACTGCCATTGGATGAGAGTCTCTTCTAAAACCGCTATAAAAACGTTGTATTTGCTCATGAAGCATTGTGTGGTGTGTAAGAATATTAATAAACTTTTCTTTATTTTTTTTATCTGGAAGATCTCCATTTAGCAGTAGATAACAGACCTCATAATAATCTGATTTTTCTGCAAGTTCTTCTATTTCATATCCTCGATGGAGTAAAATACCTTTTTCACCATCAATAAATGTTATCTCAGAGGAACAACTTGCAGTCGATTTAAAACCTGGATCATACACAAACATTCCTGTTTTTTCGTAAAAGCTTGTGAGATCTGCTACCTCTGGGCCGCAAGATCCTTTTTTAATATCAAATTCATAGAAATTACCATTTCTATTGTCTGTTATTGTAACTGTTTTCTTCGTCATATTTTTAATTTAATTATCCTTGATTCTTTTTAGCGTCTCTTCTTTTCCTAATATCTTCATAATTTTATACAAAGAAGGCCCTGAAACAGTTCCTGTTAAAGAAAGTCGTATTGGCTGTGCTATTGATTTAAAAGATGTGTTATGGATATCCACAACACTTTTGATGACCTCTTCAATATAAGCTTCGTTCCATATGTTTAAATTAGAAAGTTTTTTTATAAGCTGTTCTTTATATTTATTAAAATCATTAAAAATATAAATTTGTTCATTGGACTTTTCTACTTTTTTTTTTATTAGCATAGATATATTACATTTTATTTCGTTAAGTGTAAAAGCTCTTTCTTTAAATAATTCAATCAATTCGAGTTTGTCTTTACTGCTAAAAAAATTGTATTCAGGATCGTTCATTAAATCGTCCATTAAGGATGATAATACTGAACTACATTTATTTTTTATATAATAATTATTTAAAAAATCTAATTTCTTTTGATCAAATTTTGCTGGTGACTTTCCTAGTTTGTTTATTGAAAAAAGTTTTTTTGCCTCTTCCATAGAAAAAAATTCTTTATCACCATGTGACCAACCTAATCTCACTAAATAATTTATTATTGATTCAGGGAGATATCCTTTTTTTTTATATTCAAGAATTGATGGAGATTTATCTCTTTTCGACATCTTTTGGTTATTTTCATTATGAATTAAAGAAATGTGAGAAAAATTAGGTTTATAGTCTATAAAATCAAATATAAGTTTTTGCCTGAAAGAGTTTGTCAGATGATCATCACCTCTGATTATATTTGTGATTTTCATATTGTAGTCGTCGATAGCTGATGAAAGCAAGAAGGTTGGAGTTCCATCATTTCTTACTATAACATAATCATCAATTTCTTCGTAATTCACAGTCACATTACCTTGAATTTGATCTTCAATAATCATTTTATCTTTCCTGTCTAATGGAGCCTTAATTCTAATGCAAAATGGTTTATTTTTTGGAGAAATATTAACTTTTTCTCTCCATTCACTTCTAAATTTGACTTTATTCAAATTTTGCTTGTCTAAATATTCTCTATCATGGTAACACTTATACGCCAAGCCTCTTGATAATAATGAGTTTGCGGCCGACAAATGCTCTTCATAATTTTTACTCTGATAGATAATCTCTCCATCCAATTCAATACCAAGCCAAGATAGGCTCTCAGCTATTGAATTAGAGGACTCAGTTGAATTTCTTATTTTATCAGTATCCTCTATCCTTAATTTAAATTTGCCATTATTTTTTTTTGCGTAAAGGTAATTAAATAGTGCGGTCCTAGCTCCTCCTAAATGAAGAGGTCCAGTGGGAGAGGGCGCAAATCTAGTAACAACTGTCATGGAATTTTTGTTTACTTGAATTTTCTTATTAAACCTACAAGTAATCCTTGTACTTTTACTCTTCCCTCACCAAAAATTCTTGTTTTATAGTTTTTATTTGCAGGTTCAAGCGCTATTGAATTTTTAAAAGATCTAAACTTCTTTAAAGTAACTTCATTCTCATCTATTAAAGCAACAATTATTTGGCCAGTTGAGGCATGATTAGCTTTTTTAATTACCACAATGTCACCATCAAATATTCCCTCTTCAACCATAGAATCACCATTAACTTCTAAAGTAAAATGTTCATCATTATTATTAATGAGATAGTTTGGGACTGAAATTTGCTCAAAACTCCCTGTTATGGCCTCTATTGGGTTTCCAGCGGCTATTCTTCCTAGGAAAGGAATATCTGTTTCAAAATCATTCTTTTTCGATGTAATTGATTTGTTTAATACAAGTGCCCTTGCTTTATATGGGATTCTATTTATAAAACCTTTATCTTCAAGGCTGAGCAGGAGTTTGTGTATTCCGGATTTTGATTTTATATTTAGTTTTGCTTTCATTTCATCAAATGTTGGAAAGAGGTTTTCTTTCTGATAATAAGATTTAATGAAGTCTAGTAGTTTCTTTTGTTTAATTGTTAACATGAAAATGTTCTACATAAGTTCTACTTATATGTCAAGTTTTAAATTTGGTTAAAATTATTAAGTAGAATTATTTTTTTTTTCTCTTTGGGATTAATTTCTTTGGCATATGGTTCTCTTATTAAAATACCGTTTGCCTTTTTTAGTAAACTAAGCATTGAGCTATCTTGATTATCAAATACTTTAAAAAATTTACTGTCCACAACTACTCTATTGAATAGAGTTAGATTTTTATTTTTTTTTACAAAATTTTTTGATTCGAATTCTTTTGATGTAAATCTTGGATACTTAACACCGTAAAATGAATTAGCAAAGATTGGAAAAAAGTTTATCATAGACATAAAGCATGAAATTGGGTTTCCAGGAAGTCCAAGAAAATATTGATTTTTGGAGAATTTTCCAAATGTAGTAGGTTTGCCAGGTTTTATTGCCACTCTATCAAAAAATATTTTAAGTCCTTTTTCATTTAATGATTTTTTAACAATATCATACTTTCCTCTCGAAATTCCTCCAGATGTTATGAGAATATTAAAGTTTTTTTGTGAAATAAATTTCTCGATAAATTCTTCTTTATTATCACCTGAAAATAAAATCTTCACAACCTCTCCACCAAATATCTCTGCAAGATTTTTAATAAATATATCATTTGTAGATGGGATTAATGCATCTTTGCCTTTTTGATTTAAAACTTCATCACCTGTACATATAATAAAAACTTTGGGTTTTTTTATTACACAAAGTTTTTTTTGTCTCATTGATTTACCCAGAGCCAATGTCCTCAAGGTGATTAACTCCTTTTCAAAAAGATAATTTTTTTTTTTTTTTAAATCTGAACCTTTTTTTCTTATAAAATCAAACTTTGGGTAGGACTTTAGATAAACAAAACCATTCTTAATTTCAAAATCTTCTTTTGGAATTATTTTTTTATTTACTCCTTTTACTGGAGCCCCTGTATAAATTAGCTGACATTGCCCCTCTTTAATGTCTCTAGCTACCCTATCTCCTGCTTTGGATTCACCGCAGATCTTAAGAACTTTTTTTTTTTCATCTAATATGATTGCAATTCCGTCCATAGCAGATAAATTTGTCCTTGGAATATCAACCTTTGATGCATAATTTTTACTGAGTATTCGTCCAATAGAGTTCTCTATATCAACTAACTCACTTTTTTTTGATTCAGCGACGTTTTTTCTTATAATATCACATGCTTTTTTAAATGGTATCATCGATGTAGTCACCAGACTTCCCTCCACTTTTTGATAGTAACCTTAGATCTTCGATAATAATTTTTTTATCAAAACTCTTACACATGTCATAAATAGTTAAAGAAGCGATAGAACAGGCGGTGAGTGCTTCCATTTCAACTCCAGTGTTTGTATTGCTTTTAATAGAAGAAAAAACCTCAATAACAAATTTTTGTTTTATTATTTTAAAATTAATCTCTATCGAACTGAGGTTAATACTATGGCATAGAGGAATTAGTTCGAATGTTTTTTTAGCAGCCAAAGTCCCAGCCAATCTTGCAGTATTAAAAATTTCACCTTTTGGTGAATTGTCTAATACTACCTTTTCAAAAGTTTGTTTTGAAAACCTTATCTGAGCTCGCGCCTCTGCGATTCTTTTACTAGCTTTTTTCTTTGTTATATCAACCATATTGATCTTTTTCTTATTTTTGATGTGCGTGAAACTCATTTTTTTATTAACTCACTGGTCTTAAGTTTTAAATTTTTGGAAGACATTAATGACTCACCTACTAGAAATGCATTAGCTCCATATCTTGACAAATCTCTAAGTTCAGAGTTTTTGCTAAGTCCACTTTCACATATTCTTATAATTCCTTTAGGAATTTCATTTGATAATTTTTTAAATGTGTTGGTATCAATTTTAAGAGTTTTTAGATTTCTATTATTTATCCCAATACATTTTGAATTAAGCTTTATAGCTCTTCTTAGCTCTTCAATGTCATGAACCTCAACTATTACATCTAAATTAATTTCCTTTGCTAAGTTAAGAAATTTTTTTGCTTCTGCATCATTTAGAACAGCCAAAATAAGAAGTATACAATCTGCTTCATGATAGTAACTTTCATAAATTTGCCATTCGTCAATTATAAAGTCTTTCCTTAATACAGGTATTTTTACTTTTTTCTTTACTTCATTGATGAAAGAGATATCGCCAGAGAAAAAATCTTTTTCAGTTAAAATTGATAAGCATGAAGCACCTGCATCCTCATAATCTGTTGCAATTTTATCAAGATCAAAATTTTTGCAAATCTCACCTTTGCTCGGAGAAGCTTTTTTAATTTCTGCAATAAGATTAAACTTATCTTTTTTTTCTTTTAAAAGACAATTTAGGAATCCTCTTCTTTTCTTGAGAATTATCATATTTTTATAATTAATTGAATTTTTTAATTTAAGAACTTCAATTTTTTTTTTTTTGCAGATTTTTTCTAATACGTTCATTTTATTTTCTTATCAGTGACATAAGCTTTTTATATGCCGATCCATCGTCAATTTTTTGTTCCACTAATTTTATACCATCTACGAGATTATTTACTTTCTCGCTTATATAAAGTCCAACTGCTGTATTCAATATAAGATTGTCTCTAATTGCACCAGTTTCCCCTTCAAATACTCTTTTTAAAAGAAAAGCATTTTCATCAGCTGTGCCACCTTTTAATTCGCTCTCTTTTCTTTTTTTAAATCCAAATTCTTTCGGATCTAAAATCTTCTTTTTACCTATTTTTCCATTTTTAATCTCAATGAATAAATTTTTTGATGTGGTTGTTAATTCATCATATCCGTTCAGATTGTAAACAATCCATGCTTTTTTTAACTTTAGTTTAGCCAAGCATTTTGCATGTGTTTCTAAATTTTTTTGGTCACTGACTCCTAGTAGTTGATACTTTAGAATTGCAGGATTTAATAATGGCCCAAGAAGATTAAATATTGTTCTAAATTTAAGTGATTTTCTTATTTCTGCAAAATTTTTTAAGATTGAATGATATTTAGGTGCAAAAAGAAAACAAATGTTATTTTTATCAAAGAATTTCTTTGTTTGCTGTTTATTTTTATCAAAGTTAATGCCAAGTGATTCGATAATATCAAAGCTACCAGATTTTGATGTTACAGATCTATTTCCATGTTTAGCTATTTTTACTCCACAAGCAGATAATGCGAATGCAGTTGCGGTTGATAGATTAAAACTATTTTTATTGTCACCTCCAGTTCCACACGTATCCATTAGATCTCCACCAAGTGAAATTTTATCCATTTTATTTCTTAAAATTTTAACAAATGCAAAAATTTCATTAAATGTTTCTCCTCTTACAAATAAAAAACATAATAAACTGGTTACTTGATATGAATCCAAATTTCCATTTATGACTCGTTTTGCAATATCAAAAGATTCATTTTCAGAAAGTTTTTTTTGAGAAATTACTTTATCAAAGATATCCTTAGAAATACTCATTCTTTTACTTTAACTAATAATAACTAACTTTTAAACTCTCTAATCTTTAGAAAGTTTTTTAAGAGTTTATGGCCATCATCCGTTGCAATGCTTTCAGGATGAAACTGAACACCAAAGATTGGTAAAGTTACATGTTCAATAGCCATTATTATATTGTCTTCTGTTTTTGCAGTAATTTTTAGTTGATCATTAATTTTTGTATTATCAACAATTAACGAGTGATATCTGGTTGCATTAAACGGGTTTTCCATTCCATGAAATAATTTAGTTTTTTCCCAGTAAATCTTGCTAACTTTTCCATGTATTGGTTTTCCACTTTGAATTACAGAGGATTTGAAGCATTCAGCGATTACTTGATGCCCTAGACATACTCCAAGTGTAGGTATTGTTTTTGACATTCTTGAATTAGTTTTGACTAAATCCATACATATCCCAGAGTTTTCAGGAACACTCGGACCTGGTGAAATAACAATAAATTCCGGATCTAATTTTATAACTTTTTCTGTTGTTATCTCATCGTTTCTAAAAACCTTGACAGTTTCTCCAATTTCTTCAAAATAGTGCACGAGGTTATAGGTAAAACTGTCATAGTTATCAATTAGAATTAACATTTTTTGAACTTTCTTGCTTCTTCACAAGCAGTAAGAAGTGCTAGAGCTTTATTTTCTGTTTCTTTAAATTCGTTAGATGGTTTGCTATCAGCAACTATCCCTGCTCCTGATTGAATATAAATGTATTTGTCTTTTATGAGTGCCGTTCTAAGAGCAATACATGTATCAATATTTCCATTAGCCGATATGTAACCAACAGACCCAGCATAAACATTCCTTCTATTTTTCTCTAATTCTTCAATAATCTGAATTGCTCTAATTTTAGGTGCACCCGTAACAGTTCCAGCTGGAAAACCACTAAATAAGACATCTGTTTGATTCTTATTTTTTTCAATATCTCCCTCGATATTTGAAACAATGTGCATCACATGAGAAAAGTATTCGATATACATTTTATCTGTGACTTTTACAGAACCTGGTCTTGTAACTCTACTTAAATCATTTCTTCCAAGATCTAATAGCATGAGATGTTCAGAAATTTCTTTAGGATCATTTAAAAGATCACGTTTAAGATTTTCATCCTCAATTTTTGTTTTGCCTCTTTTTCTTGTGCCAGCAATTGGTCTTATTGTAACTTTTTTGTCTTCTAATTTTATTAAAATTTCAGGACTCGAACCAACAATTGAAAAATCTTTAAAATTCATAAAAAATAGATAAGGTGAAGGATTTAAATATCTCAATGCCCTATAAATAGAGAGTGAATCTGTTTCAATTTTTTTTTTAAAAACTCTCGAAATAACTACTTGAAAAACTTCACCCTCAAAAATGTACTCTTTCGCTTTTTTGACCATTTTTTTAAATTCAGAAAAATTGGTATTTGATTTTACATTTTTAAAAATATTAATTTTTTTATTTTGATGCACTGAACTAAAATTTTCTTTAGGCATTGGCTTATTTATCAAACTTATTATTTTGTATATTTCTTTTTTAGCCCTCTGAAACGACTCTTCTGCATTAAGAGAGCTTTTACAAATAAGTCTAGTAATTAGTAATTTATCATTAACATTATCAAAAACCAAAGTGATTGATGGTCTGATAAAAATTGAATCAGGAAGATTTAAATTGTTCTCTTTTTTAAGTTTAATATTTTCAAAATATTGAATCATTTCGTATCCCATGTAACCAAAAAGTCCAGATGAAATTGGTGGTATATCTTGCGAAAAAATTAATTTATTACTATCCATTAATTCCTTAAGGCTTTGTAAAGGTTTTTTATTAATCTTTTTTTTTTTTTTGGAAAGATTTAGGTCCTTTAAATTACAGATATTATTTTTACACTCCCAAATAAGATCTGGTTTTAATCCAATAACAGAATATCTTCCTCTTTGTCCTCCCTTTTCAACAGACTCAAACAAAAAAGTATATTTCTCATTTTTTAATTTTAGTAGAGCTGAAACAGGAGTATGCACGTCTGCAGCAAATGATAAATAGAGAAGTTGTTTCTTGCCCGAAATATATTTCCTTTTGAAAAGTTTAAAGTCGGGTTTGTTGATATTCATTTTAGTTTAATTGATCAATAACATCATCATTAATGGTAATTTTATATTTTTTTCTTAATGCTTCAGAGAATTGTGCCAACAGATCTATTGTTAGATCTTCCTTTATTTTTTTTGCGAAATCTTTCAACTCATTCTTGTCTTTACTCAAAGTATTAAGTATCTCAGCAGTTTGTGTTACTACTATTTCATTTCCACCTCTTTTTTCAAAATTTATTTCACCAATTTTAGAGTCAAAAATTTTACTTATTAGTGGAATTGGAAGCTCACTGCTGTCAGGTAATATTCTTGAAAAGGGTTTAACACCTTTAATATTCAACCCTAATGACTTTGAAATCTTACTAAAACTTTCTCCATCACCAACTTGTTTTTTAATCTTTTCTGCTTTTTCAAGAGCTTTTTTTAACTTATTTTCGAATGATAGTTTCTTAATTACATCATTTCTTGCTTCTTCTAAACTAAGTTGTCTAGGTGGTATGATTTTGGTAACAATACTAATAGCCAACCCTTCATCTTTATCTATATCTATAATATTACCTTCTTCATTTAATTTCTGACTAAATACTGTTCTTAGAATTCTCTCATCATTATATTCTTCAACCTCTTTGCCATTTATGTCATTACCATCAGCGCCAATATTATTTGCAATAATCATCTTCACATCTAATAATTTTGATATTTCCTGAAAATTGTTTCCTGAAGCTAGCAAATCTTCTAGTTCGTCTTGTAGATCAAACACAGCTTCTTTTCCCTTTTCAAGCAAAATTTCTGCCTTAAATTTATCTTTTATTTCTGAATATTTAATTTCTTTTCTATTTTTTAGATCAATTACTTTTAATATATGCCATCCAAAACTACTTTGAATTGGACTTGAAATATCTCCTTTTTTTAGCTCAAATGTTGCATCAATAATTTCATCTGGTAATTCGTTTTTAGTGTTCCATCCTAAGTTAATATCATCTTCACTTAGTCCAGCTTCTTTATCTGCGATTGCGGAGAAATTTCTAAAATTTAATTTTTTTTTAATTGATTTAGCTTTATCTTCAGAGTCGACAATAATTTGATGAAGATATCTTTGAGCTGGTTCAACTAAAAGTTCCTTTCTTTCTTCGTATAGAAGCCTAATCTCTTCATCTGTTACTGTAGATTTTTTAGCATATTCTTTAGCATCAAGAAGAAGAGTGTTTGCGTCCCTAAATTCCTTGGACATAAAATTTTCTTTATTTTCATTATAAAATTTTAAAATTTGATCGTCGTTTGGTTTTTCTATTTTTTCGTCTTCGACTTTAATTGTAATGTAATCTACAGATCTTTCTTGTAAGTTATATTCACCAAGTTTGTCTCTTATTATATTTGGAATGATTAGACTCGAGCTTATGGTCTCGACCATTTGTTCTCTAGCTAAATCTTGACGTGTTCCTTCAACATATGAGTCCTCCGTATACCCAGATTCTGAAATTAGTTGTCTAAAAACTAATTCACTAAATTGACCTAGGTCATCTTTAAAGGCATCATCCCTCAGAATTTTATCTCTAACGTTTATATCACTAACAGACAAACCTAATTCAGAAGCCTCATTATTGAAAAGAGCACGATTAATTAATGAACTTAAAGCTCTGTCAACATAACCAAATTCCCTTGATTTTTTAATATCAAGAGACGAACCAAGTAATTTTCTTATTTCTTCAGTTTGTCTTGAATATAATGAGTAAAATTCACGAGATGAAATATCGATTTTACCAACAGTTGCAACGCTAGATTGCTTTTGAGTAACACCTACTAGGTCTTCTGTGCCCCACATACCAAAACTTATTATTAAAATTGTAAGTAAAGTACCAAATATTATTTTTAGTATTGAGTTTTTTGAACTGTTTCTTAAAGTTGTAAGCATAATTTTAAATA
>MDTG01433004.1_pt1 | contig 10858 bp, 12 predicted proteins | sample 811421 | NCBI WGS metagenome assembly MDTG01 (sample SAMN05326645, study PRJNA326480) | marine metagenome | isolation source: seawater | place: Pacific Ocean: South East | collected 2011 | reverse complement strand
TAAGATAGTTAATAGAATCTTAATATTTAAGGTCATAAGAAACCAATAAACCTGAACAGATTATAGATTATGGATCAATTACCAGCTGAGTGGATCTAACTGATAGAAATTTTTAAGTTCCTTATAAATATCCGGATAGCGTTTAGAAAGTTTTCGTGGTTTTTCGAAAAAAGTTTCAGTCGATACGGCAAAAAATTCAGCAGGATTTGTAGCTCCATATGCATCAATCACAAGTTTTCTACCAGCCTTCAACAGCTTACCGTGCTTATCATAGGCTTCCTGAAAGTTTTTAGACCAATCCTTATGCTCATTAACAAAACCTTTCAGCGGCGCCCCATCCGCTGCTCCATCCCATTGATCTAGCTGATGAGCAAATTCATGAATAACAAGATTTTGACCATCGTTAGCAATCGCGGGTCCCCTCAAGGAGTGTTTCCACGATAAGATTACAGTGCCCTTTTCCCAAGACTCACCTAATCTCGACCCACTCTTACCAACCGTTCCATCTTTATTTTGCTGTGAGCCAGCACTATACATATCTGGATAAACAAGAATAGTAGTTAGCTTGTCATAAAAACCACATCTACCATTTACCAAAAGCAGGCAAGCCTGAGCTGCAATCGTAATACACATTTCTTCTGTTAATTCATCCAAAGAGCCACAAGCCTCAAAACTTTTTTCCTCCATAAAAACATTGATATAAGAATGCAATTTATCCCTAATTTCATTGGGCAACTTATTGTATAGAGGAAAATCTTTTTTAAGCACCTCCTTCCAATGCTCAGGGAACTCAGAGTCCATGAGTCGCATTCTAAAATCATGTGTCACACTTGATCGATTTATCGCATAAAGCACAACAACAGTCATCAGAACCACAATAATAATTAATATGATGTATGCGTTGTTCACCTATCATTATAATAAAATGAAAATTGATAAAAAAACGAGTACAATTATCATTAAATGCTATTACTCAGTCCAAATATCAAAATTTGAAAACTAAAAAAATGCCGAAATCTATCATATTTTTGCCTTTTATCTTGGTTCAAACCCTATCACTTAACGCTCTCGATAATTTTTCAATTACAACCAACAAAAAGGTCAAAGTTTTCATACTAGCCGGACAATCAAACATGGAAGGTCATGGCTTAATTAAAGGAAAACCAGACCAAAAAGGGACTTTAGAAACCTTGGTTAATGACCCTAAATCTTTGAAGGAGTTTAAAGGTTTAATTGATTCAAAAGGTGATTGGATCGTAAGAGACGATGTCTGGATTAGTTGGCTCAATAAAAATGGAAAACTGACTGTCGGAGGTTATGCAGGAAAAGGCTCAATCGGACCTGAACTTGGCTTCGGGTGGGAGGTTGGTAACTATTTAAAAGAGCAGATTATTTTATTGAAATTTGGTCCAGGTGGGACAAGCCTGGCTGGCCCATGGAGACCTCCCAGTTCGGGCGGAAAAGATGATAAGCCACGAGGTGAACAGGATGGTTCGCAGTACAAACTCTTGGTTAAAAAGACTAAGGATGTTTTAAGCAACGTAGGAAAATACTTCCCAAGTCTAACTGAGTATGATTTAGAACTTGCTGGTTTTGGTTGGCACCAAGGATGGAATGATGGTTGCAGCATGCAAGATACTAAGGAATACAAAGAAAACCTTAAAAATTTTATCAATGACATTAGGAAAGATTTAAAAGTAGATTCTCTTCCTTTTGTAATAGCAGGGAGTGGATTTGGAGGCTGGAATCAATCAATTGATAGAAGACTCATGATAATTGAGGCTCAGAAGTCAGTCACAGAACTCCCAGAGTTTAAATCCTCTTCTAAGTATGTTGAAACGAGGGGTTTCTTTAGAGATGGATCAGTTTCACCGAGACCTATAAGATACCACTGGTGCTGCAACGCTGAAACTTATTGGCTTATTGGTCAAGGAATGGGTAAAGCTATGAACGAACTTCTAGGAGGACTTGAAAATCCATCTCCCAAAACTAGGAAGAACTGATGCTTAAATTTTCATTAAATAGCACAGGTTTTAATTTACAGAATGCATATAACTGCTGTCTACTTTCAAAGGCTGCTTATTTACCAGTAGAACTAATTGGCCATCAATTGAAAGAGGAATGGGGAATGTCTGAGCTGAAACAGTTCTCCAATCAAAACTGCAAAGGTTTTATCGCTTCTTCAGATCAAGTGACAGTGATGTCTTTCACTGGAAGTGAATTTGATTTAGATACCTGGCAAGAGAATATAGATGCTTTATTTTCTCCAGGTCCGTTTGGATCTGATGACCGAGTTCATAGAGGTTTCAATTTTGGAGTCTCACAAATTAAGGATGACTTGATAACTAAAATTGAAACTTTAAAATATAATGAGACTCCCCTTTTTATAACTGGACATAGTCTTGGAGGAGCAATTGCCAACATTTTTGCAGCACATCTTTTCCATAAAGAAATAAAACCATACTCTATTTATACCTTTGGGGCACCTAGAGTTGGGTGTAAAAAATTCAAACAGCTTTATAACTATATTTCTAAAGAAAGAAGCTTCCGCGTGGTGAATAGACATGATGTTGTGCCAAGAACACCTCCGAGACTTTCTAGATTTGATCATGTAGGAGAACTTCATTACATAGACCCTTCTGGCACTATTCAAAAAGGAATCAGCGCTTGGAGGCGACTCCTGTTATATTTGGACCCCTCTGGAAAAAGTCCTAAAACACATATCAAAGAAATAATAAAGAGGTTACCAAATGCAATAGAGGATCACTCCCTTGATAATTATCTAGAAAAAATCAATTATGCTCTAGGAGATCTGCAAGAGAATGCTCAATCTCTCAAAAATACCGGCAGATTGGGGGATGAGGATTCGGGACAATAATAATATCCTCCACAATCAAAAGATAACAATTTAGAGGGCGCTTTGACCTTGTTACGTATAATAAAATCAGCCATCATCCCTCTAGCTTTTTTTGCATAGAAGCTAATGAACTTATGCTTGCCGTTTTTAAAGTCTTTAAAAGTAGGCGTGACAACGTCAACATTAATTGATTTCAAATCTATAGCGTTAGCATATTCATTCGAAGCAAGATTAACGAGAGTTTTACTCCTTGTATCCTGAATACATTGATTGATTGAATTTGTTAATCTTTCTCCCCAAAATTCATAAAGATTTTTTCCCCTCTTGTTTTGAAGAGCGGTACCCATTTCTAATCGGTAAGCTTGAATTAAATCTAACGGTTTTAATATACCATAGAGGCCGCTTAGAATGCGTAACCGCTTCTGCGCGTAATTGAAATCGCCTGCTCTCCAATCTTCTAAATTAAACCCCGTATAAACATCACCTTTGAATGCTAGTAAAGCTTGCCGCGAATTATTTGCATCAAACGGTAATGTCCATGACCTGTACCTGTCGTAGTTTATTTTAGCAAGTTTTTCACTTATACTCATAAGTGAACCCAAATCATCGAGACTGATCTTTTTTAGACGATTAATTAAACTCTTAGATTCAGAGATAAATTCAGGGCTTGAGTGATTACTGGTTAAACACTTGCCTTCAAAATCTAAGGTCTTAGCAGGAGAAAGAGTTACAATCATATTAAGTAATGCATTTTTCTATTCATTATATTCTACGTCAATTCTAATAAATAATGTCTATCAGACAAGAATACTTGGAAATCCAAATTCTTTAATATTACAAGAGTTTTAGGCCTTATTCTTTAACCCTCTGTCTTAGATTGAAGATATTTGTAAAACAAATTGATAAATCTTACTTTTGTAGGATTGACAAGATAAACTAAAAAATTAAAGTCTCGCAAAATGGGTAAAGAAAATAAAAAACAAGAATTTCAAGCTGAAGTACAACAACTACTAGATATTGTAATTAATTCTCTGTACACAGATAAGGAAATTTTCATCAGAGAACTTGTTTCAAATGCCGCTGATGCATTAGAGAAATTGAAACACACTGAGCTCACAGGCAACAAAATTTCTGATCCTGATTTAGAACTTAAAATAGTCATTGATACTGACGAAGAAAACAAAACAATCACCATCACTGATCATGGGATTGGCATGACTGAAGACGAGCTTATTGAGAACCTAGGTACTATTGCTCATTCTGGGTCAAAGAAGTTTGTAAAATCAATATCAGAGTCCGAGCAAAAAGAAACTAACCTCATAGGGCAATTCGGTGTTGGCTTTTATAGCGCTTTCATGGTGAGCGATCATGTTTCAGTGAGCACGAAATCATGGAAAGAGAAAGCATCAAGCCATAGATGGGAAAGCGATGGCAAGACAGGTTATGAAATAACCAATACTGAAAATCAAGAAAGAGGGACTTGTATAATTATAAAATTACTAGATGAACATGAAGAGTTTTCCAAAGAACAAAAAGTAAAAGAAGTCCTTGAAAGTTACTCCAGCTTTGTTCCTTATCCGATAATTCTAAATGGAGAAAGAGTTAATAACATCGAAGCATTATGGATGAAGTCGAAGTCTGAAATTTCAGACGAAGACTACAATGAATTTTATAAATTTGCCGCTAAAGCTTTTGACGAACCAAGGTACAGGCTTCATTTCAGTGCAGACGCTCCGTTAATGATTAACTCTCTCCTATTTGTGCCAAATGAAAATCCTGAAAAACTCGGCTTTGGGCAAACGGATCCTGGTGTCGCTCTTTACTGCAATAAAGTTTTAATAGACGGTCAACCCAAAGGCCTACTGCCTGACTGGTTAAGATTCCTCAAAGGGGTCATTGATAGCGAAGATTTACCTCTGAATATTTCTCGCGAAACCATGCAAGACAGTGCATTAATACGAAAACTTAATAGACTAATTACTAAAAGGTTCATCAAGCTTCTAGATAGAGAGTCTAGTTCTAATAATGACGAATATACTACTTTTTATGATCAGTTTCGTAACTTCATAAAAGAAGGAGTAATAACAGATACAGACCATCGTCAAGATCTCTCAAAATTATTAAGATTCGAATCATCAATGATCGACGAAGGAAAACTAACCAGTCTTGACGATTATTTAACTAGGATGAAAGAATCTCAGGATAAAATATATTTTCAAATCTCATCAGACAGAGAAAGTATTGAATCAGCACCTTACTTAGAAGCATTTAAAGCAAGAGGCATTGAAGTTTTATTTCTTTACGAGGCAATTGACGAATATCTAGTTGGAAACCTTCCCAATTACGAGGAAAAAGAGCTAGTTTCTATTGATAGAGCTGACCTAGAACTAGAACAGATTGAAAATAATAAAAAAGGATTAGATGACCCATCAATGCTATCACTTTGTGAGTGGATGAAAGAAACCCTAGGTGAAAAAGTTGCTAAAGTTAAATCAAGCACTCGACTAATTAATAGCCCAGCCGCAGCCTTGATTCCTGGGGGGACTATGAGTCCTCAAATGAAGCAAATGATGAAACAAATGAATCCAGATTTTTCTGGATCTGAGAATGTTGAGATTGAGTTAAATCCAAACCATGAACTAATTCAAAAACTTGAGTCGTCTCGAGAAGATCAACCTGAACTTGCAAAGATGATTGCGGAACAAATCACAGACAATGCCTTACTTTCTGCAGGGTTGCTAGATAAAAGTAAGGGAATGGTCGATAGAGTTCATAATATAATGCTTAAGTCATTAAGCTAGTATAATTATAAATATACGTGCTAAAGCTCTCCTCTTGTTGATAAAGTCGAGATAATAAATAAAAAAATCTAACTAAAGCCCCACAGGAGATACTGAAGACGGAGGCGGAGGACTCTTATGAGATATCTTCTCAAGCTTTCTATGATCTTTATCTGAAATTTCCTTTAATTTCTCCAGATCCTCTCTTTCTGTTTCTAATTTTGTTTCCAGTGCATTAAGCCTCTGCTCAAAACTCTCAAGTCTGTCATCTATGTTATTTGTTTCATTTTTATTAGACATTATTTTATCCTTTCTAGGCTTTTTATCCTATAGATCAAGGATCAATGAATCATCACCACTCCCTGACAGCGAATTACTTATGTTCCATGTAATTAAATTTAATAACTATTCAGAAATGAAACCAGAAAAAAATGATCAAAATTTTTTAATTCAAATTTTTGAACCCTTGATATATTTATAGATCCTGAACTCGAATAACTAAAATTCAACTACATGCTAAAAAACCTACTTAATCGTAGCTTAATCTTACTATTTCTCTTTTTTTTGTCTAGTTGTGCTAGGTATCAAAAACAATGGGATAAAGTACGAATAGAAAACAAAGAACCTCATTCTGGAATTTTAGGCGCTTGGACTGGAACTTGGAAAAGCGAACCTACCGGTCATAATGGGAGACTAAAATGTATCATTACAGAAAGTAATGAAGACGAATACGAATTCTATTATTGGGCAACCTGGGCAAAAGTTTTGAGCGGTGGATTTAGGACATCATGTAAAGTCAACAAAGAGGGTAATTTATGGAAATTTAATGGCACTCAAAACCTTGGAGCTCTGGGTGGAAAATTTAGCCACGAAGGAAAAGCAACTAATAAAGAAATTAAAGCAACCTATAAAGCCGAACATGGAGATCACGGAATATTTATATTAACCCGCCCCTGATCAAAGCAATAATTAAAGTATAGCTCAAGACATCGAACCAAAGTGAGAAAGTTTAGCTATTTCTTCCAATGTTGTATTTCCTAAAATAACTTGATTCAAGCCTTCTTGGTAAAGTGATAACACTCCCTGCTTCGCGGCTTCTTTTCTCATCTCGGCCATAGAAGCTCCAGATGACACCATTTCTGCGATTGTCTGATCCACCGAACACATTTCCATAATCGCAACCCTACCCAAAAATCCTGTGCCATTACATTCTTCACATCCTTCAGCCATAAAAATTGGATCATTTGTTGGCTCCTTAATGACCCCATTGCTATAAAATAATTCCTGAACTCGATCATTAACAGATATAGCTCTCTTACAATAACCACATAATTTTTTAACTAGTCTTTGCGCCTGGCTCATAGCAAGAGCATCTCCAAGTAAATACGGCTCAACACCCATTGAAATAAGTCTAGAAATAGCCCTTAAAGAATCATTAGCATGGAGAGTCGTTAAAACAAGGTGCCCTGTCAGAGCAGAATTAATTGCTGCTGTTGCCGTCTCTTCATCTCTTGACTCTCCAACTAAAATAACATCTGGATCAGCCCGTAATAATCCACGTAGACCTGTTGCAAAATCGATTCCATGAAATTCATCAGTTTGCGTTTGATTAATACCTTCAATTTCATACTCAATCGGATCTTCTATTGTATGAATATTAATATCATCTGAATTTATGGAGTTAATAAATGCATATAAACTTGTAGTTTTTCCTGATCCAGTAGGCCCAGTCACTAACACTAAGCCCTGATCCCTATTCATCGTAGAACTTACAACGCCAGATTGTCTATCTGATAAATTGAGCTCACTTAGCTCCTTAATACCATCTTGTTTGTCTAGGAACCTCATCGTTAACTTTTGATTCTCTTTTCGGCATGGCATTGCTGAAACTCGAACATCAATCCGCTTTCGCCCAATCTTCATTCCAAATCTTGCATCTTGAAGGTTTTGGTGTTGATGGCTCATATTTGAATAGTTCTTAAGAAGCGCAATAAATCTTGGTAATTGTTCCTCCGAACAAGAGTGAATTGTTTTAAGACTACCATCTACTCGCGCTCTAAACCTAGAAGTGTTAAAATATTTCTCTATGTGAAGATCTGAGCCTCTCTCTGAAATCGCTTTAAAGAGAATCCACTTAATAACCTCTTCTGGAGATACATTAGGATTTAAAGGATTAATATTTACGATTTCTACTGGATCTATTTCCAATAAGGTCTGGTCCTCAGAGTAATACAACTCTCCCACTTCCAACGGACCTGATGACTTAAAAGTCATCCCTCTGTTTTTTGCTATTGCAGACCGAATCGAATCTGCATCTGCAAGTATAGGAATAATCTCTATAGGATCATGCCCCTCAGACAACCATTCATCTTCAAATTTATAAATGTTAGGACTTTGACTTAAAAGGTAAAGAAAACTATCCGAATTATGTATTGGATACACAACGTGCTTTTCAAGAAGTTGTTCTGGAAATAAACTTTGAGGTGGAGCCTCCTCAGGATTAAAGCATTGTATGTTCTTAAAAAGCTTAAAAAAGGCAACTCCGTAGTGTCGAGGTAAGCCTTTATAATCCTTCGGGCCTAAAATTTCATTACCTTCGTTTTCCCTAATCAGATTATTCCATTTCTGCTTATCATCTAAAGATAGTGGGTAATTATCAATAAACCATTCAATAATTGAAATCGGATTTTGCCCAGCAGCCGGAAGATTAAAATCATCCAAAGGACTGATAGCTGATAAGGGTTTATGATCAAGACGTGACAATAAATCATCTAAAAGGCAGTGATACTTATCCCTATTGATGACAGTTTTAACACAAAGAATATCTGGAATCCCCCAAGAATCCTCGTTCAGGGGATCATGATGAGCAATTATAATTAGTGGTCCCAGACTACCAACAGGAATCCATGGAAAATCTCCAGATGGAACCCTTCCAAGTTTTCGAAGTATGTTCTCATTATCAGCGGTGCAGGAATCTCTTTTAAGATCCATAGGGATGAGCCCATTCTTGTGTGCAATTTCATCAATTGACTCCTCTGTATTTTTAGATTTCGCCTCATCAAATTCATCTTCTCCAATTGAATACTCTTTATAATCGATTCCATCTGACTTGATTAAATCTACAGTTTCATTTTTTGAGAATCGTTCGCAATCTTCAAGATCATACATAATTTATTATTTTCCTACCGGCTTATATCCTTTTTTAAACTCATAGTTTAAACCATAATCAGAACCATCTAGAGATAAGCGTATTCCTATTCCCTGCGAAGAAGGGTATATCAGTTCAAAAGAATACCCGTTCCACTTTATCCTATATTCAGAAACATCTGAGCTCACTACAGGGTGCCAATCTTGTCTCATGTAGGGACTTCCTGGAGAAGGGGCTTCACCATCTCGCCACTGTAAAGTTCTTACAATTTGTATTTCATCTCCCGCAAACGAATCATTTTTTGGGTGCTTAATTTTATAGTTAGACTGATTATGCTTCTTCAAAGATCCATTAAGATTTTCAACAAAATCACGTGCAAGAACATCCTTTGAACTGGGAAGCAGGCCACCCAATTGAGGGATAGCTATACTCGTTATTATTCCTATCATAGAAACAACAATCAATAGCTCTAAAATACTAAAACCTTCCAACCTTGAATAGCTTTTCATATCTGTTCAGAATTTAATCGACTAATAAATAATCTCTCCCCGAGGACCACTTAGGGATACCTTGCCCAATGGCTCTATGATATTGGGAATGTCTATTCTATACCCAAGAGGCATGTATTGATCTAGGTTAGCAGGAGCAAAAGCCAAATATGATGCCAATAAGGCATACCTATCCTGGTTCGTAGTACTCCTTTCCCAGTACTCAGCGACATTCTCACGGCCATTTGACTGCAGTAATGTAACCAAAGCTATATTTAATGCCTCAGCTCTTGAAATTGCTAAATTAGTTTCAGAATCCTGCTTTACAGCGACTATGTTTGGCATTGCCAAAAACGTAATAATTCCAATTATCGCTACTGCTGCAAGAACCTCTACAAGTGAAAAAGCTCTAAAGTGAAGATTCCACATTTTGAAATTTTTATTACCTTTCATGATTATGGGAAAAGTTTAACTTTTGGATAAGTAACAGCTTGAGTGCTTTGAATTTGATCCCAATCTGAAAGAGTCAAATATTGACCAGTTTTTTTCATTGCTTGAGTCAAAATTATATCCGGATATTCACCTTCTGATGATTGAATAAAATGCTGATAGCTATCCTCATCCAGATATTTTGAAATTAACTCTAATCGACCAATTTTTCCGAGCGAAGATCTGGACGCTCTGGAAGAACTCGGTGATTCAGTCCAATAATTATCGGCATAGTTATACTTATTTCTAACATAAGCAATGGATCGATGAAAAACCAGGTTAGGGTTTGATGGGTCAGGCCTTTCAAAGCCTCCAATTTGACCTGCGACCCAATTATTTAAGGCCGACTGCAGCGTTGCTTGTTGTTGCCTTGCTACAACGTTTCTAGAATCCTGTGCAGCATTAGTAAAAGAGCTTATGACTATACTCGCCATTATGGAGATAATTCCAAGCACTAACAATAATTCAACAAGAGAGAACCCATTCGCTTTAATGTTGTTGTTGAAATTATTTATTATCATATTTGTCAGAATATATGAATGCTTTTTATAAGAAGGGTCTCTCAATTGCAAAATCGAGAGACCCTGAAATATCCTTTTATCGATTTGTTTTACTTAGGAGCATAAACAATCATTTTGGCTTGTGCGTCGTAACTAAGGTGCTGGGTTGCAGCCATCTTTTCTTCATTTGAAAGACTTGGCACTTTAAAGATTGTGCTATCAAAGCCTGAATCTTTACTACCTGTTAGACCGGGGCTAACAAGTTGATTTACTATGGTACTTACATTAGTTGAGGCACCTAGGTCCGCTCCAGCTGCTACTGCCGAGGCACATACAGAGGCAAGATTTTGAGCATTGCGCTTTGCTTTACTATTATTTGCTTGGTCTGTAATATTTCCAATTGTCGGTACAGCAATAGCTGCAATGATTCCGATAACAGCAATCACAACAAGCATTTCTACAAGGCTGAAGCCAGCCTTAACGTTTTTGACGATGTTCGTCTTCATATTTATTTTTTCTGTTAAGTTTTTTTCGTGCGGCTTTTTATTGCCTTTATTAATTTTATGGTATTTATATTATTTTGCAAATTTATTTTA
>MDTG01363378.1_pt1 | contig 10858 bp, 12 predicted proteins | sample 811421 | NCBI WGS metagenome assembly MDTG01 (sample SAMN05326645, study PRJNA326480) | marine metagenome | isolation source: seawater | place: Pacific Ocean: South East | collected 2011 | reverse complement strand
GCACCGGAATAATTTGTTGTCTCCATCCATCCATCGGGGAAACTAATTTCACTAAACATTGCATGATGAGTTTTTACAAGTTCAATAAAGTCAGTTTTAGTCATCTCTAACTTATTAAATTTAATTTTAGCATTATCATCAATGATACTAGAATCAAAGTTATTGTCAACATAGCCTTTCATCATGTCAGATATTTTTTGGGCTTTCTCGTCTTTTACTTTTATTGTAGAAACCGAACTTATTTTGCTTTCAGCACAACTGAAAAGACCAACTGATAGGATTAAAATTATGAGTTTTTTCATTTTTAATTGATTTATTGTCATTCACAAATATACAAAGATTTCAAGCTGCCAAAACGCAACACTTTATTTAAATTTGAATTACACAAACTAATCAAATGAAAAAATATATTTTATTAATAATAGGACTAACCTTAATTTCTTGAAGTAAAGATGATGGTGAATTGTTTCTTGAAATATATGATGGAATAACTTGGCAATTAGTTACTGTTCTTCAGCCATCTGGAGCTGATTGTGATAATAATGATTGTAATAGGGAAAGAATGTATAGAGGAGTTGCTATATGGGTCATTACTAACAATAGAGAGAATGGAAAGTTTTTAGCAGATTGTGGGACATCAAGTGGTTATATTGGAGGTTCTATTACCAAGCACACTAAAGATGAAGTTGTTTTTAATATCCCTTTTGGTGTTATTGCTGGAGAAACCAAACTAAAAGTTGAAAATGGTCAATTAAAAATGATAAGACCCTATGTTGATGAGAGTGTTCCTGAAGGAGAATTAATTTTCACATATAATGAGATTGTGTATTATATTGAAGATTGTGTTAATTGGGACTTAGATGGTTATTAATCATCTCTTTTTGGAATTGTATATCTTAGGACACCCACATGTATTTAGAAACCTTTCTATCTTTACAAAAAAGGGGGTGTTCTTATTTAACATATATACCTGTATTTCATGATTTATTTGAATCTAATTGAATATCATTAAACTTTGAGATCGTATCGTAATCAATTGGACTAAAAAAACGTTTAACGTACTCAATAAATTTACGCTGGTTAAAAATATGTTGTTTATCAGAAATTTTATCCAAAATCTGAATATCCTCTGGGATAGATACACTTATTTTTGGGTATTTAATTTCGAAAAGAGGATCAATAGAAATCTCGTCTGATATTTTATAATAAAGAGGAATCAACCCGAATTCTATAGCTTTTATAATAGTTGTTGATCCTCGATATACAGCACAATGTGATCTTAATAAATCTTCATCGAATGATAAATTTGATATTTCAATATTTGGTATTCCTTGGTATATTTTAGGACAATGTTTAATTACTTTTTTGATTTTTGTTATAGGATGAAATCTAATTATAAATTTAAATTTAGGATATCTTAAGGCTAAATCAATAGTAAACTTTGCCATCGGAATGCATTCAACTAGGTCGCCCTCTGGGAGCATCAAAAAAGTATCCCTCTTCTTAGACTCAACGGCTAATTTGACAATCTTTTTATAATTTCCTCTACCACTTCCAAATATAAATAGACGATTAGTAGGTAGATAATTGATTTCCTTTAATTTCTTAAAACTATGTTCTCCAGAGCACATAATAAAGTTAGGTTCAAAGGCATTTGATAATTTCCTTCTAATTGAATGTTGTTTTCTAAAAATAATTGCATGTTGATATCCTATGCAATTAATTTGAGAATTATTTTTTCTAGCCATACCAAATATTAATCTTTCCCAAGGATGTCCTTCATATGTTGTGAAAATCCTTGATGTACCGTTTTTTTTGACAAAACTTTGGACTATAAGAGCTAATCTATAATTATTGAGTGTACTAGAAAACAATGATGCTACAGAGGCATAAACTTTAACCCTCATGTCTAAGGTTGAGAAAGATTTAATTTTTAAAATTGATAAGGCTTCTTTAAACATTAGAAACCTAAGCTTTAATTCTAAAAAAACTGAAAGATATTTTGGTAATAATATCGATGGTACCTTATTGTATATCCACTTTTTTTTGGCTTTGCTTGAACTTAAACTCGTAAAATTTATATACAATATTAAATTAGATTTTTGAGAATCAATAATTTTATTTGGTAAGTCATAAAAATAAAAATCATTTTTATGTTCTAGGAATTTCTCGTTTAAAAAGTGACTTATGAAAATATTCTGATAGTCAATTTTATTTTTCTTTACGATATCTCTTAAAAAATAAATTCTGTAAATGGCCTCAAAAAACTTATAAAATCCTATTATAAAACTCTTAAAAACTTGAGTAAAAATGAAGAAATAAAACCTAAAAGCATTGCTATAATAGATTGGTTCATATTTTTTTAAAAATATTGGATGCTCTCTAATTACATGTAAAAACGAATTAGCATTTCTTTCAAATGAATTGGGTTTATTATTTATAATATTGTCACATGACTTACACAATTGATTGTATTGTGCCTCTGTGATATATTTCATCTATTTGTAATTGAAATTAAAAACTTTTTCCAATATAGTTTTTTGCTCTTTGTTATTTGCAACATAATCCCAAACTAATTGAACTTCCGATGGTTCATTTATACTTGGTTGACTTGATTCAAAAGGTACTGAACAAATTGAGTATCCATTTTCAATTATTCTCATTTGTTCTATAGATTCCATTTTTTCAACAACTGTTGGATTCATTTCTATAAGACTAATTAAAAAATCTTTTTTGTATGCTATTAGACCCAAAATTTTCCGAAAATTATGTCCGTTAGCTCCAAAATTATTTACTAAGTTATTCTTCCTAAAGCAATAGAGTATTTTATTTTCATAGATTGATGCTTTTACAATTGAATTTCTATTAAATTCATCTTCTGTCTCTATGGGGCCAGTTGCATTCCAAGCAAATGAATTGTTGTCAAGACTAATCACATTTGTCATTTTATCCAAATGTCTAGGTAATAATAAAGGTTCATCGCCTTGGATTAAGATTACATTTGAACAGTTTATACAAGATACCGCTTCAGCCACTCTAGTAGTCCCGTTTTTATGATTTTTACTAGTCATAATTACCTTTGCACCGTAACTTTCTGAAACGTCTCTTATCTCGGTGTCACATGTTGCAATATAAACTTCTTTAACATTTTCAGCCAATAACGCTCGCCTTCTAACGTGTTCAATCATTGGTAAGCCTTTCAAATCTAACAAGATTTTATTCGGAAAACGTTTAGAGTTCAATCTTGCAGGAATTACTACTATTTTTTTCATTTAGTTATTGAGGTAAAACCCCGCAATCAACATTAATACATTGGCCCGTAATCGCACTTGCACTTTCTGATGCCAGAAAAACACACATCTCTCCTACTTCGCTAGCTGTAGGCATTCTCATAAGAGCTGAATTTGATTTGGTAAAGTTTTTAATAAACTCCTCTGGATTTTTTCCACCAGGGGCGTGATCCATTTTCAGTGCTTTATTTAATCCATCAGTAGCAATTAGCACAGGACAAACAGCATTTACTCTAATATTTCTTGGGCCAAGTTCTTTAGCCAGTGATTGTGTCAATCCATTCATTCCAAATTTGGAGGCAACATATGCTGAGTTGTTAGAGGAACCTCTTTTACCTGCCAGACTTGAGATATTAATTATGGCTGCTTTTGATTTCATTACTTTAGAAGCTGCTTTGCAACCCCAAAAAGCGCCTTTTAAATTAGTATCTAAAATATCACTTAAGAATGTTTCATCTATATCTGAAATTGGTTTCCAAAAAGAAAACCCTGCATTATTTACATACACATCTAATCTTCCAAATTTTTTAATTGCGTATTCAACTAAATTTTGGTGATATTTCTCTTTTCGGACATCAGTATATACAAAGAAAATTTGATTTTTTTCAGAATTTTCAATTTTTAAACTTTTTCTCGCCCCAACAATTACTGAATAGCCCGCTTCTATAAAAGTTTTAGTTATTCCAAGACCTATTCCTCGGTTCCCCCCAGTTACAATTGCAATTTTTTTATTATTCATAATTTCATATTGTCATGCAAGAAAAGCCCCCATCAACTGTTATTTCTGATCCTGTTACAAAACTAGCTGCATCCGAAGCTAGCCAAAGGATTGCACCAGTTAATTCGCTTGGACTCCCAAATCTTTGCATAGCAGTATGATTCAAAATTGCAGCTTTACGTTCTTCATCTATAAAATTCTTAAGGTTCCATTCGGTAGGAAAGAACCCTGGTCTTATTGAATTTACTCTAACACCCTTGAGAGCCCACTCTCTTGCCAGATTTTGTGTTAAATTTGTAATAGCTGCTTTTGCAGCAGAATATGTAAAAGCTTTTGAAAGTGGAGGGCCAGCTGATGCTGAAGAAATATTAATTATATTTCCACTACGCTGAGAAACCAAATATTCTCCATACACTTGACATCCCAAAAAAGTACCTTTGATTTGAGAGTCCATTATTTCATTCCATTCAGTTTCTGTTATATTTAAAAAGGAAGTTGAACCATTAACCCCGGCTCCATTAATTACAATATCAAGTTTTCCAAATCGACTTAAAATTGAATCTAAAACTTTCTTATGTTGGTTTTTTTTTCCAACATCTAAACTAAGTGATAGAGTATTTTTAAACCCTTCTTCATTAATTTTTATTTCTACTTTTTTTGCTTTTTCTAATCTAATATCAACTATAGCAACAGAACACCCTGCGTGAGCAAATGAGCGTGCCATTTCACTACATAAATATCCACCCCCACCAATAACAGCGACCACCTTATTTTTCAAATTAAAGAGTCTTTCTAAAAACATACTTTAATTTTTACGAAAATCAGTAATGATTTTTTGCATTTTATCAGCCCATTTCCATAACACAAATAAATCGGACCCTAAGATTGCATAAGTATATCCCATATTAAATAAATCGTTGATATTTTGTTGATTTGGATTATTAAGCTGTGTCCCACAACTTTTATCAAATTTTTCACACGCTTCTATTATTTTTTTTGAAGCTTCAATAACTTTCGGATGATTTAATTCACCGGGGACTCCCAAAGAGCCAGAAATATCATAAGGTCCGACCATAACCCCATCAATTTGATCAAAGGATAATATCTCTTCAATATTATTAACTCCCTCTAAAGATTCAATTTGAACCATAAATATTGATCTTTCATTCCAGCTGGTTATGTAATTTTTAAAATCAAAGCCGTACCCCTGAGCACGACTCACACCATAGCTTCTTCTTCCTACAGGTGGATACTTTATATCACTTATTAATTTATTTACTTCGTTAGCAGAATTAACCATTTGGATTAAAATTCCGTCCGCACCAGACTCTAACAGTGGTTTAATAGTATCATTAGAGTGGGATACTGGTCTTGGCAAACAAGGTACACCCTCCGATTGACAGGCAGCAATAATCCGTTGAGCTTCGGATTGATTAATAGTGGAGTGTTCCATATCAATAGCAATAAAATCAAACCCAGCTTTAGCAAAAGTTTCCGTGATTGAAGGATGTGAATAAGAAATCCAAGAAGCAAAAAGCTTTTCCCTTTTTCGAAGTGACTCTTTTAGTTTCTCCTGCCTTTCGATTTGACCTTTCATTTATTAAAGTTTTAGTTACATAAAAATAAATACTTTTTGTGCAAATAAGAGCTTCGAATTTATCATATTAGTAAATTCAATAGTATTTCTTCAATTTATACATTACTTTTCAATTAGTTTTTTGATAGCAGGATGTAAATGTAATAAGCCAACCAAACGCTTTTCGTCATCTATAACTGGCAAGTCCCATATTTGTTTATCACCCATTAACTTAACGGCTTTTTTAAGCTCGTCTGCAGGATTACAAGTAATTGGATTTACTTTAGAGTGGTTTAAAGTATCATCTACAAAAAAAGACGATATAGGTTTTTGATATTTTAGTAATTTTCTTCTCAAATCACCGTCTGTCATAAGACCCAATAGCCTTTTTTCTTCATCAACTATACATACCAACCCTAAATTCGCTTTTCCCATTTCCATTAATGCTTCTTTTAAAATTGTTTTTTTCTCAACTAACGGGAACTCACCCATTTTCATCATCACTTCTTTCACTTTCATATCTATTCGTTTACAGGATGAACATTATCTGGTCCCAATTTGCTGAGTAACTCTAATCTTAATTCATGAATTTTTTTTGCTTGAAAAAGTATATTTTTTAAATACTTTATATCAAGTACTGTATTTGCATCAGACAAAGCTTTTGACGGATTATTATGTGTCTCCATGAAAAGAAGATTAATACCGTTCGCCACGGCCGACCTAACCAAATACGGTATGAATTCACGTTGTCCTCCTGATATATTTCCCATTGATGTGGGTAATTGGACCGAGTGAGTTGCATCATAGCAAACAGGATAACCAGTATATCTCATTATAGGAAAACATGTCATGTCGTTTACTAACATGTTGTAGCCCATAAAAGTGCCTCGATCAGCCAATATTATATCATTATTCCCAAATGCTTCCAATTTCCGGCATGAATTTTTCATATTCCATGGACTCATAAACTGTCCCTTTTTCACAAGAATTGGGCGGCCAGTGTTAGCTGCGGCTCGGAGTATTGATGTTTGACGACATAAGTATGCAGGGACCTGGACCATATCACAAACTTCACCAGTTGCATCAGCCCAAGAAGGATCAGAGAAATCTGAAACGACAGGAACCTTGAAAGTCTCTCTAACTTCAGATAGAATTTTTAAACCTTTGTCAAGTCCTACCCCATGGAAGCTTTTTGGAGAAGAACGACAATCTTTGTCATAACAAGATTTATAAATCCAAGGGATATCTAATTTGTAACATATCTCGGAAATGGACTCAGCCATAATTAATGCATGATCTCTGCTCTCAATTGCACAAGGTCCACCTATAAAAGCCAGAGGTCTGGTCCCTCCAATTTCTATTTTATTTAAATTTCCATATCCAACTTTCACAATTTTTTCTTCCATATTTTAAAACTATCAATGAAAAAAGCTGAATAACTTAGGCATAATTTTTAGTAAGGATTTTTTTATAAATATAGTTTACTTTAAATAATAAACATGACTTTGTTATATTTTTTGTCAACAGCTTTTGGATTTTTTCATATTCCTCCAATCGACATCTCCATCAATTTTTCTTATTATAATTTTAAGTCGATTTTATTACCATCCTCTTTCAAAACTGTTTTTATCAAATATTTTATTTTGATTTTTGAAAGTTGATGGTTTGTCATTTTTTGAAATAAACTCAGTTTTTGATTTAAACAACCTGCTAAATAAAGCAAGAGGAGTCAAAATCAAAAAAAATATTATAGTAAGCAAAATATTGGGAATTATTTGGCTTAATATAATTGATATATTAAACCATATTTTTTCAATTAGCTTAGAGAGTAAAAGAGAGAATACACCAATTCCAGAAAGGAATAAACATAAATAAAATATTACTTGCTCCTCAAAAAATAAATTTAACAATAACAATCCAAAAATAATTGTTAAAATGGTTAAAGGTGGATTAGATTTGATTCTCATCAAAATAATGTATATATGAAGGGAGATAGAGCAGTACTTCCTGCAAATACAATTAAAAAACCAATTAATAATAAAATTATAACAACAGGGAATAACCAAAATTTCTTTTTGGACCATAGAAATTGAAAAAGTTCTTTCATAGTATAATATTCTTGTAAAGATGATCTGCAATTATCTTAGAAACTAAGATACTACCTTTATTATTTAGATGAAGTCCATCGCTCATAATATTTAAATTTTTAGGGATTAATGAGTCAAGATCAATAAGTTTCAAATTGTTTAATACTGACTTTTCTCTTATTTTTTGGTTATACTTGTTGTATTCCAAATATTCCTCTGGAGTCACATTTTGCAGATAGTTAAATTGAGTCATGAGAATTAAATTAATGTTATATGTCTTACAAGTTTGGATAAATAAATCAAGAATTTTGGAATAATCGCTAAGGTTCTTTTCGTAAGAAAAATTTTTATCTCCAAAACCCGTGTCTGGACCGCCAGGGATTTGTCCTAGACGATTAATCATCAAAACTGATCTTATTGATCTGTAAATATTAGGAAATAAATTGTCTTTAATTTTCTTTAAAAAAGAGAATAAAGAAATCTTATTTGAATTTAAAATAGCCCTGGGCCCTTTGAAGTAGTCTTCATTAGATAATAAATATGAAAAATCATTAATAGCGTTCATTAATATTATGTTTTTGGGCTTTAACTCCAGTAACTTGGTTATTAGCACAATATAAGAATGCATCAAGTTATTGCCGCCTAATCCAGCGTTAAATCCGTAAGAATTCCCTCCAACTTTCTCATTTAATAATTTTATAGATAAAAATGGAAATCTTTTATTTTCGCTAACGTAAAAACATTCAGTTGTACTACCTCCAACAAAAATATAATCTATCTCGTCAGAGTTAGGTTCTTCATCCCCAATAATAAAACCATTTTTGTCAATATTTATTAAAACATTTGTAGTGTCCGCTTTGACTTGGTATGAGGAAAACGGATCATGTTCTCTAATATTAACATATCTTTCAATTCCTGATATTTGGTTGGTTATTTTAGGGATTATTCTGTCCACAATAATTAGTAAACAAAAGAGCAAAAATATATTAATTGATATAATTTTAATCGAGCTTGAAACTTTGCCTTTCATATTTAATCGTTTGATTTTTTTTTGAATAAAGAAAATTTCCAATTACAAGATAGTCAATTTCAGTATTCATGAAACACTTAAAAGCATCATCAGGTGAATTTACAATTGGCTCTCCTCTTACGTTAAAACTGGTATTTACTAAAACACCTATACCCGTTAATTTTTTAAAGTCATTGATTAAGTTCCAATATCTATAATTGGTTTTTTTACTAATTGTTTGAATTCTTGAACTGAAGTCAACATGTGTAATAGATTGTAACTTTGATCTTTTAGCATAAAGCTTCTCCCAATAAGACATTGTCCAATAATTTTTTGGAAGCTTTAGTTTTACTGTTGATCTAACCTTTTTAACCATTAACATGTATGGACTTAAAATACTTCCTTCAAAATATTTACTATAATCTTCTTCAAGAACAGATGGGGCAAATGGTCTGAATCCTTCCCTAAATTTAATTTTAAGATTTAATTTTTTTTGCATCTTTGGATTTCTTGGGTCTGCTAAAATTGATCTATTGCCCAATGCTCTTGGGCCAAATTCAGACCTACCTTGGAACCATCCGATTACATTTCCATCTGAAATTAGTTTCGCAACTTTATTTGACAACTCTTCAAAAGAATTAAAATATTTGAAAACCGCTTTGAATTTCTTATTTGTTATAAGAATTTCTTTATCTGAGTAATAGGGGCCTAAATATGATCCCTTCATCAAATCATATCCGTTAGAATAATTTCTCTCACAATCATAATACATGTGATTAACCGCCAATGCCCCGCCCAGAGAACCACCGGCGTCTCCAGATGCAGGCTGTATATATATATTGTCAAATAATTTTAAATCATCAATTTTACCATTTGCAACACAATTGAGTGCAACCCCCCCTGATAAACATAAGTTTTTAGAGCCGGTTAGTTTCTTGGTTTCTTTTACCATTTTAATTACGATATCTTCAATTACATTCTGAATAGCAAGAGCCATATTACAGTGATGTTGTGTTATTTCTTCCTCCTGTTTTCGAATGGGTAATCCAAATAATTTTTTAAATTTTTTTCCTTTGATCATACTTAAGCCGGAAGTGTAATTGAAATATTTTTGATTTAAAAAAATTGATCCATCTTTCTTAATATCAACTATCTCAGATTTTATTTTCTGGATAAATATGTTAGTTTCTTCTGAATCAATAATACCATATGGAGCCAATCCCATAAGTTTATATTCTCCAGAATTTACTCTAAATCCCAAAAAATAGGTAAACGCGCTATATAATAATCCCACAGAATGCGGAAAATGAAGCTCTTTTATGATTTCAATTTTTTTGTCAACTCCTTTACATATAGAAGCCGTGCACCATTCACCAACTCCATCAATTGTTAGAATTGCACTTTCTTTATAATTGGACGGGTAAAATGAACTTGCGGCATGAGATATATGATGCTCTGTGAAGAGAAGATTTAATTTATTTTTCTTAAGCATAGGTTCTATTTCCTTTAAATGGTCATAAATTAACTTTCTAAGAAATAGTTTTTCCTTTAACCATATTGGTATTGACTTTATAAATGGAATAAGTCCTTTAGGGGCCACCTCGTAGAAGGTTGATAGCAATCTCTCAAATTTAACAATTGGTTTGTCGTAAAAAACAACTGCGTCCAGCTCATCAATCTTTAACCCTGCTTCTTCTAAACAATATTTCACTGAATTCTTTGGGAACACTGGTGTATGTTTTTCCCTAGTGAATCTTTCTTCTTGAGCTGAGGCGAGAATTTCATTATCAACTATTATAGAAGCTGCCGAGTCGTGGTAAAAGCAAGATATTCCGAGTATTTTCATTTTGCTAATTTAAGTTTTTATTACTAAAATATCTGATTAAAAGAGGATTAGAAATACCTAAGTCGAGTGAGGAAGATATGCCAACTATTGGCAAGTAAAAAACCTTAATTTAAGGCAATTACAAAGGTGGTGGAAAATAGTATCATTTAAGTGTTCTATATATATAATGTACATAAAAATGAATGTAAAACACGCCACCTTTATTAGGTCCTTTTATTTACAATATTTACTAGATTTAGAAAAATTGACCATTTAGGTGTTAACTAATATCATTTATTTTCAGTTTCCTCCGAAATCATCAATGGTGTTTTCCCGTCAGTTATAATTATTTT
>MDTG01330516.1_pt1 | contig 10858 bp, 12 predicted proteins | sample 811421 | NCBI WGS metagenome assembly MDTG01 (sample SAMN05326645, study PRJNA326480) | marine metagenome | isolation source: seawater | place: Pacific Ocean: South East | collected 2011 | reverse complement strand
TAAATCCATAGATATTCTCGTCAACAACGCAGGGATTCTCTTGTTTGACCGTCTTACTCGATCTTCCAGGGAGGATTTCGAACGCGTCATGGAGGTGAATTGCACGGGCGTTTACTTGGGGATGCAGGCTGTAGTCGATGAGATGAAGAAGCAGCAAGCCGGTTCGATAATCAATATTTCGTCTGTGGCGGGTCTCCAAGGCGTCGGATTTCAATTTTCCTATTCGGTGAGTAAGTGGGCAGTAAGAGGCATGACGAAGTCCGCTGCCCATGAACTTGCTCGCCACAACATCAGAGTCAACTCTGTGCACCCAGGGTTGATCGAGACAGCGATGCTCGACCAGTTCCCCGATAATCTCCAACCCAGCGTTGAGTCTTTGGTCCCGATGGGTCGAAGCGCTGAGCCAACTGAGGTTGCTGAGCTGGTGCTCTGGCTAGCATCACAAGAGAGCAGCTATTGCACAGGAGCAGAATTTGTCGTGGATGGGGGCCTATCAGCCGGATAGCCCCTAAATATTTTCGTTCTTGGCCAAGATCGCTTTCAAGGAAGCTGCTTGACTCGAGCGGGGGGAGTTAGCGCTATGACAGAAGACAAGCCGGGTAAGACGCACGGGGAGTGGATCTCTAAAGTAGTCGAAGAGGTTCTAGAACCGGAGCTGCCGATTCTGGACCCGCACCATCACTTGTGGCTTGATGAAGGTCACACTGGATGGCCTTATACGATCAACGACTTCCACATGGATACTGGAAGTGGTCACAACGTCGTTGGCACTGTGTTCCTCGAATGTCACGCCGAGTACCGCCAAGATGGGCCAATCCATCTTCAATCGGTCGGAGAGGTCGAGTTCGTTGCCGAAATAGCTGAAGCAAGCGTTGCATCACAGGGCGCAGAGATCAAAGCAATCCAGGGCAACGCCGACGTGTCATTAGGAGCTGCCGTTGAAGAGGTCCTTGAGGCTCACGAAACCGCAGGGCGGGGTCGCTTTCGTGGAGTCCGTTACATCACAGCCAAGGATGACCACCCCCCGTTAGCGGGGTATGCAAACGCCGCTATGGACGACCCGTTATATCTTGAAGGGGTTCGTCGAGTGGGAGCTTTGGGTTACACCTACGACATGATGGTGTATCACCCTCAGTTATCTGAGATTGTTGGCGTGGCGCGCTCTTGCCCTGATACTCCGATTGTTCTAGACCATCTGGGAGGGATCTTGGGCACTGGGCCATACAAAGACCGACGTGACGAGATTCTTGAATATTGGAAAACCCAAATGGCTGATATTGCCTCATGTGGCAATGTTTTCCTGAAGTTGGGTGGTATCGGAATGCCGATGATGGGCTTCCGATGGGACAAGAGAGACCGGCCTGCGAGCTCTTTAGAGTTAGCGGAAGCCTGGACGGACCCAATTCAGTACGCGATTGAAGTTTTCGGGGCGGACAGGTGCATGTTCGAATCTAATTTTCCTGTCGACAAACGCGGTGTCGGTTACGTGCCGTTATGGAACAGCTTTAAGCTCATTGCAGCTGGTTGTTCGGCTGAGGAAAAAAGAGATTTGTTCCATGACACAGCAGCTCGGGCCTATCGACTCCCGCTCCTAACCTAAATCTCGTAGGGAATCCTGATGGTGTTATGAAATCGAGTGACCAGCGCCATGGATGAATTTGCGACTGACACTAGGGTTTCTCAATGGTGCGTTGGCTTGCGCTGATTCTGGGTGGAACCGTGCTTACTTGTTTCTTTGTTGGTCTCGACGGATTTCTGTCCTCTGGGGATAGCCCAAAAACTTCGCTACAAAACAACGTACATATTGTTAGGGGCGACGATCTTCAACAAGACCAGGTTGCTGAGCCGATACAGGAAATCACGTACAACCGTAAAACAGACACTTTGGATGTCTGTTTTGTGATGGGTGAGTGCCTGCGATACTGCCGGGTCCCTTCTTACGAGTTCGACAGCCTCCGGTGGTCAGAACGCGCCAACTCCTATTTTGAATCGGTTATCGGTTCTGAAAGTTCAAGATATGAGTGTTGATATGTGGTGCTCGGTTATGGCTGTTGGCTTGACTGCAGTTTTGGAAACGTTCGAGGTTGCTCGCAACAGTGAGCCCAGGTCTTAGGGGCAAAGAACCGAAAGGTTGAACGTTTTGTCAGTTCGCTGCGTGTTCGGAGATCCTTGGCAGAGCTAGGAACCATGATGGCTCTGCTCTAGGGCCGTCGTTCAGTTTCAATGCTTCGTCTAGTGCAATACAGAATTTGCAGGAGCAAGTAGTTGAGCACCTGAGCTTTGTTTTGCTCCCGTTAAGAAAATAAAAAACTATTGAGCGCCAGACCGATGGCAGTGAAAAATATGAATACACCAATGCCAACTGTCGGGCCGTATTTACGATAAAGAGACACAGTGAGGGACCAACGAATCACATAGTTTGGGTCATGAAGACGTTTTAGTTTTGCCGTTAAGGCAAGACAAGGACAACCCATTAGCCCGATCTGCAAAGCCACGGTCGTAATAACAATTGAAACGTATAGTTCGCCAGGAAACCGTGCAGATCCCCAAAGTACGAGCCCAATAACGAATGGCATGTGCAGAAGATCAACGAGATGTCCTAGGACCCAGTAGGCCTTGGTGTCGATTCTGCGTTTTGTCACGGTGACGAAAGCGCCTCAAGCAAATGCGATCGCCAAAATACAGAGAGTTAAAACGCTAATAGCTGGTGCACTTTTCTTGGGGCGATCTCCAGCGCGGAAATGCATTCCGATAGCACCGACCATAAGGGCACCGAGGGCTACCGCAGCAGGAATCACGATTGGATCGACCCAAAGACCAACAAGCAGCAGTAACGCCAAAGAAATTTTTGTCGCTCCGACGACGTAAACCGCTCCTCGGGGGAACCCGTATACGTCGAACTCCTCAGGCAAGTTCTTTGCTCCGCCGCCCCTATATTCAGTTTCCTTATTGAATCTGAGAATCCAGACATTCAGAATCCAAAGAGCTGCGCCGATTTGACCAATGATCCCTATTGCAGACATTTCTTGACTTTACCGCCAATCAGGTCGAAGGACCCAAGGTCTTGCTGAGTGGTTCGTCTGCGATAAAACATTCTCACCGGTGTAACGCAAGGCTAAGTAACTTCTGATAATTGAGATCCGCCGTCGACGAATAGCTTTAACGAGCAGTGAATATCGGCTGAATCGCTCAGTCTGTCCAACCAAAAGGAGTCCTTATGAAACACTTTTGGGCGTTTCTGTCTGTAGTCGTAGACACGTAGCTGAGCAGTATTAGTTGCGGTCGACTGCCGCCCACGCAATAAAGAGCAGAGAGTAAACAGTTAGCGACAGCTTCGACGACTGACTCAGGTTTCGAGTCCAAGGCAAAGTGATTTGCATACGTAGCCATTTTGGTTCTTTGCCGAGATTGCTTAACCGATAATTACTGCTGCCCCCACCGAATCGGGGCCCACTATGAGCTTGTTTTGGTACTTATGTTGGGAATTTGAACCCTCGGTGCTTCGCGAAGGGTTTCGTAAAAAGTCTCTAAACGGGAAGAACTTAGAGGATTGAGGACACGGGTTTTGGCGGTTAATGCTGGTAGGCAACCAGAGGACGTAGGTTTGGAAGTCTGGACCTCGATCGGCGACGGCGACGACGACAAGCTGCGAGCCGATTTTCAATTTTGGAAAGACGCAGGTGTCAGTCATGTCTGTCTAAACAATTGGTATAACCGGCCGCCACACAAACGAATGACGGAGCGCACGGCTGAAGCCCACCTGGAAGCCATGCGGCACTATTACCAAATCGTCGAAGACTTGCTCTAGAGCAAAGTCGGGCGTGTTGTATCGACCGGAGAAAGAATCCAAAAGCCTGCCGAGGTGCATGGTGGAGTGTCCGTTGTTGAGGTTCGTGAGAAACATCTCCGGTGTTCGTAGGCTGTGCTTATGGTCGAGCCTGTATTGCAGAAGTTCTCTCTCGGGTCCCAGTGGCCTACAGTCGACCCGTTCTTATTTGTGGCCCACCACAACGATAACTACCCAGCTGGCGATGGGGCTTTAGCCCCCGATGTGTCGCTAGCGGGACGTCAGCTCGGCAACGACTTCTCGGGTCAAGATGGTTGGAGTATGTACCACGGACGATCGGTGCCTGGCTTCCCAAAACACCCACATCGAGGATTCGAGACAATCACTTATGTGCGTGATGGTTACATCGACCACGCAGACTCCCTAGGAGCCACCGCCCGTTTCGGTAAGGGTGACACTCAGTGGATGACTGCCGGTTTAGGTGTCCAACATTGCGAGATGTTTCCCCTACTGAATAATGATGGGGAGAATCCCTTAGAGCTTTTCCAGATTTGGTTGAACCTTCCGGCCAGCGACAAAATGGTGGAGCCCTACTTCACGATGCTTTGGAGCCACGCGACACCCAAAGAGATCATCAAAGGAACAAACGGCGAAAGCGCTGTGAAACTCACCGCCCTAGCCGGCCCCATTCGGGACCTTACGCCGGCTAGCCCTCCACCTAATAGCTGGGCTTCTCGGGACGAAGCCCACGTCGCTATCTGGCACCTTTCCATGAAACCCAATACGTCTTTCGTGCTCCCGGCGGGAGACGAAAGATCCAACCGAGCGCTCTACGCGTTTGAAGGATCAACCGTTGGGATCGGTGCAACTGAAATCAATGCCGGCACCGGCGCGCTTATCCGCCCAGATGAGGAAATCGAATTAACCTCTGGATCCGAAGGAATCGAAATCATGATCCTTCAGGGTCGCCCAATCGGAGAACCGGTAGTGCAGTACGGCCCGTTCGTGATGAACACCGAGAGCGAGATCCAAGATGCTTTCGATGATTACCAAGCAACCCAGTTCGGTGGATGGCCTTGGCCGAACGAAGCCCCGAATCACGGAGCGGAAATACAACGGTTTGCTATCCACGCAGACGGCCGCCACGAAACTATTTCCTAGCTCCCCATCGACTCACATTGGCAATTTGCAAAGTCCTAGGCCACAACAGCGTTTGGTCTGTGCCTGCCCGAACGGTCAGCTATGTCACGACTCAGAGGCCACCGTTTGAGTCAAACGCCCCAAAAACCAGAGAAGCACCTACCTAGCGGTCCAATCCTGCAATGGTTAAGTAAGTGCGGACCCGTTGGTAGACGCTTCTCGTCGCATCTGGACTGTTAATTACTACAAGTCTCTTGTTTGTGACGCATAGTTTGCCCTTTCGGCTGACTCGCTCCGTCACCAATTAAGCTATCGGCAGATAATGAACCGGCCCCAAATATTTGAGCTGACCAAGCGATTAGACGCGCCTCTGCGAACACTTAAGCTTTTTGTTTGGCTGTTGTACGGACTTGGCACGTAGAAGCCGGAAAAGCCTTTGGTGAACTATGACAAGGAGAGGGCATCGTTGACTTTTTCCGCAGCAGCAAGACCAGACTGAAATGCTCCTTCTACCTTCGGGCCAGCGAAAGCTTCACCGGCTAACGCGATCGTCGGTTTAGATCCCCACACCAGCGTCGGCTCAGCCCAGACGTCTATGGGTCCAGCGTAACGCCAGCGTTGAATTTGATAATCAGTAACTTTTGAACCATTCAAATAATCTCTGACTAGAGCGGTTGTCGCAGCTAGAACTTCTTGGTCGGAATGTTCCCATAAAGACTCGCTCAAAGAGTTAGACAAGTGAATTGTTAGGGCGGGCTCGTCACTCACCCCTTTTCTGTGATTATCACTTATAAAAGCCAAATCAGCGTGATCTGAGAATTGAATGCCCCCATGCTCTGGAAAAGATGATGGCGGCTCATCTAACCGAATGAGAACAGCGATAGTCGGCTTGTAACTGATTGACGATAACTGAATGTGGGTCGCCGGATTTGGCAACATTTGGCTGAAGGAAAGAATGGCTAAGGATTGGGGAACTGGAGCTGTCAGGATGTACGCATTCGAAGGTATGTCACGCAAATCATGAACCGTCGTGGACGTACGTACCGCAATGTTCGCTTCAGCAACCATCCATTTCACTAAAGAAGTCATTCCAGACGAGCCACACCATCGGGCGTAGCCATCTGGATTATCGGAGAAACCACTCGTCCATTTCTTGACGGCGCCCTGTTCGCTGGCGGCATCTATCAACTTCTCAAAATCGGAACCCCGAGAAGTAAAGAACTGTGCACCATGATCGAATGTCGCCCCAGCGAATCGCCTGGTCGCCATACGACCGCCAACTCCACGACCCTTTTCAATGACCTCCACAACATGCCCGTAAGACTGGAGCTTGCGGGCTGCTGTGACTCCCGAGATCCCGGCGCCAACGACAATTACATCAGGGTGACTTTTGTCCATGTAACACGAAGGTACTTGTGCGAAGGCTCTCTTCCATGCAGAAGTCACAGCGATCGTCTCAAGAAAGGGCTCTTTACGCGACGCTAGATGAAGGGTTCACCGTGTGGCCTATCGGCAGGACAGTAGATTCTCTTGTTCGTTGCCTCTTGAGGTCTAAAGCGACCAAGAACTTCGAGGCCGCAGATCCTTCGCTGCGCTGTTTTTCGGTGCGACAGAGGAGAGCCGGGGGAGACCTTGGCCCAAAAACCACAGAAGCACCTACCTCGCAGTCCAACGCCTCAGTCGATTACTGAGTGCGGACCCGTCAGTAGACGCCTCCCGTTTTCTATGACAGTGAGCTACAACATCGCTCAGGGTCTTCGCGCATTGCGTGCCCTTTCGCTCGCTTCCTTAGTCCCCATCAACGTATCGGCGGGTGACCGGTCGGACCCAAGAATTTCAAGCCAGTAGTTGCTTTGCACTGCCTAAGCTGAGGTGTGAGTTTGCTTGCTGTCCTGTTGCTTGTTTCAACATCTTTGTGTGCGTTGGTGACCGGTCTTGTCTTTACCTACGCATTAATTGTCATGCCGGGCTTGTCAAGACTCGATGACAGAGACTTCATCAGGGCGTTTCAGGTGACAGACCAGATCATTCAGGACAGGCAACCGGTGTTCATGGTTGTGTGGGTGGGGTCAATACTGTCTGTTTTCGTCACCATGGTGACCGCAATGCTGGGGTCTAACGGTTATGCGGGCTGGTCCGTCGTTGTTATTGGTTGCGCCTATGTCTTTGGTGTCCAAGGGATTACGGTTGCGGTCCATTTACCGTTGAACAATCAGATCCAAAGCGTGAGAGTCGATGAAATGGATTCTGAATCCCTGCACCAGCAGCGAGAGCGGTTCGAAGCTCGCTGGAACTATTTCAACAAAGCCCGAGTTGGTATCGCCTGCGTTGTGACCACTTCGTTGATGGTTGTGTTGGGAACAATCTGAGTGAGATGTGCCGTGTCAATTCGCGCGGTTGTTACCTGCACACATGTCCTGGTGCTGACTCGAACTTCAACGACGGCAGAAGTTCACTAATTACAACCACCACCAAAGGGAGATATTAATTAAGGTTCCGACCATGAGTGATTCCAAGCTTCCCTCAATGAGAGTAGATGGCCAAGTAGCCCTCATCACCGGAGCCGGCAGAGGCATCGGAAGGGGCTGTGCAATAGCACTAGCTGAGGCCGGCGCAGACGTAATTCTGATGAGTCGCACCGAATCAGAACTCGACGACGTAGTTGTCGAGGTCCAAAAATTCGGTCGGAACGCCCAGAGAATAGTTTGTGACGTCGGCGATAGAGCTGCAATACGAAACGCGATTGGAGCAATCAATCACTTAGACATCCTCGTTAACAATGCTGGAATTCTCCGACCCTCAAGCCTTCTCGATTTGTCAGAAGACGACCTAGACAGCATGTTGCAAGTGAACTGTCGAGGTGCGGTCCTCGTAGCTCAAGCTGCCGCAGAGATTATGACGAGACAAGGGTCCGGGGTAATAGTGAACATGTCATCCACCTTCGGTGTTAACGGCAGAGCCAATAACAGTGTCTACTCCGCAACAAAGCATTTTATTGAAGGATTGACCAAGTCGACTGCCGTTGAACTAGCACCATTCGGGATCCGTGTAGTCGCAGTAGGCCCTACAGCTATTGATACGCCCCTAACACACGACCGTTTAAATGACCCCGCAATTGGTGGGGATCTTCTTTCTCGAATTCCTATGGGTAGGTTCGGTCAAATCTCTGATGTTGTTGGAGCTGTGATTTTTCTCGCATCGCCAGCGGCTGCCCTCGTCAGCGGAACCACCCTCATGGTTGATGGGGGCTGGACCGCTCAGTGAAGAACAGTTTCGGCCTTTTGGAATTGACCGAATTCTGTCACCAGAACTCTGATCCAGGTTCACCCTTGAATGGCCCGACCACGTCTTCGGTAACCCAACCACCGTAGAACTCTCCCGGTTGCGGTTGAACCGCGGAGCCTGAAACAAAACAGTCGAAGAGCGACGGGTAGAAGGAGAAGTGGCGTTGGAGGGCCACAAAGGATTCATTTGGACTTTGATATGACCATGAGCCACGTTTAACGACATGGTCACCAACTGCTACATCCCAATAAGTGGCACTGCCCTTCCATTCACAAAAACTGCTACTCGCTGTTTGTGTGAAGAAGCTCATGTCTACGTCTTCGGGAGGTAAGTAAAAAGTTGGAGGATGTGATGTCTCTAAAACTCTGAAGGCGCTATTAGTTTCCGCCACTAAAACACCCTGGAGAAAGACTTTCACTTCGAGCTCACAATTCTCGAGAGCTGGTGGCCTTGGGTATTGCCATACGGATTCTTGTTGGTAACCGGGTTCTAAAGGGGTCGGTAGCGCACGTCGGAAGTTCATCGAGTGCGACGCTATCGCTATGACTGCGCTGGTAACGCACCCTCGATAAACGACAGCAGCTTGAGACAGAAAATAAATAGATTGGATCTGAACAGCGATCTGCGCTGTCCTGCCGATAATGCAACAGTCCGGTTGTTAGAGGGGTGATCAGAGCAGGCTGACTCTTCCACCACCGGCGCAAAGTAAGAAATAGCCCTTGTTCGAAATTCTGAGTTAATCAGCGGGAGGCAGATATAAACAGAGGTTTGGGAGAGGGGGGACCATAGAGTGTCCATTTAGCACTAATTAACTCAGGAGAATTTTATGCGACTAACACGTTCCCTCATTGCCAGTCTGGCGTTCGCCTTGGTGGTGGGCGTCAGCTGCGGCTCTGATGAGCCCGATGCGGATTCGGTTGCCCCGAGTCCTGAGAGTGAAGTGGCGGTTGGTGACATAGTTGAGGTGGCGATTGCTGCCGATCAGTTCCCGACACTTATCGCTGCGGTTCAAGCAGCGGGATTAGTTGAGACATTGCAAGGCGATGGCCCATTCACAGTCTTTGCCCCCAATGAGGCTGCGTTCTCAGCAGCGTTGGCCGCTCTGAACTTGACCGCGGAAGAACTTCTGGCTGATACAGAAACCCTCACCAACATTCTCACCTACCATGTGGTTCCAGGCACAGTGATGAGTGCAGATTTGGTTGGGGCCAGCGATCTAGCCGTTGCGACTGTCAACGGGGCTGAAATCGTGGTGAACGAGGAGATGGGGGCAGTCACAATCAATTCCGCCACTGTTGTTGCCGCTGACATAGCGGCTTCCAACGGCGTGATCCATGTGATCGATCAAGTGCTCCTCCCATAGCAATTTCTGGATTGAAACCGAGAACTACTGCGGATTCAAAAATTTACCGAAAGTAGCATTGAAGGTCGCCCGCAGGGGCGGCCTTCTTGCTTCAGTGCTTTCCGACAGCAGAGAAGGCGGCCTCGTTACAATTGTCCGAACGAGAGGCCAAGAGCTTGTCTCTTCTCGAGTTTCAAGATGATGTGACGGCGAACCCGTTTTGATCCCAGGCTTCGGTGCCGCCCGTGATGCTTCTGACGTTCTGGTAGCCGAGACTTTTGAGAAACAACACGCCAGATAATGAAAGATTTCCCCGCTCGCAGACGCTCAATAACGGTGCATCACGCTTTTCTGGAAGAAATTCTGCCAAGACAGGTAGCTCATCAAGCGGCATGTTGATTGCGCCGGGTATGTGGCGTTGACTGTGAGCGCCAGGCTCGCGCACGTCGATTACTAAGGGTTGCTCTTCGTGCCAAAAGTTGTGAGCTGCATCGACACCTATGACAAGGTCCGGGTTAGCTCGAGCATTTTCGATCATCGAATCCAATAACTGTTCGCGTTTGGTTCCGGATGGCGGAGCAGCACCCAGTCCGGCCACGTTGTTGAGAACTGACGACGAATATTTGAAGATACTGTCGGGGAAGATAACCACTACGACGTTTCCTGGTTCATCTGGCACTGCCTTTAAAGCACCTGCCAGCGCCATACCTGAGCTCGGACCTGCGGTGAGACTTTCTTCTTGGTTGATTCGCTGGCACATCTCGAACGCCGAATCGTTGTCTACCTCGACAAGGCCGTCGTATTCGTCGGGCGTAAATAATTCGGTCTGATCAAGCTGGACAAGGCTGCGAACACCAGGAATGTCATGACCCGCTGGCGGGTAGACCCCCAGTATCTGGACCTCTGCATCCTGCTCCTTTAAGAAGCGACCCGATCCGTTAATGGTGCCGCAAGTACCTAGACCAGCGACAAAGTGGGTTATTTGGCCGCCAGTTTGGTGCCAGACTTCTGGCCCTGTTGTTCGATAGTGCGCTTCGGGGTTCGACCCGTTTGCGTACTGGTTTAACATTTCGACGTCTGGTTCCTCGGAGATGGCTTTTGCTCTGGCGATAGCCCCTTCAGGGGCCCCGGGGGCTGGGCAAAGCGAATCTTCCAGCTCGACAACGTCGACTCCTGCAAGGCGCAGAACTGTTCGCTTTTCGACGGGGATTTGGTTCGAAAGGGGAGTGGTCAAAGAGTAGCCTTTGGCATTCGACACCATGGCCAGAGCGAGGCCTGTGTTGCCCGAAGTTGGCTCGACCAAC
>MDTG01142623.1_pt1 | contig 10858 bp, 10 predicted proteins | sample 811421 | NCBI WGS metagenome assembly MDTG01 (sample SAMN05326645, study PRJNA326480) | marine metagenome | isolation source: seawater | place: Pacific Ocean: South East | collected 2011 | reverse complement strand
GGTATTTTGCTGCACCGCGGCTACCCGATCGAGCAACTCGCAGAGCAAGCTGACTACCTCGAGACTTGCTACCTGTTGCTCAACGGCGAATTGCCTGATGCAGCGCAAAAGGCTCAATTTGTCAGCACTATCAAGAACCACACCATGGTTCATGAGCAGTTGAAGACTTTCTTCAACGGCTTCCGCCGCGATGCCCACCCAATGGCAATCATGTGCGGTGTAGTTGGCGCCCTCTCCGCCTTCTATCACGACTCGCTGGACATCAAGAACCCGCATCACCGCGAAGTTTCGGCCATGCGCCTGATTTCGAAGATGCCAACACTTGCAGCAATGACTTACAAGTACTCCATGGGTCAACCCATGATGTACCCGCGTAATGACCTTAATTACGCCGAGAACTTCCTGCACATGATGTTCAACACACCGTGCGAGATCAAACCGATCAGCCCGGTACTGGCCAAGGCGATGGATAAGATCTTTATCCTGCACGCTGACCACGAACAGAACGCCTCGACCTCAACAGTGCGTCTGGCTGGCTCTTCTGGCGCCAACCCGTTTGCCTGTATCGCTGCCGGTATTGCAGCGCTTTGGGGCCCGGCTCATGGCGGCGCGAACGAAGCCGTACTGAGCATGCTTGATGAAATCGGCGATGTTTCGAATATCGACGCCTTCATCGCCAAAGCCAAGGACAAGAACGATCCGTTCAAGCTCATGGGCTTCGGTCACCGCGTTTACAAAAACCGCGACCCGCGCGCCACTGTGATGAAGCAGACGTGCGACGAAGTACTCAAGGAGCTGGGTATCACCAATGATCCGCAGCTTGAGCTGGCCATGCGTCTCGAAGAGATCGCCCTGACCGACCCGTACTTCATCGAGCGCTCGCTGTACCCGAACGTAGACTTCTACTCGGGCATCATCCTCAAGGCAATCGGTATCCCAACCAGCATGTTCACGGTGATTTTCGCCCTGGCACGTACTGTTGGCTGGATTTCGCACTGGAAAGAAATGCTTTCGCATCCGTACAAGATTGGCCGTCCGCGTCAGCTGTACACCGGTTACGAAAAACGCGACATGCCTAAGTAAGCACTGCTTTGCGGCTTAATCGCTGCAACACGGTTGCTTAAACTAAACGCCCGATGCGATCGCATCGGGCGTTTTTATTTGCCTCGACAAACACATTCAACTCAACTTGCGCGCTCACAGGCTAAGCGCAATGAATTTAGAAGCGCCAAGTCACGCCGCCACCCAACACATGCAACATTGCATCCGAATACTCACCTGACAACTTCTGGCCGGTACGCTCCTTGGTTTGATCGATATCCATATCACCCATGTAAATCAGGGTGTAACTCATGTGCATATCAACATCATCGGCAAGCGCGTAGTTAAAGCCAGCAGCCAGGCGCCAGGCTTCATTCATTGGGTTATCAACGGTGCGATCTTCATCCTCCACGGCAGAGCTGTCGTAACCAACCCCCATGTTCAGTCGTAACTTATCGTTTACTTGCTTCTGCGCGCCGACCGACAAGTGCCAGGTGTCCTTGTACTTGCGATCCGCCAACACTGTTGTGCTAGCGCCTATGGCGCCACCATCCACTGCAATACCCAACTTGCCGAACTCGCTCCAGTCTTGCCAACCCGCACTGCCAAGCAGAGTCCAACCGCCGTCTAACTGCTGAGAAACACTCAACAGTACTGTTTGCGGCACTTCCATGTCGATATTCAAACCATTGGCATCAAGACGATTGAGGGCAAGGTTTAATATTGGATTGCTGACGTTCTTGAGTTCAGGCCGGTCTTCGAACTCAAGCTTTATCTTACTGGTGTATGCCAGACCGACTTTGGTGGTTGGCGTCAGGTTATAAAGCGCACCAATGCTCATGCCCATTGCCCAGTCCGTGTCCTTGTAACGCAACTGGCCGTCATCGGCATTATTGACGCCCAGCACGTTGTTATTGATACCCGTCTCGGACCGGTAGTAGCCGTACATGATTCGCGGCCCAATGCCCACAGACAGGTCATCATTGACCCTGTAGGAGAAAGTCGGCTGGAAGGTCACGCCAACAACCGCCGATTCCTGACTGAAGTAGCGCCCTGCCCAGTCATCGTCGTAATCAAGCATCAAGCCGAACGTACCAAACATGCCGAAGCCTATGCTGGCCCGGTCGGTGATCTCATGGCTGATAAACAAGCTGCTGCCAGGGAAATATTTCAGCGGCTGGCCACCTTCACTGCCGCTGAATGTATTGTCTGCATCGCGCGAGAACCGCATATCGCCGGCAATTATCTGGGCATTGGCGGTGAACTGCGTACCTTTCAGCTCACTGATTCCGGCAGGGTTATTCATCATCACGCTGGGGTCCGTAGCCAGAACCGCAGCACCAGCATTCGCCAGCCCTGCGCCTTCCTGGCCCGCCTCGTAAACCATGATTCCCCCAGCCCAGGCATTCCCCGCAGCGCCGAGGATTGAGAGCGCCATAAGTGACTTGCGAAGCTGCATAAGTGGTCGTCCTTCTTACTTAATTCTTTAAGGGTCTGCCCCGGCCTTCGGGCCGCAGGCCAATACAGCGCACCAACGTTGGCGCGCAATTTATTACCCAGCGCAATGTCGTAACTGATTAACGAATTACAGAGTAGATTCAAAATCGCCAGCAAGCCATTGAGTCATATCAACAACCTCATCGTGCGGTGCATCCAAAACAGCTAAAATCTACTCAGCTTGGTGCTTAGCACGCCGCCCACCGATACAGAGTAATAGATGAAGATTCACCGACTTGCCCCTGCAGAAGCTGGCCGCTATCGCGCATTGATGCTTGAAGCCTATCGCGCGCACCCGCAGTCATTCACCACTACGGCAACTGAGCGCGAGCCATTACCGCTGAGTTGGTGGCAGGCGCGCGTGAGCGATGCAGAGGATGCGACGACACAGGTCTATGGCATTTTCGATGCTCAGGGCGAGCTTCACGGCGTTGTCGGGCTTTCGCGCAAAAAACAATTGAAGACCCGGCACAAGGTCACGCTATTCGGGCTTTATGTCGTACCTCCATTTCGTAAACAAGGTTTCGCGCGCCAACTGGTTGAACACGCACTGACCGAAGCACGGTTGATCAACCACGCACGGCTAATACAACTCAGCGTCAGCGAAACCAACACGGCCGCTGTTGCGCTGTATCAACACTATGGATTTGAACAATATGCCCGGGAGCCGTTTGCTATTGCGCTTGAGGGTGAATATTTAACCAAACTGCACATGTGGCGCATGCTCGACTGAGTGCCGTTACAGGTTCTCACGGCGCCTCGAGCGCGCTGTAAACCAGGCGGAAACCGACATTGGCAGGCGGCTGACCACCCCCGCACCCGGTATTGCCCGGCGAGCGCAATTGCTCAGAGAGCCCAACCTCGCGCTCGCCCATTGCCACCCGCCCATTCATGCAGCCAAACACCTCTATGGGCAACCCCGGCTGCGGGTAATAGCAGGCTGCGACCCACTCCCAGACATTGCCCTTGATGTCATAGATTCCCAGCGAGTTGGCACCAAATGCTGTGACTGCACGGGTTTTGCGCTCTACCGGCAAGGCGGTCAGATCATAATCTGCCGCCCACTCCATACGGGGGTCAGTAAAAAGCGGTTTGCGTTTCGTCGCCGCCTGCTCTGCCGCCAACACCAGCCATTCCTCTTTGGTCGGTACGCGCAGCGGCAGACCTTGACGCGCTGCAGACCACCGAATAAACACCCTTACATCCGCCCAACTCATATTGACCATCGGGCTGGAACCTCTCTGCCCTTCTGACAGCAAGGGGCAAACCTGCGCTTGCTCGCAGATCCGCCACTGATCCACAGTCACCTCAGTGGCGCCGACCATCAACGTTTCACCCGATGGTTGCTGCACAGCAATGAACGGCGGCAGTTCACCAACACTGCCGCCCTCCTCACCTTTGGACATATACAGGTTTCCAGCCAGCAACAGCGCCAAAACCAGCATCAGGCCCCAGCAGATCACCAGGGCCAGTTTTTGGTCGTCAAGCAGGCGCCGCAAACTATCAGGGTTGCCTTTACTCACTCACAGGACCCTGACTGACCTTTTTCAGCAGATCATCGTCCCACTTACCCTTCACAACCACGTGCGCCGCCGCGCCAAACTCAACAGCCTCGATCAAATTGTGATTCAGGTAGCCATAAACGCCAGGCTGCTTGAAGCGATAGAGCATCGCGCCAACCGACCCTCCGCGCACAAACCAGGTTTGCACGTCCTTCAACGGCGGCGAAGCGAACGAGCCCGTCTCCCAGACATAATCACCATGGCCGCCAATCAGGTGCGGGCGCGTGTCCCGATTAGCCTGCATGTGCAGAAACAGCACGTTTTCCCCGACATTGGCCGTCATTGCGCCCTTGCCTGTCAGCGCGCCAACCCGGCCATTGAACACCACGTGAGTTGGCGTCAGCGTACGCATCGACTTGATCCAGTCAGTCAGATCCTCGCCCGGACGTGAATACTGCTTGTAGTCACCTTTGTCGTCGCGCGGCACATAAAAATCGTTCTCACCGATGTAAAACGCCTTGTCGTAAACCAGCGGCTGGCCCTTGTCGTCTGTGAGACCTTCACGCGGCAGCACCAGAATCATCCCAGTCATGCCGTGCGTCACGTGATAGGGCGTCATCGAGCCTTCTGGCGCGCAGTGATAAAGGAAGCTGCCAGACTTGGTAGCCTTGAAGCGAATGGTCACCTGATTGCCGGGGCTGATCGTGGTGATCGCAGCGCCGCCCAGAGCGCCGGTTACCGCATGCAAATCGATGTTGTGCACCAGCAAGTTGGTCGACGGGTTTTTCAGGGTCAACTCAACGTAATCACCCTGATGCACCACCATCGCCGGCGCCGGAATTGAGCCGTTGTAGGTCAGCGCCCATATTTCGGTACCATCGCCATCCAATACCCACTGCTTCTCTTCGACAGTGAGCTCAATCTCAACCACCTTGGGCTCGCCCGTGGCCTTCTGGCTATGCATTGGCAGCATCGGCGGTGCGACCAGCTTTTGGCGCACATGCTGGAGTTTGTCCACGGGGTCGGGACGGGCATCATGGTTAGGCATCAATTTGGCGTCGAAAGGCGTCTCGCCATGCGACATCAAAACTCCGTCGTCTTTGGCATTCGCTTCCGTTTGCGTGGCCAGATAGGCGATCACATCTTCACGGCGTTGCTTGTCCGGAAAGGTCACGGGCATGTTCGAGGCGGCGTTGTTATCACCCAGATAACTCTTGAGGAAAATGCTCGGGTCATCGAGCCACTCAAATAACAGGTCCGGTGTCCAGACCAGACCCTTCTCGCCCGCTTTGCTCAAATCGCCGCTGTAGCTATAGCCGGGATAGCTGCCGGCCTTGCGCCCGACGATGTTGTTAAGCACAGGTCCAAACGCATTCTGCGCACCCTCGCCGGCCTGATGACACGCCGAGCATTCTTTGAACACGCGCTTGCCGTTTTCTACATCTGCGCCATGACTGCTCCCGGCGCAAACCATACCGGCTACCACCAACACTGCCGCCAGGCGGCTGGAGACATTACTTTTTTTATAAAACATAGATTCAACCTTCCCTGGATCGCCATCTGACGCTAATAGGTCATGCCTTCCCTGCATGAGTCCTGCAGAGCTGAGTTTAGCGACCTGACACAGGCGCGCAGCCAGACCAACGATCAGTGAACGCCGCGCTCGGAAATCATTCATCACACTGTGTTGGCCATCCAACCGGGCATCAGCCACAGTGACAACGCGTAAGGAAACGCCGCCCTTGTCTCTCGTCGAATCAGCAAAGGAACTTGCGATGACACTAATGGACCCCCGCGCCAACGAATTGGCGACCGCCAAGCTGTATAGCGCTACCGTAATCGGCCATACCAACGCGACAACCGCGCGTATCTGGGCACGTCTTTATCAACCCGGGAAATGGACATTGGTGCTATCGACGGCACCCTTCACCGGTGACCTGACCCGGCTCAATGAGCAGACCATCCGCGGCTTTCTAAAGGCATCAGGGATCAAGCCTGCGTTTATCGGAGAGCATGACTTCGATTATTCAAGCAACCTCACCCATACCTTCGATGTGGACGGGCTCGAGCCATTCACTCGCTATTACTACGCATTGATGTGCGAAGACAAAAGCATCAGCCGTCGCACTGAGCTGGGTTACAGCCTTGATCGCTATTTCCGCACTCAAGCCGAGAATGCCCGCGAACTGGTTTTCGGTTTTTACAGCTGCCACGACCCCATCAATGCCGATAACAGCGTCGGCGCCTGGCCGCATATGCTCGAACAGTTGTGTACCCACAGCGCCGACTTTGTCATCGGCGGCGGTGATCAGGTGTATGTCGATACCAATGCCAAGCAGGACTTCCCGGATGTCTGGGTCTGGCTTAAAGACAATAAGGATGAACTGCTGCAGACCTACCGCAAAGGCCGTGGCTATGACGAAGACGGCATCTATCAATACCTGCTCAACCTCTACCGCTGGTTCTATCGGGTTTACTGGCAAGTCGCGCCACTGCAAGCGGTGTACCGGCAATTCCCGCAATACATGATGTGGGACGATCACGAAATCATGGATGGCTGGGGCTCATACACCGAAAAGGAAAGGCTCCACCGCCTCTCACGGTTATTCAAGGCGGATGACAAAAAGGTCGATGGCATGCTCATTGACCTGATGTGGCGCGCCGCGTGCCGGGCCTATTACGAATTTGAGCACAGCCACAACCCTCCCACCCCTTACGATGAGCAGAACCCGGACAATTGTCAGTGGGATTACTCATTCAGCCAGGGGCCCGCCGCGTTCTACGTGCTGGACATGCGCGGCCAGCACGATGTCGAGAAAGACCCCAGGCAAGACCCGTTCAAGATTCTCGGCCGTGCGCAAATGGACCGCTTCCTTCAATGGTTACCCGACCAGGCCGAAAATCCCGCGTGCAAAGTTCTATTTGTGGTTTCACCCGTTCCGATGCTGCATTGGGTCGATGCGCTGGTGAACTATGCTGATCTTGGCAGCATCAAGGACGACTTGATGGATGAGTGGGATCACGACTCTAACTGGGCCGAGCGCGCGGTGATTCTCAATAACGTATTCGCCCAACTGGACAAGCACGGCAAGCTGCTGGTTTTTCTCAGCGGTGATGTGCATTGCGCCTCGGTTTACCAGCTGACTCACAACAAATACCTCAAGGCACGCGTCTACCAGCTAACCTCCAGCGCAATCTCACGCAAGCCTGCGCCAGCGGCCAGCCTTATCGGCATCAGCTCTGGTGGCGCACTAAAAGGTTGCAAAGGCATTGTCAGCGAGCGCTTGTTCGCCCTCACCGGCCACAAGAACTTTTCGCTGCTGCATGTCTTCGAAGATGCCAGCGGCACCCTGCAAACCGAGGCGCAGATCTGCTGGCCCGGCGAAAACGCGGGCGAAACCATCAGCAAACGTATCCGTTTCAAATAACCCGCACCGGGAGGCGTCAGGACATCGTGCAGATCATTGAAGAGTTCCCACAACTGGAAGCGATATTGGCTGACTGGAAAAGCATCATTGGCAAGGATTACAACGGTTACCGCTATCACCTGTACCGCATGATCAACATCTGCTTCGCCCTGCATCCCTGCGATGAGGCGCAGCAACGCAAGGTATTCATCGCCGCCGCGTTCCATGATATCGGCATATGGACCGATCACACCGTCGACTACATTCCACCGTCAATCCCGCCGGCTTTGCATTACCTGCAAGAACATGGGCTGCAAGCGTGGGCTGAGGAAATCAGCCTGATGATCAGCGAGCACCATAAAGTGCGCGCCTACACCGATCCGCGCTATCCGTTGGTGGAGCAGTTTCGACAGGCTGATCTGGTCGATTTCTCACTCGGTGCGGTGCGCTTTGGGCTTGATAAACACTTTATCAGCGAACTGAAACGACGCTTCCCCAACGCGGGCTTTCACAAGAACCTGGCGCAACTGGGCGGGAAATGGTTCCTCAAGCACCCGCTCAATCCACTGCCGATGATGAAGTGGTAGCGGCTGTTTCGCCGCACTCAGCCGAGTGCGGTATCAAGGAACATCATCACTGCAAAGCCGCCCATCAAGCCAAGCGTTGCTGATGTCTGATGACCGTTGCGGTGGGTTTCCGGGATGATTTCGTGAGACACCACAAATATCATGGCGCCAGCCGCCAGCCCCAGACTCATCGGATACGCTAGCGCATAGCCGCTGGAAATCCCCACCCCGACCAGCGCCCCCAATGGCTCCATCAAGCCGCTCGCAGCGGCAATCAGCGCCGCCGCCAACGCCGACAAGCCCGTGGTGCGCAGGGCCAGTGCTACTGCCAACCCTTCGGGGATATCCTGAATCGAGATTGCGCTCGCCAAGGGAATACCTACACCCAAATCACCGCCGGAAAAACCAACGCCAATTGCCATGCCTTCCGGCAGGTTGTGCAAGGTAATCGCAAACACAAACAACCACACGCGATTGATACGCTCGCAGTCCGGGCCACAGGGGCCGGTACTCTCGTGTTCGTGCGGGGTGAAACGATCCAGCCCGAGCATCAATACCGCACCCAGCGCAAGCCCCAGGACTACCGTGCCGGCGGCGCCAAAACTGCTGCCGGTAATCGCTTTGGCCGCATCAAGGCCCGGAAGAATCAGCGAGAACGAACTGGCGGCGAGCATCATGCCCGCTGCAAAGCCAAGCATGGTGTCTTGGGTGCGGCTGCTGATAGTGCCGAGCCCGATTGCCAGCAACGCGCCAAATGCAGTCGCTGCAAATCCGGCGCCGCCACCGTACATGGCATAGCGCAGACGCTCGCTGATGCCGCCGTCGAACGCATTGACGATACTTCCAGCCAACAACCAGAAAATCGCCAACAACGCCACTGCAAGCCCGGCGGTTATCCACGGATTGGCCTGGACCTGCGCCACCCATGCGGCTCTGAAATTGGCATATTGCTGCTGTGTGCTTTCCATATGGCTCACTCGACGGTCAATGGCATTACTATTAACCGACTGATTATATGGATCAAGCCAACACTGCCTATCGCCTTAATAGGCAGGTGCTGATCCGCTGAACACATGGGAGTGGCAATGGCCAAACATACTGCGCAAATCGAATGGCACTGCGGCGATCAGCCGTTTCTAAGCAATCAATACAGCCGTGCGCATACCTGGACGTTTGATGGCGGGCTGAGCATGCCGGCCTCATCCTCTCCGCACGTGGTACCGCTGCCCTGGTCGGATGCCAGCGCTGTCGACCCGGAAGAGGCGTTTGTCGCCGCTCTCTCCAGTTGCCACATGCTTTGGTTTCTGTCCGTTGCACTGGAGCACGGCTTCGCGGTGGCCAGCTACAAGGATCAGGCTGAGGGCATGATGGGCAAAAATGAGCAGGGACGGCTTGCCGTGACCCGCGTGACCTTGCGCCCGCATGTGCAATTCAGCGGAACCAATCACCCTGACTCAACCGAGCTTGAAGCCATGCATCACCAGGCCCATGAAAAATGCTTCATTGCCAACTCGGTCACTACCGCCATTACCTGTGAGCCGAGCATGAGCTGAGTAAGCACCGATCCGCCAAGCACAAACTTTCAGCCATACTGATGATTGGTTGAGTAAGCAGCTGCAAGCCGGTTTACGGATTCAGGAGGTGCACATGGATGATGAAGAGCAACGCCCGCTGACACTCTGGGAAATGCTGCAGAGCATTATCGCCGCCGCATTTGGAGTGCAGAGCGGCAAGAACCGGTCGCGCGACTTCTCACGCGGCAAGCCCAGTCACTTCATTATTCTGGGCCTGCTGGTCACCTTGGTATTTGTATTGGTGCTTTATGCGCTGGTGCGCACGGTGCTGTATTTCGCCGGGGTATAAACCACCTTGCAGGCGGGCACCTGCAGTGCAGACAAGAAAAAGCCGGAGCAGTCAGCTGTCTCCGGCTTTTTGTTTTCCCTGAATTTACTGGTGGCTGACCCAGTAAACGGCAGTCAGAACGGCAATAACGATCAAGGCAAAAATTGCCGTGGCGTCTACCGCGCTGTCGTTGTTCTCGTGCTCAGTATGATCGGACATTGGCATACCCCCTGTTATTTTGATTGTCTGCGCCACACATCGAAAAATAAGGCTATGTACGCCCGCCAACTCGGCAAGCTACTAGCATTTAAGACCAGCCAAGGCGCTTCTACCACCGCGAAGGTTATGTTTTAGCGCGCTCTTAGCACATTAAGTTCTGTTGATATGCTTAAACTTCACTTTTGCGCATAACCCTTAGCTGGTATCTTGCCTGCGCTCTCGCTTGAGGCGCGGCCGTGCGCGCAGATTTGCTGTAAGCAGCCTGATAACAGGACCTTTCATGTACGTATATGACCAGTACGATCAAAACATCGTCGATGACCGCGTAAAGCAGTTTCGTGATCAAACTCGCCGTTATCTCGCAGGAGAACTCGGTGAAGCAGAATTTCGCCCTTTGCGCTTGCAAAACGGCCTCTACATCCAGCGCTTCGCGCCCATGCTGCGCATCGCTGTGCCTTATGGCCTGATGTCATCCACACAAGTGCGGATGCTGGCCAAGATTGCCCGCGACTATGACAAGGGCTACGCCCACATCAGTACGCGCCAGAACGTCCAGTTCAACTGGCCGGACCTGGAAAACGTGCCAGAGATTCTGGCCGAGTTGGCAACCGTGCAAATGCACGCGATCCAGACCAGCGGCAACTGCATCCGCAACACCACTACCGACCAGTTCGCCGGTGTTGCCAAAGATGAAGTCGTTGACCCGCGTCCGTGGTGCGAAATCATCCGTCAGTGGTCGACCTTCCACCCGGAATTCTCGCACCTGCCGCGCAAGTTCAAGATT
>MDTG01059872.1_pt1 | contig 10858 bp, 10 predicted proteins | sample 811421 | NCBI WGS metagenome assembly MDTG01 (sample SAMN05326645, study PRJNA326480) | marine metagenome | isolation source: seawater | place: Pacific Ocean: South East | collected 2011 | reverse complement strand
TCCAGGACACGCCACGAGTACATCCCTTGTATCTTGACGAACTCCACTGATGAGTGGTGCGCTCAGGGACGCCTGAGCAGGGGCATGGTCAGACTGTGTAAATCCCTAGGCCTTGAGCCTGCCCTACAGATCAGTCGCCATGTCCCATCTTTGCTCGACAGATCGAACGGTATCGAAGGCCGGCCCCAGCGGCCAGAGCCTGCATGAACAAGGGTGATCGCGACAATGACGACCTGGATTCTCGGCATCGACATCAGCAAGCGTAAATTTGATGCGGCCTTGTCCATGGGCGAGAAGTTCAAGACCAAGGCCTTTCCCAACACACCGTCAGGCCATCGTGCTCTGTTGGAGTGGCTGGCTCGCTACGACGCAGACCACGTCCACGCCTGCATGGAAGCCACGGGCTCTTATTGGGAAGCACTGGCGACCTTCCTCCACGATGAGGGGCACCGGGTAAGTGTCGTCAACCCGGCGCAGATTCACGCCTTCGCCAAGGGGCTCCTGACGCGAACCAAGACAGACCGGCAAGATGCCCGGTTGATTGCCCGCTTCTGCGAGGCAATGAAGCCGGGGTTTTGGCAGCCACGTCCCCGTGAGGAACGGGAACTGTTTGCCCTGATCCGGCGCCTGGATGCCCTCAAGGGAATGCGTGACCAGGAACGAGCGCGCCTTCAGGAGGCCCATGAGGCGGTGGCGGACGAGATCGAAGGTCATATCGAAGGGTTGGAGCGCGCGATTCGAGAGCTGGAAGCGCGGATTCGCGACCACATCGAGCGCCACCCGGGCCTTCGGGACAAGCGCGATTTGCTGGCCAGTATTCCCGGTGTAGGTGAGACCACGGTCCATCAGATCCTCAGCCGACTCAGTGTGTTATCGCTGCTCGGCTCGGCCAAGCAATGGGCGGCGTACGCCGGTTTATCACCAGGGGAGCGCAGCTCCGGCCAGCGGCAAGCGGCTAGTTCAGGGATGGTGCGCCTGGGTGATGCCCGACTGCGTAAGGCGTTGTATTTCCCGGCGATGGTGGCCAAGCAGCACAACCCAGTCTTCCGGCGCTTCGCGCAACGACTACGCTCGAACGGCAAGCGGCCCAAACAGATCGTCGTGGCCTGCATGCGCAAGCTGCTGCACATTATGTATGGAGTACTGAAAAGCGGTCAGTGTTTCGACCCGTCGTGTTATGGGATGCCGGCCCACACCATCTCCGAGATGAGAGTGGCCCGAACCAGTTGATGGGCAAGACGGTATCTGTAGGCTCGGCGTTTGGCCATCCCTGGCCAAACACGGTCCTGGACGGGCCCACCCGATCCCGGCGCTCCTTGGGAGATTCGCCGCCACAAACCACACTTCGTAGAAAGGTCCAGGCGGTGTTCTGACCCGTGGCGGTGCCGCTGCCTAGTGAGCGGGGCAATGGTGGTGCCTGGAGGGAGCTGTTTGGCCAGGGATGGCCAAACTAACAGCGGCCAGGGACGGCTTGAGCGGTCCCGGAAGGCACCACCATTGCACCGCGTCTCGGATACGAAGCTCCGACCGCCGGAACAATATAAGTCTCTGGAATCCTGCCGGGAGCTTTGCTCCCTTTCGCGGGCGGGGCCCGCTCCCACAAGCGCGCTCCCGCAAGGTATCGGTCATTCTCCGTCGCTGACGGAGATGAATATAAAAAGCCGGCCGTCCCGGGGAAAGGACGGCCGGTGAAAGCGGAATGACGGAAGAGCGGGCGGCATTCCGCGTCAACGGTCTACAGCACTCAGAGACTCAGCCGGTCACGGATCCGCGACAACGTCATCTCGCCGATGCCCTTCACCGCCATAAGCTGATCGACGGATTCGAACGGCCCTTCCCGGTCGCGCCAGGCCACGATCGAGGCGGCGGTCTTGGGGCCGATGCCTTTCAGGGTCTGCAGCTCTTCCACTCCGGCGTTGTTCAGGCTCACCGTGGTGTCCACGGCGGCGGCACCGTCGCCGGCGCCCTCCGCTTCGGGGGCGGCCTGGGCGGCGGGCAGGCCGCCGGCAAGCAGCATCAGGCTGAGTAGCAGGGTTTGATACAGTTTTCGTCCATGGAGCTTCATCGTCCTTCCTCCTTATCGGTTTGGGTTAGGACGTTCTACTCTAGGCGGGACGAAGCGGCGGGGCTGTAAGCCTGCGCGGTGACTTTTCGCGCTCTGATCAGGAAAGACTTTGTAGGATATCGTCGACCGCGGCCGTGGGATTTTCCGCACGGGTGATCGGGCGTCCGATCACCATGAAGTCCACGCCCCATTCCCGGGCCTGGGGCGGCGTCACTACCCGGCGCTGGTCGTCGCCGGCGCTGCCGGCCGGACGAATGCCGGGGGTTACCAGGGCGAAATCGTCGCCGCAGGCGGCGCGCAGCATGGCGGCCTCGCGGGCCGAGCAAACCACGCCGTCGAGACCGCTGTCGCGGGTCAGGGCCGCCAGGCGGCGGACCTGGTCCTCGGGTTCGTGGTCGATGCCGATTTCCTGAAGGTCGGCCCGTTCCTGGCTGGTGAGCACGGTGACCGCGATCAACAGCGGCGGACGCTCATGGCCGACCAGCGCCTCACGGGCGGCGAGCATCATGCGGCTGCCGCCGCTGGCATGGACGTTGACCATCCATACGCCCAGGTCGGCGGCGGCCTTGACGGCGCCCGCCACGGTGTTGGGAATGTCGTGGAATTTGAGGTCCAGGAACACCTGGAAGCCTTTGTCGTGGAGGGCGCGCACCACGTCCGGTCCGCCCCGGGTGAACAGCTCCTTGCCCACCTTGACCCGCACCTTGGCCGGGTCGAGCCGGTCCGCCATCGCCAGCGCCTGGTCCGGTTGCGAGTAATCCAGGGCGACGATAATGGGGCTGGCGACGGTCACGGCTTAATCTCTCCTTCGGAGCGGGGTTTGATGGTGCCCCAGCGGCGGCAGCTGGGGCAGCGCCACTGCAGCAACGGGGTCTGGAACCCGCAGCGGCGGCACTGATAGATGGTTTTACCGCTGGTCAGCCGCTCGGTGAGGGCTTTGAGCAGGCCCAGGTGCTCGCGGGCCTCGCCTTCCGCCGACCCTTGCAGGTTCATGTCGATCAGGCGGTGCAGGCCGAGCACCGTGGGGTTGGCCTGCATGTAGTCGGCGATGAACTGCCCGGCCTCGCGGTCACCGTAGCGCTCGCGCAGCTGCTCGGACAGCAGCAGCACCCGGGCGGTGCTGGGTGTCTCGGCGCTGTAATCGGCGAGCATGCGGATAAAGTCCTCTTCTTTCTCCAGTGCCTGATAGCACTGGCGCAACTCGCTGAGCACCTCGTCAAAGAAGTCCGGATCCTGTTTCCAGATGCGGCGGAACGCGTCGATGGCCGCATTCCAGTCTTCCTCGCGCATTTCCAGGCGCCCCTGCAGGACGCTGGCGCGAACGCAGTTCTTGTCGAAGCCGAGGGCGCGGCGCAGCATGCGGCGTGCCGGGTTGAGCTCGCTGCGGGCGATCTGCGCTTCCGCTTCCTCGCAGCAGTAGTGGGCCAGCACCGGGGCGATCTTGGGCTGCGATTTAACCAGGTGCTCGCCCATGGAGATGGCGTTGGTCCAGTCACGCTCCTGCTCGTACAGGTAGGTGAGCTGGCGAATCACCTGCTCGCGCTTTTCGCACTCCTGGTCGAGCATTTCCAGCAGCACTTCCTCGGCCCGGTCGAACAGGCCGCCGGCCAGGTAGTCCTCGGCCAGCTCCAGCTGAATCTGCTCCTGGGTGGCGCGGGGCAGCTCGCCCTGCTCGAGAAGGTGGGAGTGAATCAGGGTGGCGCGGTCGAATTCGCCGCGCTTGCGGAACAGGCGCGCCATGCTGAGGTGCGTTTCCAGGGTCTGGTCGTTGACCTCCAGGCTGTTGAGCAGGGCCTGCACCGCCTTGTCCGGCTCTTCGTTGAGCAGAAAATTCAGGCCCGCCACGTACTCCTGGGACAGCGAATCCATGCGCCGGCGCTGGCGGCGTTTACCTTCACGCCGGCCGAGGAAAAAGCCCGTGGCGATGGCGAAAAAGAACAGCGGAATAAGCCAAAGCGGTTCGCTCATGAACGGGGTCCGAACAGGCCGCGCAACCCTTTCAGGCCCAGGCCGGTGACCAGCCCCGCCAGCAGGCCGAGGGCCAGCAGCACCACCACCAGTGCGCCCAGCGTCACCTGGTATTGCCAGTCGGCGACGGGCACCGCCAGGGTCACCGGCTGGGTGTTGGCGGTGACGAACAGGAAAGCCGCCATGAAGATCAGCAGCAAAACCAGAATCAGAAAAATACGGTAAAGATTTCGCATCACATCGTCCTGCTGGGGCGATCAGCCGTTGACGGCTTCGCCGGGGGCGTCATCGGCGTTGCGTTTCTCGTCGCCATGGGTTCCGGACGACGCGTCGAACATGGAGTCGTTGACCCGTTCGCGCAGCTCTTTACCGGATTTGAAATGGGGAACGTACTTGCCATGCAGCTTGACGCTGGCGCCGGTCTTGGGATTACGGCCCACGCGAGGTGCACGGAAATGAAGGGAAAAACTGCCGAAACCGCGTATTTCGATGCGGCCCCCTTCAGCGAGGGTGTCGGCCATGTAGTCAATCAGGGTTTTTACGGCGAGCTCCACATCCCTGGGAGACAATTGCTGGTTTTCCTTGGAAATACGGGCAATCAGTTTCGATTTGGTTAACGCTGACGCCATTGCAACCTACTCCCCTGGGCTCCCTGCCCAAGCGGGGCCGGCCTGCTGGCCGGCCCCCGGGGAGGAGCCGTTATGACTCGTTGCTGTTTTCCATCTGCTTCTTGATCAGATCACCAATGGTCTTGGGCGCGTTGGCGTCCGGACCCTGGGTATCCAGTGCTTCCTTGTCCTGCACCTGATCTTTGGCGCGTACGGACAGGGTGATCACACGGTTCTTGCGATCCACGTTGGTGATGCGGGCTTCCACCTCGTCACCGACGCTGAGCACTTCGGTCGCATCGTTGACCTTGTCACGGCTGAGTTCGCTGGCACGCAGGGATGCTTCCACGTTTTCAGCCAACTCCACGGTGGCGCCCTTGGCGTCCACTTCCGTTACCTTGCCTTTAACGATGGTGCCCTTCTCGTTTGCAGCAACATACTGAGCAAACGGATCATCTGTCAACTGCTTGATTCCAAGGGAAATTCTTTCCCGCTCGGCGTCAATGGACAGTACCACGGTTTCCAGCTCGTCGCCCTTGTTGAAGTTGCGCACCGCCTCTTCGCCCTGCTCTTCCCAGGAGATGTCGGACAGGTGCACCAGGCCGTCGATGCCGCCTTCCAGGCCGATGAAGATACCAAAATCGGTGATCGACTTGATCTTGCCGCTGATGCGGTCGCCTTTCTGGTAGTTCTCGGAGAAGGATTCCCACGGGTTGGACTGGCACTGCTTGATACCCAGGGAGATACGACGACGGTCTTCGTCGATGTCCAGGATCATCACTTCCACTTCGTCGCCGATTTCGACAACCTTGGACGGGTGGGTGTTCTTGTTGGTCCAGTCCATCTCGGACACGTGCACCAGGCCTTCCACGCCCTCTTCGATCTCGGCGAAGCAGCCGTAGTCGGTGAGGTTGGTGACCCGCGCCATGACGCGGCTGCCTTCCGGGTAGCGGCCGGTGATCTCGACCCAGGGGTCTTCACCGAGCTGCTTGAGACCGAGGGAGACACGGTTCCGCTCGCGGTCGAACTTGAGGACCTTGACCTCGAGTTCCTGGCCCACCTCGACGATCTCGGAGGGATGCTTGATGCGCTTCCAGGCCATGTCGGTGATGTGCAGCAGGCCGTCGACGCCACCGAGGTCGACGAAGGCGCCGTAGTCGGTGAGGTTCTTGACGATACCCTTGATGGTCATGCCTTCCTGCAGGCTCTGCAGCAGGGCTTCGCGTTCCACGCTGTTGGCGGCCTCCATGACCGCGCGACGGGAAACGACCACGTTGTTGCGCTTCTGGTCGAGCTTGATGACCTTGAAGTCGAGGTCCTTGTTCTCGAGGTGCGTCGTGTCGCGCACCGGGCGGACGTCCACGAGGGAACCGGGCAGGAACGCGCGGATACCCTTGATGTCGACGGTGAAGCCGCCCTTGACCTTGCCGTTGATAACGCCGGAAACGACTTCGTCGGCCGCGTGGGCCGCCTCGAGGTCCTTCCAGGCTTCCGCGCGCTTGGCCTTTTCCCGGGACAGCCGGGTTTCGCCAAAACCGTCCTCGACGGTCTCCAGCGCGACTTGAACCTCGTCGCCGATGTTCAGGGTGCACTCACCGCTGGCGTCCGTGAACTGGGAACGCGGGATGACGCCCTCGGACTTCAGGCCGGCGTGGACCGTGACCCACTCGTTGTCGATGTCGATGACCACGCCGGTGACGATGGCGCCCGGCTGCATGTCGACGGTTTTCAGACTTTCTTCAAAAAGATCGGCGAAGGATTCGCTCATTACACATTTACCTGTCTACGTTCGCGGCGCGATGCCGCTTCAGCCGCCCCTCCAGCCGGGCCGGGTCACATGAAAAAAAACCGCGCGCACCGTCGAGGCTGGTTAAGACGGCGCGAGCGGGCTGCTTCTACTCCTCGAGACGGTCCGCCGGGCACAGCCCGCGTTCCACCGCGACCCGCAGCACCTGGCGAAATACGCCGGCCACGGAGATCGACGTGCTGTCTAGCTCGAGCGCGTCGTCGGCGGGTACCAGGGGGGCCACGGCGCGACGGCTGTCGCGGGCGTCCCGCTCCCGGATGTCCTCAAGAAGGCGCGGCAGACTAACACTTTCACCCTTTTCCAGCAACTGCTTGTGACGGCGCCGGGCACGCTCCTCGGCGCTCGCCGTGAGGAAGATTTTCAGGGGGGCGTCGGGGAAGACGACGGTGCCCATGTCGCGGCCGTCGGCAACCAGCCCCGGCGCCCTGCGGAAGGCCCGCTGCCGGCCCAGCAGGGCCGTGCGCACCTGCGGGTAGGCAGCCACCAGGGAGGCGCCGCGACCGCCCTCCTCCGTGCGGATCGCCCGGCTCACGTCCTCGCCGCCGAGGAGCACCGCGACGGACCCGTCCGCCGCCGGGCGGAAAACCACGTCGAGGTCCGCGGCCACGGCGGCGGCACCGGCCTCGTCCTCCCAGTCAACGCCGGCCTGCAAACAGGCCTGGGCGGTGACCCGGTAGAGGGCGCCGCTGTCGAGGAGGTGCCAGCCCAGGTGCCGGGCCAGCAGGTGGCACAGCGTGCCTTTACCCGCGCCGCCGGGGCCGTCGACGGCAATGACCGGCGCGCTCACGCGTCCTCCCCGTCCTCGCCGCCGGCGCGGGTGGAGATCTGCAGACCGAGACCGCGGGCGAGCGCATCGAAGCCCGGGAAGGAGGTGGCCACGTGGTCGCAGTCGAGGATGGTGATCTCGTCCTCGGCGCGCAGGGCAGCGACCGCAAAGGCCATGGCGATGCGGTGGTCCAGGTGCGTGCGGATGACGCCGCCGCCGAGGCGGCCGCCGTCGATGATGATGCCGTCCTCGAGCACCTCGTTGGCCACGCCGAGGGTCGACAGGCCCTCCGCCATGGCGGCGATGCGGTCGCTCTCCTTCACCCGCAGTTCCCCGGCGCCGCGCAGCACCGTGCGCCCCTCGGCGCAGGCGGCGGCGATGAACAGGGCCGGGAACTCGTCGATCGCCAGAGGTACCAGGTCCTCGGGAATCTCGATGCCGCGCAATGGCGCGTAGCGCACCAGCAGGTCGGCCACCGGCTCGCCCCCGATCTCGCGCTCGTCCTGCACGGTGATATCCGCCCCTATGAGGGTGAGGATATTGATGACGCCGGTGCGCGTGGGGTTCATGCCGACGTGGGTGAGCAGCAGTTCCGAGCCGGGGGCGATGCTGGCGGCGACCAGGAAAAAGGCCGCGGAGGAGATGTCCGCCGGCACATCGATGTCGGTGCCGCGCAGGCTGCCGCCACCGCGCAGGAGGATGACGTCGTTGTCGCGGCGCACCTCGTAGCCGAAGCCCTGCAGCATGCGTTCCGTGTGGTCCCGGGTCGGCGCGGGTTCGGTGACCGTGGTGGTGCCCTCGGCATAGAGCCCGGCGAGCAGCACGCAGGATTTCACCTGGGCGCTGGCAACCGGCAGGTCGTAGTGGATGCCGGTGAGCGCCTGGCCGCCATGGACCGTGAGCGGCGGCGTCTCGCCGGCCGCGGCCTCGATGCGCGCGCCCATGAGCTCCAGCGGGCGCATGATCCGGCCCATGGGCCGGCGGCAGAGCGAGGCATCCCCGGAGAGCCGGCTGTCGAAGGCCTGCCCGGCGAGGATGCCGGTGAGCAGGCGGATGCTGGTGCCCGAGTTGCCCATGTCGAGGGTCGACCCGGCGGCCCTGAGCCCGTGCAGGCCGACGCCGTGGACCCGCAGTTCGCCCTCCTCCGGCCCCTCGATGCGCACGCCCAGGGCGCGAAACGCCGCCACCGTGGCCAGCGCGTCCTCGCCCTCGAGGAAGCCGTTGATCCGGGTCTCGCCCTCGGCCAGCGCGCCGAGCATGACGGACCGGTGCGAGATGGACTTGTCGCCCGGGACCCGCGCCTCACCGCTGATGACGCCGCCGGGGTGCAGCTTGAATTCCATGGTTGTGACCTGCTTCAGTTCTGTTGCCGGCGCGCCTCGCGCTCGGCGAAGGCATCGCGGGCGGCCTTGGCCGCGGTGAAGGTCGCCTCGAGGCGCGCGCCGTCGCCGCTGGCGATGGCCTCGCGCAGCGCCGCCAGGCGCGCACTGAACTCGTCCACAGCTTCCAGCAGGGCGTCGCGGTTGGCAAGGGCGACATCCCGCCACATGACCGGGTCGCTGGAGGCGATGCGGGTGAAGTCGCGGAAGCCGCCGGCGGCAAAACGGAACAGGTCCTCCCGCCGCGGCGAGGCGGCGAGGTCGTCGACCAGGCAGTAGGCGAGCACGTGCGGCAGGTGGCTGGTCGCGGCGAGCACGGCGTCGTGCTCCGCCACCGCCATGCAGACCACCTCGGCACCGGCGCTCTCCCAGAGGCGCCGCACCAGCGCGAGGGCTTCTTCGTCCTGCTCCGGCAGCGGCGTGAGGATGACCCGGTGCCGGTGGAAGAGCTCGCCGTTGGCAGCCGCCACGCCGCTGCGCTCGGAGCCGGCAATCGGGTGGCCGGGCACGAAGCGCGGCGCCGGCCCGCCGCGGGCCGCGGCGGCGGCGAGGTTGCCCTTGACGCTGGCCACGTCGGTGAGCACCGGCCCGCTGCGGCCGTGATCCGTACGCGCCAGCAGTTCCTCGAGAACGGCGGCGGCGGCGAGGTTGGGCACGGCGATCACGGCGATGTCAGCGGCGAGGGCCGCATCGAGGTCCTCGCAGGCGTGGTCGATAACGCCGGCCTCGAGGCCGGCGGCCAGCGCGCCCGGGTCGCGATCGAAGCCGAGCACGCGGCCGGCAAAGCCCGACGCCTTCAGCGCCAGGGCCAGGGAGCCGCCGATCATGCCGAGGCCGAGGATGGCCACGCTGCAGGGCTTCTCTGCCACGCGGTCGCTCAGAGCACGGCCCGGGGGTAGGAACCCAGGGGTTTCAGCAGAATGGACTGTTCCTCGAGCTCGCGCAGGATCGCCGCGATGTTCTCGTCCTGCAGGTGGCCCTCGAACTCGATGAAAAACACGTAGGCCCACTTCTCGGTGCGCGACGGCCGGGTGTCGATGCGGGTCAGGCTGACGCCGCCGCGGCGGAACGGGTCCAGCAGCGCGAACAGGGCCCCGGGCTTGTTGCGGCTGGAGACGATGATGGAGGTCTTGTCGCGGCCGCTCGGCGGCACTTCCTGGCGGCCGATAACGAGAAAGCGCGTGGTGTTGTCGCGCCGGTCCTCGATGTGCTCCGCCAGCCGCTCGAGGTGATACTGCTCCGCCGCCATGTCCCCCGCGACCGCGGCCACGCCGGGCTCCGCCGCGGCCAGGCGCGCGGCCTCGCCGTTGCTGGAGACGGCCTCCCGCTCCACGTGCGGCCAGTGGGTGTCGAGCCAGTTGCGGCACTGGGCGAGGGCCTGCTGGTGGGCGCAGATGCGGGTGATGGCGGCCGGATCCGTGCCCGGGGCGGCGAGCAGGTGGTGGGTGATGCGCAGCTCCACCTCGCCGGCGATGCACAGCGGCGAGTCGAGGAAGCTGTCGAGCGTGTGGCTGACCATGCCCTCGGTGGAGTTCTCCACGGGGACCACACCATAATCGCAGGCACTCGCCTCCACCTGGTTGAAGACACCGTCGATGGTGGCCTGCGACACGCACACCGCGCCGTGGCCGAAATGCTTGAGTGCCGCCGCCTGGGTGAAGGTGCCCTCCGGGCCGAGGTAGGCCACCTGCAGCGGCTGCTCCAGGGCGAGGCAGGCGGACATGAGCTCGCGGAAGATGTAGGCGACGTTCTCCGCCGGCAGCGGCCCGGCGTTGCGCTCGACGATGCGGGCGAGCACCTGCGCTTCCCGCTCCGGCCGGTAGAAGACGACCTCGCCGGCCTCTTCACCGCGCTCCCGCGCCGCGAGCTGCTCTGCGAGCTTGATCTCCGCCACCTGCTGCGCACAGCGCGCGCGGCGGTTGATGAGCGCCTGGATCTCGCGGTCGATGCCGTCGATCTCCTCCCGAACCGCCTGCAGGTCCCGTTCGTCTGTCATGACCGGCGCCTCAGCCGCAGCGGCGCTCGAAGTCGGCCATGAAGGCCACGAGATCGTCCACCGCCGCCTGCGGTACCGCGTTGTAGAGGCTGGCACGCATGCCGCCCACGGAGCGGTGACCCTTGAGGTTGAGCAGCCGGGCGGCCTCGGCCTCCTCGAGGAAGCGCTTGTCGAGGCTGTCGTCCGCGAGCACGAAGGGGACGTTCATCCAGGAGCGGTAGGCCGGGTCCACGGGGTTGGAGTAAAAGTCGCTGCCGTCGATGGCGGCG
>MDTG01050628.1_pt1 | contig 10858 bp, 3 predicted proteins | sample 811421 | NCBI WGS metagenome assembly MDTG01 (sample SAMN05326645, study PRJNA326480) | marine metagenome | isolation source: seawater | place: Pacific Ocean: South East | collected 2011 | reverse complement strand
TGGTAACGATAGCCAAATAGTTTGTGTAAATAATACACCTACTCCTACTTTTGCGTTCACTACAATAGAATATGAATTAGGCGGTGGAGCTAATGCCGTTGGGACTATAACCTACTCTCAAGATGGTGCTCCAGCACAGTCTGGATTGCCCCCAGGATTTGGATACAGTTTAACTGCATCGAATACTATCAGGATTCAAGGTGCGGCCGATCCAGCTGCGGCAAATTTAGCTTCTTCTACTACTAGATATGAGTATAGAATTGAAACCAGTCCAGGCGCATGTGAAACTGCAATAGCTACTGGTACTATCGAAGTGAGAACTGCCCCAACATTAGCTTTAGTTAGTACACCAACAACTAGCTCACAAATTATTTGTGACGACACTGATATGGAGACCATAATTTATGAATTTGGAGGAGGTGCTAGAGGGGTAAACTTTACTTGGACTGGATCAAATACACTTTTTGGTAAAGGTGTTACAGCTATAGCCTCTGGAACAAATCAATTTAGAATTTATGGAAAACCAACTGTAAATGTTACAGAAACAACAATTTATAATTATCAAATTGAGACTGTGGGAAGTGACTGTACTCCTGAAATTGTGTTAACCGGTAGTTTACAAGTTAACCCTACGGACTCGATTACATTAATTTCTGCTGCAAACACAGCTAGTCAAAGTGTATGTTACAATGATACTGACAACGCATCTAACACTATCGCACTACCTATTGAAGATGTAATTTACGAAATAGGAGGTGGAGCAATTGGCAAATCATTAACTGTAACTTATTCTGCTAATGGTGGGCCTTCAATAAACAATTTACCAACTGGTTTAGGTGTTTCCGTAACTGGTACTCAAGTAATTATCTCTGGATCAATTGTCGCTTCAACAACTTTCACTACACCAACAGTTCAATATACTTATCAAATTGTGACAGGTGGAAGTTGTGTAAGTAGCACAATAACAGGAAACTTCACTGTACACTCTCCACCAATTCTTACTTTAACAAGTGCAGCAACAACTACAAGTCAAGTTGGAGTTTTTGCATTGTGCACTAATTTAGAATCGATAGCGGATATCACTTATGAATTCTATGGGGGTGCCACTGATGTTGTCCTTGAATGGACATCTAGCACCTTAACTGGAGTAGGTGGAGCAATTACTCCTGGAACAAATCAATTTGTAATTTCTGGTACACCTACTGTAAATATTACTTCAACTACCGATTATCCATTTGAAGTTAAAACAAATGGAAGTGCTTGTGCTCCTGAAGTTGTTCTCTCAGGAACAATCCAAGTGAAACCAATCGAAACTTTGACTCTTGCTTCTGATCCATCGACGGAAAATCAGACAATTTGCGCAGGGACAGGGACAAATACTTTAGATCCAATTATTTACAATTTTGGTCAAGGAGCCAATTCTGCCGTTGTAAGTTTCACACCCGCATTACCTGGCGTTGGAATAACCTCAATGAGTAGTACTCAAGTAATAATTGGAGGTATTGCCTCTGCAGCTGCTCAGGCCTCCACAACAATTTTGACGTACAACTATGAGATTTCTACTACAGGTTGTGGCCCAGCTACTGACAGTGGAGTTATTACAGTTCTCCCAACACCAGTTATGGAATTATATTCTGGAAATCCAAATCAACCGTCTGTTTGTAACAACGATCCAATAACAAATATTGATTATATTTTCAATACTCAATCCAACGCAACATACAGCATTTCATGGGATGTAACTCCAACCGGTATAACTCCAATTTTAGTTTCTGCTGCTGGAGGGACCAATAATGTTGTAAGAATTCAAGGTACTCCTTCTGTTGATGTTTCAGTTACTACCACATATAACTATCAATTGACTTTATCAGGAACGTGTGACCCAGATGTTATTGAAACAGGATCAATAAAAGTGGATCCAGGCCCAGATATAGATGAGGATTATATACAAAATTTCCTTGTTAAAGATGTTGAATGTTATAATGATAATACAGGATCTATTGTACTAGGAGACACATCATCACCAGACTTCCTAAATGCAATTAAAAATATAAAACTTGGGACAGTTCAAATTTCTGAAATTGCCTTTGCTGGTGTTGCTACATACACGGACATATTAAGAGTAACAATTAATGGAACTACATACCTCGGAAGAGGAGGAGAAGTTCTAGGAGGTGTCCCTTTTGCATATTCAAATGCACAAATTATAAATAACTTTATGACTGATATTAATAATGATCCGTCACAATCTGATCTTAGTGTTTCTCAAACCGGATTTGGTTTACGACTTGTTGGTGAAGTTGAGGGTGTTAGTTTTACTCTCAGCGCTAATACAGCGGATACAAATGCAATAACTAATACAGTTACAACAACTCAAGTTGCTCAGGCCTACACCCCTGTAGTTACTTGGTATTTCCCAGACAGCACAATTGTACCTGCAAACAATATATATAATCTTTATTCAGGATCTTACGCGTTAAATGTTACAGTTGGAGGTTGTACATCATCTGCAACTTTCTTTGTGGATCAACCTGATGAGTTATCTTTTGAAGTTGACTTCTGCGGAGGAGTTACAGGTGCTATTTCAGTGCAGGCTTCCGGAGGAATTGCACCTTATACTTACACAATAGAATATGACGGAACAAGATTACCTGGTGCGAGTGGAATTAGGGTTAGTAATGGACAAGTTAACTTTACTGGTTTAACGCCAGGAAGATTATATATTGTTGAAGTTTCCGATTCTAGTTCTTGTACATATGGACTTACCAGAGCGGTTAGAATACCCACAGCGTTAAACTTTGATCCAGCAATTGTCGAAAAAACTGATAGTTACTGTGTGACAGGGACAATTGGAAACGGAAGTATTGTTACTACTCCGCTTGATGGAGCAGGTAATCAGTTAAATGCTTTCTCAGGAGGTTCTGGAGTTTATACATATAGGTGGGTAAGATCAGATACAGGTTCTAATGTAATATACGGTACACAAGCTAATTTATATAATATTGAACCGGGTACATATTATGTTACGGTAACGGATGCTATTTTAGGGTGTGAATATCCACCGGTAGAGATTGATTTAGGAGGTTATAGTCCAGTAAGACTCAATGGTGTTGAAACAGCAAATTTTGTAAATTTAAGAGGTGCAAATCCTGCTACAAGTACCGCAACTGCAGATTATGAATTTACTCTTAATTGTAATGGTGGATCTGACGGAGCTTTTGATTTATTTGCAACAGGGGGTTCTGGAAATTTAGATATAACATCACTTTCTCCTGCTGGATTAGTCCCACCAGGAACTGGTGCTGCGGTAAGCCTTTCAAATGTTGCTGCTGGAGATTATATATTCCAGGTAACTGATCTCAGTCCTCCACTGGACCCAAGGAGTGGTGTTCCTCAAACTGCCTGTATAGATATTATTACAGTTAGAGTTGTTGAGCCTAACCCGCTGTCATTAACACTAGTTGATAGTTACAATCCTTTATGTCCAGATGATCTTGCTAATGGAGGAAGATTAGAATTTGGGGTAAGTGGAGGTAATGCTCTTGCTTTACCATATACCATTAATTTAAATGGAGGTGTGCTTTCAGCTAACTCAGGAGCTTCATCTAGAGTAATATTTAATAATATCAATATTTCTAACCCTCTTCAAAGAAGTATTACTTCGGCTGAGATAGTAGATAATTTTGGATGTTCTCAACAAGTTACATTTACTTATGAATTCCCTGAAGTTTACACTTACACAGTGGATGTTGATAGTAAGGATATTGATTGTTCAGCAAATACTTCTGGGGAGGTCACATTTACAGTAAACCCAAGCGACGTAGCTGGAGATTTATCTTCTACTAATCCAGCTCAATTATACATTAAAGCAAACAGTAGACCATATGAATATTATCAAACATTAACTGGTAATGGTCCATTTACAGTTACTAATATAACCCAGGCGGATACTTATCAATATATAATTTCAGTTAACAATACTACGACATGTGAAATTGCTAATGGAACATTTACAGTAGAGGAAAAAAATAACGAACAATTAATTTTGGATTTAGAAGTTACTCAGCCTGGATGTGGAAACAGTGAAAGTCAAATTTCACTAATTATAACAAATGCGATTCCTCCTCTCGAGATTAAATGGTATGAAAATCAAAATATAACAACCTCAGCCGTGTATTCTACAACTGCTTCTGGAACTACTGTCCAAACTGCAACTTCTACTACTGATAGTTGGGTTGAAATTGCAGCCCAGCGAGGAAACGCTGTAGTTACTGGATTACCTTCAGGCATATATAGAGCTATTGCCACTGATGGAAGAGTTTCTTCGTGTGATGGTAACGAATTTATTACCAGAAATGTGGTTATTGCCGAAAGTACGTTATCTGTTTCTAACTTCAGGACTACTGAAAATATTCCTTCGGTATCTGCTGGAGATTGCAAAAACTATCCTGAGCCATCTGAAACAATAGATTGGTTATCTACCACTGGAGGCTATACCAATGACATATTCTTTAGCATTTCATCCAGTGTTAGAAGAACTACTGCGTACAACGGATTCAATATTTTATTAATTGGACCTGATGGATCAAATGTTGATTTAGCTGGTAATTCAAACCTATTTGGATTACCTACTCAACCTTCTTTGGAGAGACCTGGATATACATACAGATTTAGAAATCTACCATCTGGAGAGTACACTTTAACAATTACTGAAAATGTTACAGGAACACTTGTTCCGTGTCAAGAAGTGTTCTTTTTTACTATCGAAGAATTTTTACCGATTCAATATGATGGTGAAACAGTTTTTGAAACTGATATTTGTACCGGTGCTGTTGATGGAGGTATAACTGCCTCAGCAATAGGGGGAGTTCCTTACATTGTAGACGGTGCTCCTACTTATGAATTTGAATGGACTTATACTCCAACTGATCCAACTGCAAATACACAAGTATTTTATGGAGCTACAGTTGATCCGGCATATCCAGGAACATACTGCTTGAGGATTATAGACAAAAATTCTCATTCATATTGTTCATGTGATGCTGCAGAAGCAAATAAAGTTACCATCGAGGTAGATGACATAGTTGAACCAATTGCAACTGAAGGTATATTGGCTGATCCAAATAATGTTGGAGATTTCCTTAAAGCACTCCCTCCAGATTGTACTGGTGGAGGACTAAATGGGAAAATTGGTATTAAGGTGTCAGGAGGTCAATTACCAAGATCAATCAATTGGTACATCGAAGATCCTCGTTATTTAAATGATCCTGTATACCCAGGTTATAGACCACTTAGTGACTATGACAACAGAACATCTTTAGATAACTTGCTACCTGGGAATTATAAGGTAATAATTAGTTCTCAATCATTGACTGGATGTGCTAATACCACTAATTACACGTACTATGAAGAAATTATTCAGGTTTCACCAAATAGAGAACTCTATATAATGAATGGTCCGTTCGTTGATGAAGATCTGTGCGTTGGTCAACAAGGCAGGCTAACAATTGATATTTTTGACAACAATGATGGTAACTTAAGCTTTTACTACAATGATATTTTAATACCTTCTTCAGATGTTGTAAGGTTAAGTGATAGGTCATGGTCCGTGGCAATTGTAAATGCTATCGAAACTGCTGATTTTAGAATTGTGAATGAGGAAGGCTGCTGGATAACGACAGAAATTAACAGGGGTATAGGAGAACCAAACTTCGAATATACTTCGCCTAATTACGAAGCTTCATCAGTAATTCTTGCAAGAGAAGAAGTGACATTTAAAAACACATCTACCGATCCGTACGTGAAGTCCGAATGGATTTTTGGAGATAATACAACTCCAGAAATTGTTCCTACGTTAGTAGATAGTGTTATTACTGTTCGTCACACTTATGGAATTTCTGGAACTTATTTTGCTACATTGAGAATTTACAATGATATAGAGTGTTCAGAGGAAATAACCATACCAATTTCAGTTGGTAAAGGATATAATATAATGGTTCCAAATGTATTCACTCCCAATAAGGATCTTGTTAATGATTACTTCCGACCATTGTTTAGCGGATTTGCAAACATGACATTTACTGTTTATGATTTTAGAGGAAACGTTATTTATAATGAGTATAAAGAAGAAGCAGATATAAATAATATAAAAGGCTTTTCTATTGATGGATGGGATGGTAACTTTGCACCTTACTCTCCTTACTATATTTTCACCGCGAAAGGACTACTTTTAGATGGTGAGACAGAAGTTGAGAAAAGTGGAACATTTATTTTAATAAAATGATAAATATCAAGAAAGTAAAATACCAGTTAATTATTTTATTTTTTGTTACCAATATAATAGATCTCTACGGTCAAGACGATTATATTGTAAATCATTCCAAGTTTATGCAAAAAACAAATCCAAGTTATTTTGGTTTTAACAGCCTAAACAAAGTTGGGGTTCTATATAATCAAATGAAATTAAATGAATTTGATAAAATGGACAATAAGTATGTATTTGGTGCAATTTCGTTTGATAATCTAGATTTTAGTATTGGATTGGATGTTAATTCTTTCAAAATCCAGAATACTGGACTAACAATTAATTTAGCAAATTTATCCTACGTTTATAAGCTTCAATTTGACAATGATCTTTTCTTTCTCCCGGCTGTTTCATTAGGTTTAGGAAGTTCAGCGGTAAATCCAGGGAATTTAATATTTGAAGACCAATTAAATACAACAACTGGATTCATTAATACTGAGTCTATTGATAGATTGGCACCAGTAATAAGCAATGTTAATTATCTTGATTTAGGTGCATCATTTATGTTACACTCTGAGAAATTTATGGCTGGGTTAACTTTAAAACATTTAAATAAGCCAAACACATCATTCAATAAAGAAGTACCCTTTGAAAAACCAATTAAAATTTCAGTTCAAGGTGCCTACGAATTCAATATTAACCCTTATGAGAGAAGATATCTCCCGAGGTATTCTTACCTTTTTGCTTATGGTTCATTTACAAAGTTTGGTGATTCAGTCTTAATCTATTTATCCCAAGATTTTCAATTAGGAGAGTTTTCAGTTGGACTTAGCGAGCAAGCCTCTTCATTAAATACATTTGCTTTAAATAACATAGGAGTCTCTATTGGTTTAGCAGTCGAAAACTTTGATTTTGGAATTTTATATAACTTCCCTTTTCAATCACCTGGTGCAGTTTTTTCTCCTAGTATCTTTGAGCTTTTTGTCACCTTTGATTTCAGTATTTACAGAAGAAATAGGAGAGGTCAATACAATAGATTACAAACTGATAATTATTTTTAAATAAGTTTAAAACGGATACTTGTTGTTTTGTATAACGTTTTTTGCTATAATTCTCCTCAATTCAACAACATCTGGATTGAATTTATACGACAAGAGGCTATTAACAATCTTTAACATATTTTTGTGCTCGTTATCTTTTGTAATATTAATTGCAACTTCTTTAAAAGAAGAAATTGCTCTTTGGCATGATTCATATGTGTAGAGTTTAACTAAACATTTCTGAATATTTTTCTCTGAATCACTTAATCTCTTCAAATTTTTAGAAACTCTCAAGTAAACAGATTCAGCGAGATAAATGTCGATTAGTATGTCTGCCATATTCATCAGTATTTGTTGTTGATATTCTAGTTTTGTACCATACTTTTGAAAACTCAAATTTATTAAGATGAGAAATACATTTTTTAAATTTTTAATTAAATGTCGTTCTTGTGCTAAACCACTTTCTTGAGATTGATTAAATTGAAAATGGTTTGCGTTCTTTTTTATTTGATTTAAAACCTCGCTAGACCTTGTGATAAGATCTATTTCTCCCTTGGATGCTTTTTTTAATAGCATCGCAATAGAAAGCATTTTATTTATTTCATTGGTACCCTCATAAATTCTAGCAATTCTTGAATCCCTCCAAGCCATTTCCATTGGTGAATCACAAGAGTATCCCATACCTCCAAAAATCTGGATTCCATGATCGGCACAATTTTGTCCATTATCAGAACCAGCCACTTTTAATATCGAGCATTCTACAGCGAAATCTTCAAAGCCTTTTAATTCTGAATTTTGTGGAGATCCACCTTTACTTTTAAGATCTTCAATTTTGTTTTCAATATCACTTGCGGCCCTGTAAGTAGCTGACTCAGTTGTAAAGCAATAAGTCGCCATCTGAGCAATTTTACTCTGAATAGCTCCAAAGCTAGAAATAGGAGACTTAAACTGCACCCTTTGATTCGCGTATTGAACTGCTAACGTTGTGACATGTCTTTGTCCTTCAATAGTTGCTGCAGCTAGTTTAATTCTTCCTACGTTTAGTGCATTGATAGCTATCTTAAATCCCTCTCCTCGTTTGCCTAATATATTTTGGACAGGAACTTTCGTCTCATTGAAAAAAACTTGTCTAGTTGAAGACGCTTTTATACCTAACTTTTCCTCTTCTTCACCTAAAGTAATACCATTATTTAAGTCAACTGGTACAATAAAGGCAGTTATATTTTTATCGTCTTCTATTCTAGCAAAAACTATAAAAAGATTTGCAAAGCCTGCATTAGAAATCCATATTTTTTGACCTGTGATCAAATAATTTTTCTCGTCATCTGTCAACTTTGCAAATGTTTTACCGGAATTTGCATCAGAACCTGCATCAGGTTCTGTTAAACAGTAGGAACCAAACCATTCTCCTGAAGCTAATTTTGGAACATATCGTGATTTTTGTTCCTCGTTTCCGTATAAAACTATTGGCATAGTACCAATTCCAGTGTGGGCCCCAAATGCTGTTGAAAATGAGCCATTAGCTCCAGAAATATATTCACAAACAAGCATAGTAGAAGTGAAAGGCATACCCATTCCACCGTATTCCTCTGGGACACCAACGCCTAAAAAACCTAGTTTACCAGCCTTTTGCATCACCTCTTTGGTATATTCATAATCCTTATTCTCGAATCTTTTTCTTTCCGCAATTATTTCTCGATCAACAAATTCTTTTACAGAATCTTTCATTAAGATTTGCTCTTCACTGAAATCTTCAGGTGTAAAAATTGTTTCAGGTGTAGATTCTTTTATGATAAATTCAGATCCCTTTATATAATCTTCAAACACTGTTTTCATAATTTAAAAGTAATTTATAGCTTGCTCTTCTTCAATTTGGTTTTTTATTGCAGCAATAACTTCGTAAAAATTTTTTATTTTTTTCTTCTCTATTTTTTTTTCTAATCCATTATTAAATTCTAAAACAATCTTTTTTGAAAGATCTCTCTTCTGTTTTCCTTTTTTGGTCAAAAAAATAAGTACACTTCTACCATCCTCAGGATTTTGTTTTCTTGATATTAATTCTCTTTCCTCCATTGTATTTAGTAGTCTTGACAAACTTGTACTCTCCATACCCATTTTTGGACCTAAGGTTGTGGATGGAGTTCCGTCCGCATCAATACTTAGGAGGGTAAAAGCCATTGTCATTGTCCCTCCGTATTTTAATGCCTTTTCATTATACATGTTCGTTATCTGCTGCCATGTTGTTCTTAATGCAAATTCTATTGTTTCTTTTTTCAAAACAACTTTTTTCTAAATATAAGAAAAAATATTATGCAAGAATATTATTCTTGAATAATTTATACCTACAAAACGGAAAATTTAATTATAAATTTTTTCTTTTAAATGAATGAATTTCCGAATAATAGCCTTTCTCTTTAGTTTCATTGTGGGTGTTAAAAGACCATTTTCAATCGTCCAAATCTCAGGGGTGATTTCAAACTTTTTAATCCTTTCCCAATCACCAAATTCTTCATTGATTTTTTTAATCTCTAATTCTATTTTTAACAACAAATCTTTATTCGTAGATATATTTTTCAAATCATCAGAAAAAGTAGATTTGTTTTTTAATAACCAATTTCTAACATATTCAAAATCGGGTTGGATTAATGCACTTGGCATTTTTTCACCTTCACCTATGACCATTATTTGTTCTATAAAAGGTGATCTTTTCATCTTATTTTCAATTACTTGTGGAGCTATATATTTTCCTCCAGATGTTTTAAAAAGTTGTTTTTTCCTATCTGTTATTTTCAAAAATCCATCTTTGTCAAATTCACCTATATCTCCAGTGTGAAGAAAACCATTTTTGATAGTTTTTGATGTTAACTTTGAATCCTTGAAGTATCCTTTCATCACATTAGGTCCTTTACATAGAATTTCTCCATCCTTTGCTATTTTTACTTCTATGCCCTCAATAATTTTTCCTACGTATCCAAATTTTGTTCCACCTTTTTTAGACTCACTAATAGATATCACAGGTGATGATTCGGTAAGTCCATAACCTTCCATGATTTGAATCCCTGCAGCCGTAAAAATTTTTGCAAGCCGTGGTTGAAGTGGAGCACTTCCAGAACAAATTAATTCAAGCTTACCTCCCAAAGCTTGCTTCCATTTTGAGAAAACTAAATACTTAGCGATTTCTAGTTTAAAGTTGTAAAAAATTCCATTTTTTTTTTCAATATCAAATCGATCAGCGATTGAAATCGACCATTTATACAAACTTTTTTTTATTCCTCTGAATTCTTCAGCTTTACCCTCTATTTTGTCAAATATTTTTTCAATCAGTCGAGGCACAGCTGTCATATAATATGGTTTTACCTCCTTTAGATTATCTGATATGCTATCTAGTGATTCTGCAAAATAGATTTCAACCCTACTATAATAATACATGTAAATAATTATTCTCTCAAAAATGTGACATAAAGGTAAAAAACTGATTGCTCTATTTTTGTTTTCCATATCTGGTAGTCTTTTAGATGCTGATAATATATTTGAAACCATATTTTCATGGGTAAGCATTACACCTTTAGGTGTA
>MDTG01341152.1_pt1 | contig 10859 bp, 4 predicted proteins | sample 811421 | NCBI WGS metagenome assembly MDTG01 (sample SAMN05326645, study PRJNA326480) | marine metagenome | isolation source: seawater | place: Pacific Ocean: South East | collected 2011 | reverse complement strand
AATCTAACTACTACAGAAAGAAATGCACTAACAAGTGCAAATGGTGAAATGATATACAACACCACAGACAACAAACTACAAGGTTATGAAAACGGTTCTTGGACAAATCTTATTGGTAGTGGTACTTACAGTGATAGTAATGTTGATGCACATTTAAACCAAAGCAATCCTACAAGTGGTTATGTGCTTAGTTGGAACGGCAGTGATTATGCCTGGGTATCAAATGCAGGTGGCGGCGGGCTCGCTGATTTAGTAGATGATACTACACCTCAACTTGGTGGCAATCTAGATACTAATGATAAAAATATTGTTTTTGGAGATAGTAGCGGAACAACAGTCAATAGACTAAAATTTGGTGCTGGTAGTGATTTAGAAATATATCATAACGGTAGTAACAGTATTATTCAAACTACTAACACTCATACTTTTAAACTTATGGTTGGAACTAACAACTATATTGTAGCTACCCCCTCTAACGCATTATCTATATACCATGGTAATGGTAGTAAAAAATTCGAAACAACTACTACTGGTGTTAAAACTACTGGAACCATAAATGTAAATAATGCATATTCTTTACCAACTGCAATAGGTACATCTGGTCAAGTATTAGCAGTTCCTAGTTCAGGAACAGTATTGGAGTTTGCTAACGCAGGAAGTGGAGGTGGTAACACTGATATTTTAACTTTTGAAACAACATCATCTCTTCCAACAAGTGTAACGCAAGATACTGTGGTACTGTATGAAGATTCGTCTGCTTTATATCTAAGAAGTTATAGAGGCTCTGGACCTTACGTAGGATTTGGCATTGTAAACAGTGCAGGCACTACAGTTTGTAATATGCAAACAAATGGTGATATACAATCTACCAATAACATGGTAGCAAAACAATTTATAGCCGACGGTGATACAAGTAGTCCAGGTCAAATTATGATACAAGGCGCAAACACTTCAAATGCAATTAGTTTGACTGCTCCTAGTAGTGTTCCGGGCAATATTACTTTTACATTACCTACAGCAGACGGAACAAGTGGACAGGTATTACAAACAGATGGAAATGGTGTATTAAGTTTCGCAACTGTATCAGGTGGCGGAGGTAGTACTGCCGCCGACGATATTACTACTGGAGATGCGGCTGTTACTATTGCAACTACTACTGGCGACATTACTATAGATGCTCAAGGTAGTGATACAGATATTATATTTAAAGGTACAGATGGTAGTAGTGATATTACTGCACTTACTTTGGATATGTCTAACGCTGGTAAAGCAACATTTAATGATGATATACAAGTTAATAAAGATGTATTTTTAGAAAGTGTTGGCACAGGTACTAAACCACTATTAGACCTTTATTGGAAAAAGTTAAGCACAACTCAATCTATTGGGCAAATTAACTTTAGGGCTTACAGAACTCCCGGTATTAATAGAACTTTTGCAACTATAGATGCATATTCTCCTAACAATACAAATGGTTCAGAGTTAGGTTCTTTAAAGTTTGGACTTACAATAGGCAACACAACAACAACTCGTGCTGAACTTACTGCTACATCAGCTTCAGGAGGTTTATTTAGACTTCGAGAAGGTTTTGACCTTTCATTTAGAGGTCAATTGGGCAGTGCAGGATATACTACATTAACTGTTACAAACCCCACACAAAACAATACTATAACATTACCAGATGCAACTGGAACAGTATTAACAACTGGTAACTCAGACACACCAACAACTACTACATCTTCTGGCGATGCAGATTTTGTGCTTATAGATGATGGTGGCACAATGAAAAAGATTACTCCTGCTAACTTAGGTGTTGGTGGTGGTGGTGGAGGAATGTCCGGTGATAAACTTACAATAACTGCCGCAAGTGCACCAGCAGATCCTAGCAGTGGAGAAGCATTTATCTATTCCACACAAACTTCTGGTGATACAGGTATTCAAATTCATGCTAGTGGTAGTTCAGAAGTTTTAAGAGTGAGAAGTGGAAATTCATCAACAAATTTAATGTATCTCAACAACCAAGGTAATGTAGAGTTCAATGGATATGTTAGAGCTTCGTACTTCGAAGATAGAAACAACACAAGTTTTAATGCTGACTTAGGATCTACAACTACTTCAATTAACGTAGCAGGTAATATAGTTTTTAGACCAGATGGAGCAAATTCTGCAAGTGCTAAATCAGGTGCTAGAAATGTGTTTAACATAGTTAACTCAGGCGCAAATCATTATCAATATAGTGATCCAGATTCACATTGGTTTACTTCACCTGAAAATGATCCAATAATTTATTTGCGTAGAGGTGAAACATATTATTTTGTAGTCAATGCATCTGGACATCCGTTTGAAATAAGATCAAGTCAAGGCGGCAGTACATACAACAATGGTGTAACAAACAACGGAGCACAAGTTGGAACAATTGTATTTAAAGTTCCAATGTCAGCACCATCAACATTGTATTATGTATGTTCAATACATAGTTCTATGGGCAATACAATAAACATAGTATAGGAAACAAAATGAGTGAAGCACATTATGTAATAGCATTAAAAAAAGGCGCAAATAAAGAACAAATAGTAGACGAGCTTACTCGCGATACTACATTAGATTCTAGCGTAGACTCTAATGTTATACCTGACAGACAAGTGCAATTTGTAGAAGAAAGAAAAAGCAGTAAACGTATTGTTGAAATGGCACTCACACCAGAAGAAGTTGCAAAACTTAGAGCAGACCATAGAATAGGAGATATTGAACATCCTTTTGAATGGTCAGATGATTTTTTAGATTATGAACGTAATCCACGTTCTAGCTGGGCTAGAGATAGTACATCAACTAGTAGAAACAATTGGGGTTTACTAAGACACATTGAGTCAACTAATGGCTGGGGTATTAATCATGCAAATACAAGAAGCACTGCAAATTTTACAGGACATTTAGATGGCACAGGTGTAGATTACGTTCATCAAGAAGGCAATATACCAAGACCTGACCATGAAATGCTAGATGATGCTAACGGCTCTAGCAGAATGCAACAATTTCAATGGAACACTTTACCTAATTGTAGTAGTGCAGGCACTATGTATTATACAATTGCATACGATGGTAGTCATGCCTCACATTGTTGTGGTACTGCCGTTGGTAGAGATATAGGTTGGGCAACAAATGCAACTATATATTTTCAAGACACCAGTAGAATAAGTCGAGCATATTGGTTTGACACCATCAAAGAATTCCACAAAGCTAAGACACCTGATCCAGTAACTGGCGTAAAAAGACCCACAGTGGTAAGTGCAAGTTGGGGATATAAATCGTACTTTACCAGTATGACAGACATTGTGTTTAGAGGCAATAGCACAGGCACAACAGTCAAAAACACAGACTATGGTATAATAGGAGATAGTAGCAACAGATTTAATTGTGCTATATATAGCCTCCAAGCAGAAGTAGAAGAAATGCAAGATGAAGGTGTAATATACTGTAAAAGTGCAGGCAATCAATATCAAAAACTATGTTACTCTGGTGATGTAGATTACAATAATTATATAACCCGGAGTGTAACAGCAGGTGCAATTTCAGCAGGACAACCTAATTACTATAACAGAGGTGCAGGCAATATAGGTCCTGATACTATTGTTGTAGGTAATTTAGATGATGACTATGCTTCTGTATTTACAGGAATTGGTAATCAGAACGGTGAATATACTGCTGGATCAAGTGATAAAGGTCCACGTGTTGATTTATGGGCCGCTGGATCCAACATTGTTAGTTCAGGTAATTCATCAAGCACTTACTATTATAACAACAACGGTACAAGTATGTCAACACCCCAGATTGCAGGCATGGCTTGTTTGCTGTTACAAATGAATCCTGGCATGACACCTGCACAGGTTAGAGCATGGTTCCAAAACAATGCAATAACAGGACTTATGAATCAAGGAAGTACCAATGAAAATGATCCTGCTACTTTTTTTGGTGGATCTAATGCTAACTATGGATTAATGAATGGAACAAATAGAATTGCTTATTGGCCATTTTCAGCACACAAGCCTCTGACTACTAAAGTTTCTGGTAATATATCATTCTAAAGGAAAGAAAATGACGACAAAACTTAAACAAAATGTACAAATAGATGGACAACTAAGTGCAACAACACTAGTTGGAGATGGTTCTAGTTTAACTGGTATACCAGCAGGTTATACAAATTCAGATGTAGATACACATTTAAACCAAAATAATCCAACCCAAGATTTTGTTCTCAGCTGGAACGGCAGTGATTATGCCTGGGTATCAAACTTAGGTGGTGGAGGTATTACACATATTATTGAAGACACAACTCCACAACTTGGAGGTAATTTAGACGCACAATCATTTGATATTACTACTACAGGAAAAATTTTATATGCAAACGTGTATGCCACAGAAGGTGATTTGCCCAGTGCTACAACATACCATGGTATGTTTGCACATGTTCATGCCACTGGTGCTGGTTATTTTGCACATGGAGGTGCTTGGACAAAACTAGCCAATGATAGTCAACTGTCAAGTTATCAAACAACAGCAGGTTTGAATAGTGCTATAGATACACATCTGAACCAAAGCGGTCCAACCAGTGGATATGTGCTTAGTTGGAATGGAAGTGATTACGCTTGGGTAGCACAGTCTGGTGGCGGAGGTGGGGGTTCACTTAATAATATTGTCGAAGACACTACTCCACAACTGGGTGGCAATTTAGATGCACAAAACAACAACATATCCAATGTTGGTACATTATCAGTAACAAATTTAGATACCACAGGAAGTGGGTCAACAAATATTTCAGCAGGTGCTAACATTGAATTAGATGCAACTAATAGAGTTTTAGTTACTGATACACCTTTTAGATTAGCACAGATGACGACCACTACAAGAGATGCTATTGCAAGTCCAGCCGCTGGAGATATGATTTTTAATACAACCACAACAAAATTTCAAGGCTATACTGGAAGTGCTTGGGTAGATTTACATTAAGGGATAAAAATGAGTGAAAAAGAATATATCGTAAGTTTAAAAAGAGGTGTTGATGCTAGTAACTTTAAAGCAGAAATGACACAAAGCTCAGGTGATGCAAATATTCCAGCTAGGAGTGTAGATATTGCAAATGAAAGACTACTAAGCACAAGAAATACTCATTATAGTTTGACAGCAGAAGAAGCTGAACAACTGAAAAACGACAGTCGAGTCGCAGGTGTAAATATACCACCAGAAGATGATGATACAAAAGAAATTGGATTTAATGCAACACAATCAGGAGATTTTAAAAAAACCACAGCTGATAGTGGTAATCATCTAAATTGGGGAATGCGTAGATGTATTGAAAGTACAAATATTTACGGTACAAGTAGTAATAATCCTACTGGAGATTATACATACAATTTAGATGGTACAGGCGTAGATGTTGTTATACAAGACAGCGGAATACAAGCAGACCATCCAGAATTCAATGATGCTAGCGGTACTAGTAGAGTACAACAAATAGACTGGTATACAGCGAGCGGATTATCAGGAACGCAAAGTGCAAATCATTACAGAGATTACGATGGACACGGAACGCATTGTGCAGGCACAGCCACTGGCTTACTCTATGGCTGGGCAAAAAATGCAAGAATATATTCGGTTAAAGTAAGTGGTTTGGAAGGAAGTGGAGATAGTGGAAATGGTATATCAGTAACTAATTGTTTTGATGTTATTAAAGGTTGGCATAACAACAAAAGTGTAGATCCTGCAACAGGTTACAAAAGACCAACTATAGTAAACATGAGTTGGGGATATGGATCATACAGTCATAATGTTACTGATGTTATTTACAGAGGTAGTAGTGTTTCTAGTGGATGGTCAGGTATTGGTAGGGATACCAGTTACGGTATAGTAGGAAGTTATAGAAGTAACACATTTGGTTACAGAGTGGTTGAGAGAATATCTAGTGTTGATACAGATGTACAAGAAATGATAGATGCAGGAATACATGTGTGTTGTGCCGCTGGTAATAGTTATCAGAAAGTTGATATACCCAGCGGAGCAGACTACGATAATCGTTTTGTAAGTAGTACTTTTGGTACTGTATACTACCATAGAGGTGGATCACCTTTTGATGATGAAGCCATGATAGTTGGTAATGTAGATAGTTCAACTCACAGTGGCGGACTAGAACAAAAAAATACAAGCAGTGAAAATGGTCCTGGAGTAGATATATATGCACCAGGTACTAATATAATTAGTTCTAATAGTACAACAACTAGTTATACTTCAGGTACTTATCCATCAGATTCAAATTTTAAAATTTGCAATATTAGTGGAACTAGTATGGCAAGTCCACAAGTCTGTGGTGTTGGAGCATTAATTTTACAAGCAAATCCACACATGACTCCAGCAGAACTTAAAAATTTCTTTGTAACAAATTCAGTTTCAAACATGCTGTACACAACCGGATTAGATAATGATTATTCTGTAGAAAGAAGCATTAAAGGTGGAAATAATAGATTTTTGTTTAATCCGTTAAGTAGTCAGTTCAAATATAGAATTACAAATTCATAATGTTTTTAAGCTAAATACTAGCAATATGTGAGAGACATTAATGGCTTTAAATTTAGATCATCAACGAGATAGAATAACCACAGCTAGCGGTAATATTACTATTAGCACTAGTGGTGCTTTAAGAGTTCCTGTAGGCAATACTTCTCAACGTCCGCAAGCTGGCGTTGTAGCAACAGGACAAATAAGATTCAATACACAGACAACAGAATATGAAGGTTACGATGGAAATGCTTGGAGTAGTTTAGGCAGTGCAAGTTTTAAGACTTTTACAATTGGTGGCGGAGCATCAAATGATGTTGTTGCTGGTAGTGTCGCTGACACAATAAATTTTGTTGGTGGTACAGGTATTACTTTATCTTCGACTCCTGGAACTAATACAATTACAATCACAGGTACTAGTTCTTATGGTGATAGTGATGTTGATGCTCATTTAAATCAAAGTACTGCATCTAGTGGACAGTATTTACAGTGGACTGGAAGCGATTATGCATGGGCCAGTGCAGGAAGTTCTGATAGTGTAATTGATGCTGATGCTGATACACATATCAAAGTTGAAGCTAATGCAGATGAAGATATTATAAGATTTACAACTGCTGGAACAGAAAGAGCAAGTGTAAATGCTACTGGAGTTTTAACAGTTGGCGATAGTGCAGGTAATACATTTTACACGTTTCCAACAGCCAGAGGAACTAATACTCAAATACTACAAATTGATGCTGTAGGACAATTATCATTTGTAGATGCTCCACAACAAGCAGGATTTTATTATCAATCATCTCAACCTTCAGCAGGTTTAAATATTGGTGATTTATGGTTTGATACTGGTACAACTGGTGAACTTTATATCTATACTGGTACATACTGGATCAGTACAAACAGTGGTGCAGACACTGGTTTTATCAAGCAAAATTATTCAGGTAATGGATCGACTACGGCATTTGACACACAAACTAGTGTGAATGGTGGAACAGTAAGTTTAGTATTTGTAAACGGTGTGTTGGTTCAACCAACAAACGATTATACAGAAAGTAATGGTATTGTAACATTTGTTAATGCTCCACTGAACGGTGATCAGATTGATATTATGATTACAGGTTCTATAGTATCATTGTCTTTAAATCCATTGGGATTGGCTAACCATAATTTATTAACAGTTGATGCTAATGGAGAATTAACTGTAAACAGTTTAATAGTAAGTGATCTAACTGATAATAGAGTGGTCATTGCAGGTACCAGTGGTCAAATAGAAGATGATGCAAACTTTACATTTGATGGTACTAATTTAGTAGTAAGCACCACAGGTGCTTTACAAATACCAGCAGGAACTACTGCACAACGTTCTGGAGCACCAGCAATTGGCGAAATTAGATACAATACAAGTACCACTGAATTCGAAGGATATTATTCCAATGGTTGGAATAATTTAGGTGGAGCAACTTTTGACCAATCACTTAACACAAGTGATGATGTAAGTTTTGCAAATGTTGGCATAAATGTTGCTACTCCGTTAGAAAGATTACATGTAGATGGTGCAATTAGAATTGATGGTGTAAGTAATTTAGAAACTGCTACTACTACACTTGCAACCACTACACAATCAAGTATAGATAGTTTTGCCGCTACAAAGTTTCGAAGTTGTAAGTACACAGTTCAAATTACAGATACTGTAAGTAGTGAATATCAAGTTACTGAAATATTGTTAATACATGATGGAACAAATAGTTATGTTACAACATACGGCATTATACACACAGGTTCAGCAGAACTTGTGACTTTTGACACAGACGTAAATTTAGGAAATGTTAGATTACTAGCAACTGGTGCTAGTGCAAATAGCACAGTATATAAAATCACAAGAATTAGTACATTGGTGTAATATGGCAACTAAACCCTTTTTAACAGACGGTAACATTGTAATAGATCAAGCTACAATTTCAAATACGGGTAATAGTATTGTTCTGCCTTCAGGCAGTACTATAAATGGCGCTGGAACGATATTAGATAACACTATCGATACTGATACTATTAATGAAGGTGCAACTAATCTCTATTTTACCAGTGCTAGAGCTGATGCACGTATAGCACTTCAAGTTGGTGGTAATTTAGATTTAAGTGCAAAAACAACAGACGACTTATCAGAAGGTAGTACGAATGTTTACTATACAAACGCTAGGGCTGATGCAAGAGTTAATCTACAAACTGGTGCCAATTTAAGTTTAACAGCTAAATCAACAGACGACTTATCAGAAGGTTCAACCAATTTATATTATACAGATGCTAGGAGTAATACTGCTTTTGATACTAGAATTGCTACAAAGTCAACAACTGATTTAGCAGAAGGCACAAATTTATATTTTACAAATGCAAGAGCTGATGCTAGAATATCATCGGCTAGTATTACTGATTTAAGTGATGCAGATCAAACAGTAAGAACCACAGACAATGTAACATTTAACAATATAACAACTACAGGATATCTAGCAGGACCTGCAAGTTTTACCATTGATCCAGCCGCAGTAGGTGACAATACAGGTACAGTTATTATTGCAGGCGACTTACAAGTAGACGGAACAACCACTACAATAAACAGTACAACACTCGACGTAGACGATTTGAATATTACAGTGGCAAAAGGCGCCGCCAACGCTGGTGCCGCCAATGGTGCTGGTCTAACAGTTGATGGTGCCAGTGCAACATTTACCTATCATAGTCCTAGTGACACATGGCAAATGAATAAAACATTGACTGCTAATTTAGCAGGAAATGTAACAGGTACAGTAAGTGATATTAGCAATCACACTACAGATGCTCTCGCAGAAGGCACTACAAATTTATACTTTAATGGAAAAACTACTTCAGACTTAACAGAAGGTACAAATTTATACTATACTAATATTAGAACAGATGCACGTATTGCACTACAAGTTGGTCCAAACTTAGATTTAAGTCAAGTTACAGCAGATACTTTACCAGAAGGTACTACAAATTTATATTATACTAATGCAAGAGCAGACGCACGTATTGCTGTCGCAAGCATTGATGCTCTGTCAGATGTAGATATAACAACTTCAGCACCTACAAATGGACAAGCACTTGTATGGAATTCTTCTAATAGTGAATTTGAACCCGGAACAGTTGGTGGACAAATTACAGTACAAGATGAAGGTTCTGCTTTATCAACCACTGCAACTACACTTAATTTTGTTGGTGCAGGTGTTGTTGCAAGTGGTACAGGTGCTACAAAAACAATTACAATAACTGGTGGATCTACTAATACAGCAAATTCAACATTTAGAAAATATACTTTTACTGCTGGTAGTAGTGTAGGAACTTTGAGTGGAAAAGATGATATTGTAGTTACAGCTGGTGACTTTATAGCAGGTTTTCAATATGAAATTATTAGCACAGGTACGACAGACTTTACATTGATTGGAGCCGCAAACAATAATGTAGGAACAACATTTACGTCTACAGGAGCTGGATCAGGATCAGGTACAGCAGGACACATACTTAACTATGATACTACTGGTATTGAAAATGTTGAAGTTTACGTTAATGGTATAAAACAAGTTGAAGGCAGTAGCTATGATTATACTGCTACAACAGGAACCAGTGTTGTATTTGGAACAAATTTACAAACCAATGATGTAGTAGATATACAAGTTTATGAATTATTAACAAATATAAATGGTTACTATACCAAGACAGAATCTGACAATCGTTATCTGCAAAATGTTGTAGAAGACACAACACCACAACTAGGCGGTGATTTAGATGCAAATGGAAAAAATATCATATTTAATGATAGTGGAAGTGCTACAGATGATAGATTACTTTTTGGTGCTAACAGTGAATTACAAATTTATCATGATGGTCCACAAGATGTAAACTATATTATGAGCGGTACCAGTACAAACATGGTATTTAACAGCGGTGGTATCCTACAGATAGCTACCAGTCAAAGTAGTTTACAGTTGAACTCAGCTATTGCAACATTAACAGGTAATAATCAAGTCCAAATTTCAGGTGCAACTATAACTACCACTACTGGAACTTCTGGCGTTGTGCTTGACAACTCAGGTACAACAAGACTTGCTACCACCACTTCAGGTGTAGATATTACAGGAACAGTAGTCAGTGACGGATTAACAGTAGATACAGATACATTACATGTGGATAGTTCTAATAACAGAATTGGCATTGGTACAACTAGTCCTGATCAAAAAATGCATCTTTATACTGGTGCAGGTACAACTTTGTACAAAGCAGAAGTCAACGCAAATAGTACAGTT
>MDTG01305192.1_pt1 | contig 10859 bp, 9 predicted proteins | sample 811421 | NCBI WGS metagenome assembly MDTG01 (sample SAMN05326645, study PRJNA326480) | marine metagenome | isolation source: seawater | place: Pacific Ocean: South East | collected 2011 | reverse complement strand
GCCTCGAGCTCCCGCGTGCGCTCGGCGACCCGCTCCTTCAGCTCCTCGTTCGCGCGGAAGAGCGCCCAGGTCTTCTCCTCCGCGAGCCGCTCCGCTTCGAGCCGCGCCTGCCGCTCCCGCTCGAGGCGCCGGCGAAGGCGCGCGAGCTCCTCCTCGGCGCTCACGGCGACCGGGACCTCAAGGTGAAGCGGACCTCGGTGCGGGCGCCCCCCGAGAGATCCTCCTCCCCGATCTCCATCGGTTCCCCCCAGTGGGCCACGGCGGCTTCGAGGAGCCCGCGCGCGAGATCCGCCATCGCCCGCTCCGAGCGGTAGACGAGGACCAGCTCCCGGTCCCCGTCGCGCCGGACCTCGAAGCGCGGCAGCTCGGCCTGCGGGTAGAGCCGCCGCACGGTCGCGTGGACCCGATCCTCGAGCCCTTCGAGGAGGTCGAAGGCGCTCTCCACACCCTCGAAGAGCGCCGGCCAGCGCTCCATGAAGCGGGGCAAGAGGTGCGCCCCGAACGCGCGGAGCCAGTGCTCCAGGGGCTGCCCGCTGTGCGCAGCGAGGCGCTGGACGATGCCCACGAGCTCCTCGGCCGGGTAGCGGCCGAGGGCCGTGTAGGCCCCGCCCCGCGAGAGCGAGCCGGGCTGGATCACGGCCTCGGCCTCGCCCGCGGGGAGCTCCCCTTCGATCATCTCGACGAGCTCCGTGAAGACGACGCCCAGCATGCCGCGAGTCTACCTGCCGCGCGCGCGCCATCCCATCGCGTGCAGTCCATTCCGGTCCATTCCGTCCCGCTCCCTCCGAACGCATCCCACGCTCCGGACAGGTCCTTGGCGATCTCCGGAGGTCGAGCCGATACACTCTCCCCATGGCCGCTCCCGACACCGACGGGGTCGTCATCCTCGTCGAGGACGACCCGGACCTCCGGCTGCTGACGACCCGCTGGCTCGAGAAGGCCGGCTGGGACGTGGAGCCGGTCGAGAGCGGCGAGGCGCTCTTCGACGTGCTGCCGACGACGATCCCGGACTGCGTCTGCCTCGACCTCGGGCTCCCGGGCATGAGCGGCATGGAGACCCTGCATCGGCTGCGGCGGACGCACCCGCGCCTGCCCGTCGTGATCCTCACGGCGGACCGGGAGGTCGACACGGTCGTCGAGGCCATGCAGGGCGGCGCCTACGACTACCTCCCCAAGCCGCTCGACCGCACGCGCCTCGAGACGGTGGTCCGCAACGCCGTGGAGCGCCACGGCATGGCGCTGAAGATCGCCGGCCTCGAGCAGGCGTCGACGACGACCGACGAGTACGCGGGCATGCTCGGCCGCTCGCCGGTGATGCGAGCCCTCTTCCGGCAGGTGGACCGGGTCGCTTCGAGCGAGGTGACGGTCCTGCTGCGCGGCGAGAGCGGCGCCGGCAAGGAGCTGGTGGCCCGAGCCATCCACGACCAGGGCCCGCGCGCCCGGGGCCCCTTCGTCGCGCTGAACTGCGCGGCGGTGGCGGAGACGCTCCAGGAGGCGGAGCTCTTCGGGCACGAGAAGGGCGCCTTCACCGGCGCAGACCGACGCCGGGCAGGGCGCTTCGAGCAGGCGGACGGCGGCACGCTCTTCCTCGACGAGGTCGCCGAGCTGAGCGCGAGCTTGCAGGCGAAGCTGCTGCGCGTGCTGCAGGAGCGGAGCTTCCACCGCATCGGGGGCGCCGAGGAGATCCGCGTCGACATCCGCATCGTCGCCGCGAGCCATCGGGACCTGGCCAGCGAGGTGGCCGCGGGGCGCTTCCGGGAGGACCTCTTCTTCCGGCTGGCCGTGTTCGAGATGGACGTGCCGCCGCTCCGCGCCCGGGGCGACGATGTGCTGCTCTTGGCGCGACGCTTCCTGGCGCAGCACGGCGGCGAGCCGCCGCCCCGGCTCGACGACGCGGTGGTGGCGCTCTTCCGGCGGCACCGCTGGCCGGGCAACGTGCGCGAGCTCGAGAACGCCGTGCAGCGCGCGCTGGTGGTGTGCCGGGACGGCCTGGTGCGCCTGGAGGACCTGCCGCCGCGCATCCGCGAGGCCGCGGCGGCGGGCACCGACGGGCCGGGGGAGGAGCCCGGAGCCCCGGCCGGCGCCGGCGCCGAGGGAGCGGGCGGGCCGCTGAGCATGGAGGAGCTCGAGCGCCGGGCGCTGGTCGAGGCGCTCGAGCGCTGCGACGGGAACGTCGCCGAGGTGGTGCGGCAGCTCGGCATCGGCCGCACGACCGTCTATCGCAAGCTGAAGAAGTACGGCCTGCGCTGAGCGTCGCCTCGCGCCCGGGGCGCGGGCGGGAGCCGAAGGCCGCCGGCGCGAAGGCGATGAGCAGCGGGTCGAGGGGGAAGCGGAAGCGCGGCTTGACGATGCTGCTCGCCGCCGCCGCCAGGACCAGCGCGAAGGCCGCCGCGACGAGCCAGGCCCGCGGGTCCCGCCGCCGCCGCCAGAGCCCGACCAGCCCGAGGAGCACCAGCGCGCTCAGCGCGCCCCCGAGGAGCTGCGCGGCCACGCCGAAGTCGGCGCGGGCCGCCGTCGGGCGCCCGGCCGAGTCGAGCACCGCGACGGCGCGCCCGGCCGCGAGCCCCAACCAGCGCCCCGGGTGCGCCGCGATCCAACGTCGAGCCACCGCGCGCATGGCCGCGTCGCGCCCCGGCTCGTCGGCCGGCAGGCTCGCCGGCCGGTCGGGCTCGATGTGGTTGCCGCTCCGCGGCGTCGCCCGATCGTTGGCGCCGAGCGCGAGGTTGTACCCGCCGTGCGTACCCAGGGTCGGGCTGCCGAGCACGATGGCGTTGCGCAGCACCCAGGCGCCGGTCGGCGCGAGGCCGACGAGCGCGAGAGCGAGCGCGACGGCCAGGCGGCGGCGCGGGGCCCGGCGCGCGGCGAGCCCGGCGGCGAGGAGCGGCAGCGGCGCGAAGTAGGGCGTGAAGGAGGCCGCGAGCCCGAGCGCCAGCCCGCCCCCGAGCGCGGCCCGGACCCGACCCCGACGCACGGCGCGGGCCGCGAGCGGGAGCCCGAGGCCGAGGAGGAGCGCCGTCCCGACCACCGGGAAGAGCGTCGCGCTCCCGTAGGCGAGGCCCGGGTGGAGCGCGATGGCGGCCGCGACCGCGCCCACCGCCGCCGGCCGGGCGCCGAGCTCGCGCGCGAGCCGGGACCCGAGGAAGGTGAGCGGCGTGAGCAGGAGCGCCTGCGCCGCCTCCACCATCCGAGCGGTGGCGCCGAGCGCCTGGAGCGCCGCGAGGAAGACGGGCTGCCCCGGCGGCCGGAACGCCGTCGGACCGAAGCCCCGGTCGAAGCCCTCCCCCGCGAGGAGCGCCCGGGCGATGCGGTCGTAGTCGCGCTCGTCCCAGAAGCGGAGCTCGCCGCCGAGGAGGCCCACGAGGGCGAGGCGCGCGAGGAGGCCGAGGAGAGCCACGCCGGGCACGAAGGCCCGGTGGCCGAGGAGCCGTTCCAATGCGGGACGGAGCGTTCCGGGACGGGGCAGCGCGAGGGGGGTGGTCATGGCTCTCCGGGGGTCGAAGCGTGTGGAGCCTCCGGATAGCGGCTGCCGTGCCAGCGCCGGAGCGCCCCGCCGCGCGCGGCGAGGGCGGCCCCCGGGATGCCGACCGCGCCCGTCCGACGGGCGCCCGCCGAGAGCCCCGCGAGCCGCGGCACGCCCGCTGCACCTCCGGCCTCCATGCGCTCCTCCTCCCGCCGCGCCTCCCTCGCCGACATGGCCGCCGGCGTGCTCCGCCAGCTCGCCGCCACGGCCGCCGGGCTCGTCATCGTCCCCCTCGTCGGCCACCGCCTCGGTGCGGAGGCGCTCGGCCTCTGGGCGCTCCTCGGCACCGCCGCCGCCCTCCCCGGCCTCGCCGACCTCGGCCTCACCACCGCCGTCCAGCGCGCCATCGTCGCCGGCGAGCGCGCCCGCAGCCACGCCCTCGTCGGCCTCGCGCTCCGCACCAACGCGCTCCTCGCCCCGCTCGTCGCCCTCGCCCTCTTCCCTCTCCTCGTCGCCGTCCCGCCCACGCCCCGCGCCGGCGAGCTCCACCTGGCCGCCGCCCTCGTGCTCCTCGCCGCCGGCCTCACCGCCCTCGCCGCCCCCTTCCGGGGCGTCGCCATCGCCCGCGGCGGCCTCCGTCCCCTCGCGCGCGCCCGCGCCCTCGCCGCCGCGCTCCAGGTGATCGCCGCCACCCTCGGCCTGGTCCTCGCCGAGAGCCTCGTCGCCCCCGCCGCCGCGCTCCTCCTCTTCGCCCTCGTCGAGGGCGCGCTCGTCGTCCGCATCGCGCGCACCCTCGACCCGGCGCTCCCCCTGCTCCCCGCCGCGCCCCGCGCCCCCGGCGCACGCCGCGCCGCCTTCCGCGACGGCGCCGCCGCCCTCGCCATCCACTTCGCCGGCGTCCTCGCGCTCCGCATCGACCTCCTCGTCCTCGTCCGGGCCGCGCCCCTCGCCGCCGTCGCCGCCTACGGGGTCGCCCTCCGCGCCGTCGACCAGAGCTACGTGCTCGCCAAGCAGACCAGCGCCGCCCTCCTCCCCCGCCTCGGCGCGGCGCCGCGCGAAGCGATCCGCCTCGGCACCGGTGTCCTCACGCCCCTCGTCGCCGCGGGCATGCTCGCGATCGCCCTCCTCGGCGCGCCCCTCCTCGAGAGCTGGGCCGGCGGGGGTCTCGCGCCCGCCGACCTGGCGGTGCCCCTCGCCCTGCTCGCCTTCGCCGCGACCTGGACCGGCGCCCAGGAGATGGCCTGCGTCGCCCTCACCTACGCGAGCGGCTCGGCCTGGCGCGGCGCCCGTCCGGTGATCGCCGGGGCCGTGCTCAACGCCGCGATCTCCCTCTCCCTCGCCGACCGGCTCGGCGTCTGGGCCGTCGCCGGGAGCACGGTCGCCGGCGCGGCGCTGACGGCGCTGCTGAGCTGGCGCGCCGCTCGCCGCGCCTTCGGCTGGTCGCGCGGTGAGGTCGCCGAGGCGCTCGCGCCCGGCGCCGCCGCCCTCGCCGTCGCGCTCCCCCTCGCCGCCGCGCTCCGCCCGCTCGCCGCCGGCCCCCTCGGCGCCGCCCTCGCCTGCGGCCTCGTCACCCTCGCCGGCGCCGGCGCCGGCCTGGCCTGGACCTGGCGGCACCGCTCGCCCGCCGACGCCGCCCCCCCGGCCGCTGTCCCGAGCCAGACCGCCGCGGAGCTCCGGCCGTGAAGTGGCTCGCGCTCGCCGCCGCGCTCGTCGCCATGCCGGCGGCGGGCGCCCTCGCGCGCGGCCGGCCGAAGCTCCTCCGCCTCGGCATCGGCCTGCTCGCCTTCCTCCCGTTCATCGGCGAGCGCTTCACGATGAACCTCTACGCGCTCCCGGCCTACCGGGGCGACTCCCTCGGCTTCGAGGTGGCGCTCGTCGACCTCGTCGCGCTCGCGCTCTTCGTCGCCGCCCCGAAGCGCGAGGCGCCCGCCGCCTGGCGCGTCCCCCGTGCCCTCTACCTCCTCGCCGTCCTCGCCTCCATCCCCGGCGCGGACCGCCCCCTCTACGCGCTCTTCAGCACCTGGAAGCTCCTGCGCATGTACTTCGTCTTCGCCGTCGCGACCCGCTACGTGCGCCGCCCGGAGCTGACCCCGGCGGCCCTCACGGGGCTCGCCCTCGGCGTGGTCTACGTGACCGCCACGGCCCTTCACGATCGCTACGGCCTCGGCATCCTCCGCGCCTCCGGCGCCATGCCGCACTCGAACACGCTCGGCATGGCCGTGAACCTCGTCTACCCGACCTCCCTCGCGCTCCTCCTCGCCGGGCGCGGCGGCTGGCTCGCCCCGGCGTGCATCGGCGGCGCGGGCCTGTGCGTGATCCTCGGCCAGTCGCGCGGCTCCCTCGCCCTCTTCGCCCTCGCCGGCGCCCTGGTCTTCGCCGGCACCGCGCGCCGGGGCCTGAGCGCCCGCAAGATCGGCATCGCCCTCGGCGTGGTCTTCGCGGGCCTCGTCGTGCTCGGCCAGAGCCTCGACAGCCTGATCGCGCGCTTCGAGAACGCGCCGAAGTCGAGCGCCGAAGCGCGCCACCGCTTCAACGACGCCGCGGCGATGATGCTCGCCGACCATCCCCTGACGGGCATCGGCATCAACCACTACAGCCACGCCGTCTCCGAGATGGGCTACGGCGATCGGGCCGGCGTGCTCGCCGTCGACCGGCACGGCGTCGCCCACCACGTCTACTGGCTCACGCTCGCCGAGCTCGGCCTGCTCGGCCTCTTGGCCTATCTCGGCACGCTCCTGCCGCCGCTCGTGCGCGCGCTCCGCGGCGCCTTCCGCGCCCGCGGCGACCCCCGGGCCGACGTGCTCCTCGGCCTGAGCGCCGGCCTGACGGTGACCTACCTCCAGGGCCTGATGGAGTGGGTCGCCCGCCAGACCGAGGTCTCCTACATGTTCTGGCTCTCCCTCGCCCTCGTCGACGCCCTCACGCGCCAGCTCCGCCGCCGCTGAGGTCGGCCGCGCCGCCGAGCCGAGGGGCGCCCGCTCGAGCGACGCGCCGACGACCTCGCTACACGACCGCCGCTCGCACGACCGCCGCCACGGCCTCTGGCGCGTCGACCTGCGGCGCGTGGCCCGCGCCCGCGATCGACTCCGCCTTCCCCGCGACCTCGAGCGGATCGTGCTCGCCCACGACGAGCGTCACCGGCCCCCACTCCCGCGACACCCGCTCGAGGAGCGCTCGCAGCCGCGCGCGCTCGTCCATCCGGGACGCCTGGGCGAGCCGCCGCGCCGCCTCCCTCGCCACACCCCGCCGCGCGAGCGCCGCCCGCGTCCGCGCCACCACCCGCACGTCGGGCCGGCGGAAGAGGGCGGCGCCGAGCCGCTCCGAGCTCATGCGCTTCAGCGCGGGCCCCGCGAGCGCCGGGCAGCGCCCCAGCGCGCCGGCGCGCCGCTGCAGGAAGAACGGCGAGAGCAGGATCAGCGCGCGGACCCGCTCGGGCCGCGTGGCGGCCAGCTCGAGCGCGGGCGCACACGCGAGCGAGTGCGCGACGATCGTCGCCGCCTCGAGGCCCAGACCGTCGAGGATCTCCTCCAGCCACGCGCCGTCGAGGTCACGCCCCGCGCCGCCCGAGCGCCCCAGCCCGGGCAGGTCGGGCGCCCAGGCACCTCGCCCGAGCGCGTCGACCAGCGGCGCCCAGCTCCCGTGCTCGAGCGGGAGCCCGTGGAGCAGGAGCCGATCCCCCGGCGCGCCGAGCTCCCCGACGAAGGTCCCGCCGACGAAGCGCCCGCGCGCCGCCGGCTCGGCCGAGAACCCCGTCGCGACGAGGTGCGACGCCCAGCGCGAGAGCCCCGCCGAGAGGTCCGGAGTCGCGATCCCATGGGCCTCCCGGAGCGCCCGCGCCGACTCGGTCGGATAGGTCCGCGCGTCGAGGAAGCCCAGCGTCTCCTTCTCGACCCCGGTCCAGCGCGCTGGGAGCGCCCTCACGAGGCCCACCGGCACCGAGCGGGTCGGCGCGTCGACGCCGGCGACGCGCGCGAGCGTCTCCAGGAGCTCGGGCAGACGCGGCGTCGCCTCGTCGAGGATCCAGTGCGCCGTCGTCTCGTCGCGCCCGGCCCGATCCTCGAGCGCGGCGAGGGCCAGGCGCGCGAAGTCGTCGGCGAAGACCACCGGGACCCAGGTGTCCCTGCCGCCGACCCGCGCGGGGAGGCGACGCTCCCAGAGCCGCCGGAAGGTGTCGCCGAGCCCGGTGGTCTGCGAGGTCTCGCCGGTCCGGCTGTCGCCGAGCACGGTCGCCGGGTGGAGCTGGGTGAGGGGGACGCCGAGCGCCTCGGCCTGCGCCGCGACCTGCCGCACGGCCTCGCGCTTGCTCCGCTCGTAGGCGCCGTCGCCCTCCGTGCCATCGGCGACGCGGTAGCCCCCCACGTGCCCGTGCGCGCGGAGCCCCGGGAGCGTCGCCACGACGCGCACGGTCGCCACCGCTCCGTCGACGTTCACGCGCGCCTGGGCGTCGTCCAGCCCGAAGGCGAACCGGCCGAAGCAGTCGATGGAGAGGCTCACCGCCGCGAGGTGCCGCCGGTCGCCGTCCGCCAGACCGAGCCCCGGCGCCATCACGTCCCCGGCGACGGGCTCGGCGCCCGGCCAGCGCGCCCCGAGCGCGGCCCGCCGCGCCTCGAGGTTTCGTACGAGCGGCATCACCCGCCAGCCGCGCGCCAGCGCCTCCCGCACCACCGCGTCTCCGAGGAGCCCGGTGCTCCCCACGACGAACAAGGTCTCGCTCATGGAAGGAGCCTGCGACCGCTCGCTGCAGGCCGCCTTGACCCACATCAAGGTCGCCGCCGATCCCGCCGGCCACGCTATCGTGCACCCCATGGACGACGCCGCCTGGTCCATCGTCGCCGCGACGCTCCACGACGTCGCGGCGCTGCCCGACGACTCGCTCGCGCGGCTCCGTCCCATGCTCACGCTCCGCCGGGTCGCGCGCGGCGCCTTCTTCCTCCGTCAGGGCGGACGCGCCCAGGTCGCGGCCGTGGTCCTGGAGGGCGTGCTCCGCGAGTACTTCGTCGACGCGGAGGGGCGCGAGCACACGCGCGGCTTCGCCGACGAGCGGACGCTGGCGGGCTCCCTCGAGGACCTGCTCGGAGGGGCGCCCGCGCGCATGAGCCTGCAGGCGCTCGAGGACGTGCGGGTGGCGCAGGTGCCCTGGGCCCACTTCCAGGAGCTCACGCGCGTCGACCCGGCGTGGGACCACTTCGCCCGCGCCCTCGCGGAGCACGCCTATCGGCGGAAGGCGGAGCGCGAGCGCGAGCTGCTGACCCTCGACGCCGGCGCGCGCTACGCCCGCTTCCGCGGGACCCGGGGGGCGCTGCTCGAACGCGTGCCGCTGCGGCACGTCGCCTCCTACCTCGGCATCACGCCCGAGCACCTCAGCCGCCTCCGCCGCGTGTCCTGAGGGCCGCGCGGGACGGGGCCGCCCGCGCGGCCCCCACGCCCGCGGATGGACGCCCGGCGCCCTCGCTCGCCGGCGACCTCAGCGGCGCGAGGGGTGGGTCGCGATGGCCGTCCGCTGGCCGAGGCGCGCGTCCGCGTCACCGCGCCGCCTCCGGCGCCAGCCGAGCCGGTGGCCGCGCGCCCAGGCGACCGCGTCCACGGCGCGGCGCGCGAGGTCCTTCGGCAGCTCGCCGAGCGCTCCGTCCCGGCCGCAGGCCGCCCGGGCGTCCGCCGCCGCGCCTCGAAGCGCCCGCGCCATCACCCGCCAGGCGGGCGTCGGCCGCGCCCGCAGGAAGGCGTCCGCCTCCCCCTCGACGAAGCGCCGGCCCCAGCCCTGCCGGAGCGTGTAGTCGTGCGAGTGCATGACGAGCGCGTCCTTCACGTAGGCGATCTTCGCCCCGCGCCGCCGCGCCCGCAGACCCCACTCCGTGTCTTCGCTCGCCCAGGCGTCCGTGTAGAAGGGGTGCGCCTCCCAGGCGCTCCGGCGCACGGCCGCGAAGGGCATGGAGAGCGTGATCCAGGGCGCCGCCTCCGCCGCCTCCGGGAAGCTCGCGGCGTACTCGCGCCGCACCCAGCCGGGCGCCCCCGGCCGCGGCACCTGGCGCCCGAGCGCCGCCTCCACGGCCGGATCGTCGAAGGCCGCCACCAGCCGCCCGAGCGCGTCCGGCCCGAGGGGCACGCCGTCCGAATTCTGGAAGACGAGCAGCTCCCCCCGCGCCAGCCGCGCGCCCAGGTTCAGCACGCGCCCCGGGAAGTAGTCCTCGGGGGGGATCTCCACGAGCCGCGCGCCGTGGGCGCGCACGATCTCGAGCGTGCGATCGGTCGAGCCCGAGTCGATCACGATCAGCTCCCAGTCGCGGAAGCGTTGCCCCCGGAGCGCCGCGAGCGCGTGGTGGATCACCCAGTCGCTGTTCTTGCAGCGCATGATCACGCTCACGCGCGGCGGCCGATCGCCCTCGCCCCTCACGACCTCACCTCCTCGCACCCGCCCGCCCGCGCGCGAGCATCCCGCGCCGCGTCCAGCACCTCGCCGAGGTGCCGCGTCTCCCGCGTCGCCAGGTAGGCGAGCAGGCGCTCGAAGCCCGCGAAGCCGTCGGCGACGTACATGGTGATCGGGTGCACGATCATGTGACTGATCACGCCCCGCGCCTCGTTCTCCTCGAGCTGCGCGAGCACCCGGTCGACCCACTCCTCGATCGGGTAGGAGGCCGAGCCGAAGTCGTCCGACCAGCCATGGCGCCGGACGAACCAGGCCACGTGCTCGGGCGTGCGCTCGGCGTGGAGGAGGTGCTCGTGGTCCGGCATCACGTTCAGCGGGAAGCTGAAGATCCCTGCGCGCGTGCGGCGCGGCCCCCGGGCGCCCCTGCGCACGCCATCCGAGACCAGCTCGATGCCCTCGGCGGCGAGCGCCGCCTTCGTGTAGGGCCCGTGCATGTACATGTGGTTGCGCCAGAGCCGGATCCGTCGGCCGGTGCGCCGCTCGATGGCCCGCCGGGTGCGGCGCACGTCCCGCCGGATCATCCCCGGGCTGCCGGCGTAGCTCCCGAGGAGCTTCAGGCAGGCCCGGTGCACCCAGGCGGGTTCGAAGCAGTCGTAGCCGTGGCCGCCGATCTCCACGAGCGGGTGGCGCGCGATCGGGCGGAGGTCCTCCCACTCCTCGTCGAAGGCTCGGCCGCTCACGAAGAAGGTCGTCTTCACGCCGGCCCCCTCGAGGAGCGCGAGGTAGCGACCGGCCGCCTGGATCTCGCTGATCGGGCAGTGGGCCTGGTTGCCCGTGCCGAGGCGCTGGTGGTGGAGGTCTCCCGTCAGGACGATCACGCGCGCCCCCTCTCGGTCGGGTCGTGGTGGAGGTCGAGGTCGAGGCCGAGCCGGCGCGCAGCGGGCGCGAAGCTCGGATCGCAGGCCGCGCCCCAGGCGCGGAGATAGGCGCGCCGGAGCGCCGGCCCCGGGGGCGCGCCGAGGATCGCGGGCGCTG
>MDTG01166035.1_pt1 | contig 10859 bp, 11 predicted proteins | sample 811421 | NCBI WGS metagenome assembly MDTG01 (sample SAMN05326645, study PRJNA326480) | marine metagenome | isolation source: seawater | place: Pacific Ocean: South East | collected 2011 | reverse complement strand
TGGAGAATTATATGAACCAAATGAAGAAAATCCGATGTTAGGATGGAGAGGTGCATCTAGATATTATTCAGAAGAATACAAGAAAGGATTTGAATTAGAATGTTTAGCAATAAAATATGCAAGAGAAACAATGAATATGAAAAATATAATAGTTATGATTCCATTTTGTAGAACACCTGAAGAATGTAAGAAAGTATTAGACACGATGAAAGAATATGGATTAGAAAGAGGTGTGAATGAATTACAAGTATACTTAATGTGTGAAATCCCAAGTAATGTAATAGAAGCAGATGTTTTCTCTCAGTATATTGATGGTGTATCAATCGGTGGTAATGATTTATTACAACTAACATTAGGTATAGACCGTGATTCAGAAAAAATAACAAAATTGAGTGATCATACAAATAAAAGTTATAGAAGAATGATATCAAGTGCGATTAAGACATATAAAAACAATAATATTAAGGTTGGATTTTGTGGTCAACAGCCATCAGATAGTATTGAATTTTGTAAATTTTTAATAGATGAGGGAATTGATTCAATATCTGTAACACCGGATTCCGCATTAAAGACATTTTTAAGATTATCTGAATTAAGTGATAATTAAATATGATTATAACAATCTTGAGAACAAAAAAAACATAAATAACATTTATAAATTTTTAGTTAATATAACATAAAAATTGAAATAGTTTTCATTACATTTATAAAAAAACTATAAACCAAATAATGACTCGCATCGTAAACAAAAAAAGGAAAAATGTACATCCGATACAACCACCGGTACCAACCACACAAGTAACACCAAATACTAATTGGATCGCTCACACAAAAAAATTTGCGTCTGACAATGATAAATCATTTGGTAATTCTTTATCAGATTTTAATAATCGGTGCCAATATTATGATACTATGATTGATCGAAATAAATATAACAAAGGACCAAACGTACTCCAACCGGACCATCCAGCAATGCATCCATTTATACCAAACTTATCAGCATCAGATAAAAAAATAAAAGATGAAATATATGTCCAAACCAAAAGAGCAATGTGTGGAAAAAAATCTACTTTTAAAAAATAAAACAAGTATGACATTTATAATTTGTAAAGTCAAATATTTTATTTTGAAGTTCGATCGGTAAATTATTCATATATATAAATTTATATATACGAATATTTAAGTAATAAAAATACTTAAACATAAATTTATTATTATTATTAAAATTTTACTATTCACATAAGACAAAAAACATGTCTTAAATTTTTTTAAATAACTCAAAAATATCAAATATATTTTTCTCAATGACTAAGTCTATTGGCAAACCCATTTTTTTCATATCATTAAATGTGATATTAAATTCATGTGAAAATTTTGTAGTAACTAACTTTTTTATAATTTCATTTTTATTTTCATTATTTCTTAAAAGTTTATTTACAACAAATAGTTCTTCTTCATGATGATTTTTAGCTTCAAGTGCTTGTAATTTATCCATACATGGATCATCTTTTGTTTTCCCAATTGTTTGGATATGTCTTGCAGAAAATGACATTTCATCATTAATTTCAGTACTTGGAATATAATCTAATTGAGTATCAATTGGACTAAATAAACTATACCAATTACAATGAATATTATTTCCAGATATAGCCATTATAGTTCCTGCACTTTGTGCATATTCTGGAATATAAGTATGTACCTCAAAATCATTAGTAGCAAATAAATATGCAATTGCATCAGCATTACATGATATACCACCTTCTGTATGTATAATTAAATTTACTTTTTCTTTTGTATTAATTTGTTTAAACATTTTCATAACTTTATCTATATCTTCAAAATTAATAAGATTATTTATTTTACATTTATTACATTTCAAAACTGTCATATTATATATTTTAACACATGAACAAGTAAAATTAGAAATAATAAATGTATTACTATCTATATTTTTATTAATTTCATAAATATTATGAAACTTATCATATTGATCTTTAATTAAATTTTGGAATGAATAAAATATAAATAATATAAATCCTGTTAACAATAATAAGAGTATTATTGTTAAGAAAAACATTTATTTAATTTTATTTTTTATAAATAAACGCTAAGATAATCAATTTTTTTCATATGTATTAAAATATTTTTTTATCATTATTGTTACTAATAATACTTCCATTATTAATAAAAACATGTTACTTTTAGTAATAATCAATTTTTTATATTTTATTTAGTAAAATATTCATATGTAATAAAATAGAATCTAATAATTGTAATTTGATAATAATATTTTTTTTGTCATTATTTTCAATATCTTTTTTTAAATCTTTATAAATTTTAGAGTAATTATTTTTTAAAAAAATATAGTTTTGTTTATTTGACATATATTTAATAAATATTTTTTATATTATTAATATATATATATAATGAGTGAATATCAAATTCAACAAATCGATAAATTAATTAATACTCTAAATAAAAGTGTTAGACAAATAGAGTTTTTAGAAAAACTTGATGAATATATGGGAGGTGCAAATCGTACTACAGGAACACAACGTACTACAGCAGCACAAGGTACTACAGCTAGCCTTACAGCTAGCCCAACAGCTGCTGGTCTATCTCAACTTAATCCAAGTGCAAGAGTAACAACACCAGCTACAACAGTAGCAGCCGCACAAAGAAATGTAGCACCAGGAACAGCAGCACCAGTAGCCACACAAGTAGCCGCACCTGGAACAGCCGCACCAGTAGCCGCACCTGGAACAGCCGCACCAGTAGCCGCACCTGGAACAGCCGCATCTGTAGCCGCACCTGGAACAGCCGCACCTGGAACAGCCGCACCTGGATCAGTTGCACATATTAAAAATAAAGTAGATGAAATTAAACAACTTTTAAGCGCCGGTACTGGAGGTCCAAAAATAGAAACAGAACAAATAAATGCCGTAATGCAAAATGCATCAGAATTAAAAGGTAATATTAGTACTTTTTTAGAAACCATGCATACACAATTACAAAATGGAACAAATAATGATGAAATAATTAAGGCAAATAAACAAATAACTGAAGTTAGTGAAGAAATAGGAGATATTAAAAATGTATTTGGAAATTTGACAGGTGGAGAATTAAAACAATTAGAATATCAACTATAATTTCATTTTATAAATATATAAACTATTATATATTTATGAATTTTGATGAATATAATAATGAAATCAATAATTTATTAAAAAATTTTAAAAAAAGTATAAAACAAATAAATATATTAGAAAAAATAATTAAAATTAAAGGAGGTTCTGCTACAAACATACCAGAATGGTTTAAAAATTCAAATACAGCAAAAATACCAGATTTATCAAGTAGGACAGAATATAGACAAGCTATAGCAGGTTGGTATTCACGTAATTATGATGGTGGAAATTATAACCCTACATGGCTTACAAAAGTAAACGGTTATAATTTTAACCTTTCTACTTTAAATGATTTAAAAAATGAATGGACAAGAATTGGAAGACCATTAACAAATGGTATAAATTTAATATATGATGAAGATGATATAAGAAATAAAAATAAACCAGAAACTGAAGATGAATATAAAAAGGCATTAACTGCATTAAAAACTAGAAATGATATGCAAGATGAAAAGTTAGTTAATGATGCACAATCAAAAGTAACTGAGAAATATCAACAAAATTATAACTTATATGAAAATAAAACTATTGATGAACTCGAAATTGAATGGAACATAAAAAAACCAAGTATTGATGGGACAGGAATAATTCCAGAAACAAATTTACAATATGTAACTGCATTATCAAAGTCTAAAGCAAATAGACAGTTAAGAAATTTCCCTAATAGAAATTTTAAAATTGATGATCAAGAATTTAAAAAACAATTTGATGTATACAAATCATTTGTTGAAGATACAAATCCTAGTCAAATTAACATAATGAAACAAATGTGGAGGGAAGAAGGAAACCCTGATACGAATGGTTTTACTGAAGATGAAAATAAGACAAAAAGATATAAAATAACACCTACTATGAAACAACCTATAAAATCAACATCTACTTCTATAGGTGAAAGTATATCAACTACTAATTCTGAATCTATTTCTACAGGTGAAAGTATATCAACTACTAATTCTGAATCTGACTTAGAAATTATGAAAAATAAAATAAGGGAACTATTAAAACCAGATTCAAATTTGAAAATTGATATGGATAAGTTTAAAATAATAATGGAAGATATTAAAGTATTAAAACAAAAAATGTTAAATCTAATTAAAAAATTAGATGATATAAAACAAAATAAAGAAAATGATATATTAAGTGTAAATAACAAAATTAAAAGTTTAATACAAGAAATGAATGAATTGGGAAATACAGTTAATTTAAATCCAGAGGCTACAAAAGGTCAGATAATAAAAGGTGGGAGTAAAACAACTAGCATCACAGAAAATAAAATTAAAAATATAGGAAATACCATAGAAGAAATAAGATTATTATTAGGTGATAAAACAAATCAGGATAAAAAAATAGATTTAAATGACTTGAATAACAATTATGATTTATTTATTAATAATTTACAAATATTTTTAAATGATTTCTTAAAAAATAAAGATCAATCATCTAATATAAATGTAGAAGAAACTAATAAAAAAATACAAGAATTAAGTAAATCATTTGAAGATTTAAAATTAGCATTTCAATAAAATATAATATTATAGGATTATTATTATCTTATAATATTATAATATGGATTCATTATATAAAATTACTATTAATAAATTAATATTTAATTTAAATAAATCAAAAAAATTAATTAATAATATATTAACTTCTCAAACAGGAGGTACTCACTATGGAAATATTTTAAAAAGTATATATAATAAATATGGTATCTTAAATCTTACTATAGATGTAGTTGATAATTTAGGATACGTGATAAGTGCAGAAGACGCATGGAATCAGTTTGAAATTGACATAAATAATTATGAAGCTGAACAAAGGGATAATGGAGATAATATTGATCATGAATCTATTAAAAAAATGAGACATGAAGTAATTGATACATTTGAAGGAGGAATTAAAGTAGATGAAGAAAAATTAGAAATTTTTAAAGATTATTCTAATAATAAAAAATTTGAATTAAAAAATAAAAGTGCAGTAGCTCATAGAGCTAAAAATAACATAGAGTTTGTATTACATAAACAAAATATGTTAGATTTAAATGAACAAAATAATAATATTAAAAAATTAAGTGATAAAATGATTAAATTTATTGAAAAATTAGGTAGAAATAGTGAAGCGTTATTAAATGATTTAAAAAATATAGATGATAATAATGAAAAAATATATGAAATAAATAAAAGTTTAAATTATTTGACTTCTAAATTGGAAACACCTCAGAATGGTGGATTCAAATTTATAAATGTAAAAGATTACTTTAATTATAAATTATTTAAGTTAATGGTAAAATATGATAAATATAAAAGTTTAACAACTTTAATTGGAGGAAGAGTTTTACCTATAAATGTAGATACAGAGGTAGGAGCAAATAGAAATATTCCTAGTAATGTAAAAATTAATTTACCATCAGGAAATTGGGTTGTAAAAGAAGAAAAGTCAAATGTATACTATATTAAAGGTACTGAAAAATATGATATAAAATTAGGTGAAAATAGATCATATAAAGTTCCAGATGATGATAAATATTTAAAATTTAATTTGAATGATAAAATTTATGAAATTGTAAAATTAAAATTACCTGATAATTGTATAATAATTTATGACTTTAAACAAAATGACTTTATAAGTGTTTTAGTAAATTTGAATATATTAATTTATGGAGTACCTTTAGTAGAATATAATTCAAATGATAATCTTATATTTTATAGTCCAAATAAAAAATTATTTTATAGTTTAAATTTGATTAATAAAAGTATTAATTCTTTTAAAAATTCAAATTTTGAATTAAAAGTTAGTATAGATAGATTATTAAATGATAAACAAAATATGAATATAGAAGAATTAGAAATTTTAAATAAGAAAGTATTAAATTTAGAGAAGGAGTTAAAAGAAAAAATAAAGAAAATAGCGTTAGAATTAGACGAGTTAAATAATTCTATAGATAAAAATAAATTTAATAATATTGAACCATTATTAAAAAAAATAGAAAATGACGTAAAAATTATATAATATTTAATTTATATGTAATATATATGATTGAGTATCAATTAGATATATTACAAAATAAAATCTTAAAAAATTTTAATAAAAATTTAAAAATAATTGATAATTTATTATTTCTAGAAGGAGGAGCAAGTAAAATAGAATATTATAAACAATATCCGATAACTACATTTATTGAAACTGTTGATGAATTATGTAAAACGGATAAACCAAATATTTGGACATATTGTGAACCTGAATTACAACAATATATAAAATCAATTAAGGGAAATATTAAATGGTTAAAATTAAGATTGAATATACCTTATATTAAAAGAAAATTTAAATCAATAGATAGTTATAAACTCTTAGAAAAAGCATATTTTTTATTTAGAGTTGAAAAGTCTAGTAATAAAAAAATAGATTTTCAAAAAACTGATTCAGTATATTTAATAATAAATGCTCCTGATTGGGAAAAAAAAAATAAGAATATGTATATTGTTCATGAATTTTTAAATAAAGATATGAATCCTTTAAATTTTAAACAAAAGACTACACAAATAAAATTTTTCAAAATAGAAGTTAATCAACCAAAATTAAGAGGTGAAGCAAATTTAAAAGATTTAATTTATAAACTTTCAAATGAAAAAATGAAAACTTATGTTGAAACTATGACAAAAACTTATAAACAATTATTTAATATGAATAATATAATAGTAGATGAACCTTTAAAAAAAATTCCAATTACTTATACAATAGAAGAAAATAAAAGTCTAAACATAATAAAAGAAAAGAAAATTAATTTATTACCATATGATAAGAAATTAAAATATAAAGATCAAAAATATATGGATGATACATTACAAATTAATATTCCTAATAATTTTACAAATGAAATGTTAGAAAATCAGGAATTTACAATTTTAGATATAAAATTTAACTTATTTGAATTAGAATATATTAATAATTCTGTTTTATTTTTTAATAAAAGTAATAAAAAATTTTTGACAAGACAAATATTAAATCAATCTTTAATTGATTTAAATGGTATAATTATATTTCCATTCAGTAACAATGAAATGTATTTTATATATAATCCGGATCTTAATACAATATATTTATATGTCATATCAACTAAAGAAATTGTGAAAGAATATAATAATATACAATATTTCGCTTATGTTAATTATATAAATTATATAATTAAAAAATTAGAAGAATCTAAAAAAATAACATCTGATGAATTAAATAAATTAAAAGAAAGTATAAAAAAAATAGAAGGTAATCTAAAAGATAAAATATCTGATATATTAAATAATATAAAAAGATTATCTATATATATACAATGGATTATATAGTTAATAAATTAAAATTAGTATATTTAAAAAAACTTTTAAGACAATTTGAGAAAGCACAAAAATTAATTGGTGGAAGTTTTGATGTAGATAAATTAAATCCAGAATTAAAAGAAATGTATTTAAGTGATAACCCACCTGATATACAAAAAACATTGGATTTTGTTAATAAATGGGAAGATCAATTATTAGAATTTACAAAAAAATTAGCTACAAATACAGAGAAAGTTAGAGATTCAATTTATGTAAATAATGAAAAACTAAAAGAAATGGAATATAATTTTAATAAATTAGATGAAGCGATTGATATTCAAACTGGAGGAGTTAATTTAGATTTAAATGAAGAATATGATTTTATAAATTCAAATATCCTTAAATTAGATAAACTTATGAAAAAATATATGGATTATGATATTTTAGAGATTAGAAATAAATTAGTTAGTATTAATAATAGTGATAGTGATAGTGATAGTGATAGTTTATATGAGTTTGATAGTGATTCTATAGATGATACATTTTATAAATTTAATATGATGAAAAATATGGAAAATAAAAAAAATAATTTTCCATTAGATAGAATACAAAATTCTGGAAAAAATACAGAAACAAACTATGAAACAAAATATGAAACAAACTATGAAACAATTATAAATGAAAAGAATGTTGATTGGAAAAATAACTTTTTCTTATTATTAGATAGAATGAACGATCACATATACTAATTTTTTGTTACATTATACAACATGATTTTACTTTACATTTATGTTTATTAAAATGATCGTATTCTGAACAAAAATTTTTTTTACATGATTTACATTTAATTAAATTTTTATTCTCAATACAATCATTATAATCACAAAACATATCTAATTTATATTCAATATCATTATTAGTTTTACATTTATGTTTTTCAGGTGATACACATTTCCTACATAATGTTTTATTACATCTATTACACTCAAAATAAAGACTCTCTAATTTATCACAATTTATACAATTATACATTAATTAATTAAAATATTTTAATTAATTAGTGTTATATAATAATTTTAAACATCAGGGAATGCTGCATTCAAATATACACCACACATACCCTCTTCAGTATCTGTATTTGCAAAATGAATGTATCCATTATCTCCCCATGACTCGCTCCAACTATTCTTAATTGTAATCGTATCTTTATCATAAGCTACTGCAAGTACTCCATGATCAATTTGTCCTGTATAACATTGATCATAATCAAATACACCACCTCCATAATGTTGAAATTGCACTGTATCTGCTTGAATACCTACTGCTAATGGCTGATTAGAAAGAGCTGAAAAGAATGTATTTCTATCCCCTTCTTTAATTGAACTACATTTAGTAATAGTACTTCCAGGAACAGATGTACAAGAATTTGATTTACAATCATTTCTTGAACTAGTAGCTGTATATGTGTAATCATCATAAGAACATAATCCTTTATTATCAATTACATATTCAAAAGCACTAGTCATTAATCCACCATTACATCCAAAATTACCATACTTCCATGAACAATCAACAAGTTGTTGTTCTGATAATGAAATCAGGTTATCAGAATGAATAGCAGTTACACCTTCAAGAGCACCTGCAGCTGAAAATCTCCAACAAGATCCACATTGACCTTGATCTTTAACTGAAGTAACCATGTTTTCATTTCTTAGATCAACAGATTGTGGATAAGATGTAGTAGATGAAACATAGTCAGTACATTTAGTTCCACCAAAAAGCGAAAACATACTACTTGGTTTCTTATGAAGTGTTAGATATTCTCCAAAATCTTCAAATGTCCAATCAGTAAAAGGTCCTGTAGACATAAAATATGTATGTTCTCCAAGATCATAACCTATATTATGTGTCATAATTGATTCCATATTTTTATTATAAATTTCTCGTCTGGAATTGAATTCTTCTTGTGAATAAATCTTTTTGAAATTATTTACATAATTAGTAAAGTGCATTCTTGAAGAATGTCTATTTGAAATAATCTCATCTTCTGTAGTATCACAAATATGTACTTTAGTACATACATGTTCAGGTGATAGCTTTGTCATAATTGTTGAAATTAGTTGTGGTGTGTATTGATCGACGAATGAGTTACATTCTGGTGTAAACTTATTAGGGAATTTAGAACATACATTATCTAATACTTCCTCAACATGTGTCTCAGTAAAATTAGATGTTAGTTTGTCTTCAATACGACCAACGGCGATTTGACATACATTGCATTTTAAATCAGATGCAGATATGGTAGCAGTAAATGCTAGAATTAGTAAAAGTACTGTTTTTTGAATCATTTTTATTATATTTGTATAATCATTAAACTTTAAATACTATTAATATCAATTTTTTACTATTATTTAAATCATTTTAATTAAATTGATTTAAATTTTAGGATATTTGATTACATCTATCTGATTGTTCACTCCATCTACATACATAGTTAGAACCAACATAACAATCTCTAGGATTATTTAAATTTGTAATATTACAAGGAATAGAATTAAGACGATGATAATTAATAAAATCTCTTCGTTTTTTATGCTTATCTTCTATCATGCCAATTCTTTTTAATTCATTTTGATATTCTTGATCACTTTCTAAATATAAATATAAAGACCATATTGTTATAATTATTATTAGTGCTACATAAATTACTTTTAGCATTATATATATATCAAATATAATTTTATTAAAATTATTTCTTTTATATATTTGTTTCCATTATCTGATTTGAATTTATACTAATATTATCTGAGTCTGAATCTGACATTTTTGTATTTAAATCGTCATCAACTCTTATACTCTTATTCGTATAAATTAAATTTAATTCTATCTTAAATGATAAATTACAAAAATCTATTAAATTACCTAATTCATCTTTTATCTCAATATCAAGATTCTCAATATTTAACATTTCTTTATCTAAATAATAACTTCCTTTCTTTGGTGTTGTAACATTTACTATTGCAAATTCCTTATCAGTTATATTTTTAAAATAGATATAAATATAATTACACTTACGTAAATCAAATGGTAAATTACCACTATATGTATTTTTATTTGTCAAAACATTGGAATTGTCATATCCTAATGTATTTAATATATTATTTTCCTTTCTATATAATGAAAATGATATTTCACTCTTAATTGTAACCTTACTTGTATTTTTATTATATGAAAATATTAAATCATATGTTTTTCCTAATTTATTTAGTTTCTTAACTAAATTTGATATATCGTAATTACCATTTGGTACTGTCATTACAACAATATCATCACTATCATCTATTGGAATATTTTCACTATC
>MDTG01401110.1_pt1 | contig 10860 bp, 6 predicted proteins | sample 811421 | NCBI WGS metagenome assembly MDTG01 (sample SAMN05326645, study PRJNA326480) | marine metagenome | isolation source: seawater | place: Pacific Ocean: South East | collected 2011 | reverse complement strand
CATACATATCAATGAAATCTATTACAATTAAACCAGATAAATCTCTTATTTTGATTTGTTTACTTATCTCCTGAGCAGCTTCTATATTTGTTTTCAAGGCAGTTTTTTCTATGTTTCTTTCTTTTGTTGCTCCTCCAGAGTTAACGTCTATTGCAACTAATGCCTCAGTAGGATTAATGACAATATACCCTCCTGACTTTAATTTAACTTCAGACTCAAACATTCTTGATATTTCTTTTTCAACTCCATATTTTGAAAAAATAGGTATTCTATTCTTATATTCTTTTACAAACTTAGAATAAGACGGAAGTATTTGGGCCATGTATTTTTTTGTTTCTTTGAACGCGTCAGCGCCTTCAACATAAATGGTCTTCATGTCTTTGTTATATACATCTCTTACAATTCTCCTTAACAAGTCGCCTTCTTGATGAATTAACGCAGGAGCGATTGCTTTTTCAGTTTCCTTAACTATATTTACCCATAGTTTATGGAGTGAATTATAATCTTTTTTAATTTCATTTTTTGTTTTATTTAATCCTGCAGTTCTTACAATTAGTCCCATTTCTAAGGGAATATTTAATTCATCAATCATTTTTTTAATTTTATTTCTATCATCAGAAGTTGATATTTTTCTTGATATGCCTTTAGTTTTAGTTGAATTAGGCATAAGAACAGAATATTTACCAGCAAGGGATATATAAGAGGTTAATGCCGCTCCTTTATTTCCTCTTTCTTCCTTTACCACCTGAACGAGAATTAATTGTCCAGTTTTAATTACTTCTTGAATTTTATATGACCTATAAAGCTTGCGTTTAAGAGAGGATTTATGTTTAGTCTTTGATTTTCTTTTATCATTTATATTTTTTTGATTTTTAAATTCTTTTACATTTCCATTTACTTCTACATTATCTTCTTCCACTACATTTCCGTTTATCTCTTCTTCTGTAGTTACCGTATTTCCTTTTACTTCGATTTTATCTTGATCTAATTGATTTTCTTCATCATATGTTGCTTTATTATTACTTTCATTATTGTGATTTTCTTCAATTTCTGATTCAGCAGCAATTAAAGCATCTCTGTCTGCAATTGGTATTTGGAAATAATTAGGATGAATTTCACCAAATGCAAGAAATGCATTCTTTTCATTGCCTATATCTACAAATGCTGCTTGCAATGAGGCCTCAATTCTTGAGACTTTGCCTAGATATATATTACCCTTTTGATTTTTTTTTAATTTTGACTCGTACTCAAAGTCATCTAATCCATTTTCCCCAATAAGGGCGAATTGAGTCTGGTCAGATCTTGATCCATCAATAAGTAGTTTTTGGGACATTTAGTGAAACCTTTCAAATTGTGTGTTGCTTTGCAAGCAATAGAATATTTATTTTTTCTAGATATAATTTTTTTATTCATTTTAATATCATATAATTATTGCCTCATATCTATATGCTGCGCTAAGAAATATCAACTATTTTTAAAAATCCTTAGAACTGCTGATGATTTGATCAATATATTTACTAGACTGCATTCAAGTCTTAAGATGGCCATATTAATTTATTATTGAATAGAATGACTGTGAAACTAAAATTGCTTAAATATGGAGTATATTTATTTTTGTTATTTGGTTTATATGTCTTAATTTCTATTTTCTATTTTTTAACTACACTCCCTGATTATTCGAGTCTAAAAGACTATAAGCCCAATGTCATGACAAGAGTTCATGCGTCAAATGGATACTTAGTTAAGGAATACTCTAGAGAATATAGAATATTTATTCCGATTGATGATATACCAATCGATATAAAAGAAGCTTTCATTTCTGCTGAAGATAAGAATTTTTATAATCATTATGGAATTGACCCTCTTGGAATTCTAAGAGCAAGCTTGCACAATATTAGAAATTTGTTAATTGATAAAAGACCTCAAGGAGCATCAACTATAACCCAACAAGTTGCGAAGAACTTTTTGCTATCTGATGAACTTTCGCTTTCAAGAAAAATAAAAGAAGCTCTTCTTGCTTTTAAAATTGAACAGATTTTATCTAAAGATAGAATATTAGAACTATATTTAAACCAAATTTATCTAGGAGCGGGAACATATGGAATTGCCGCTGCATCAAATAGATATTTTGAAAAAGCATTGTCAAATTTAACAATTCCTGAAGCTGCTTATTTGGCGGCCCTGCCTAAAGCACCTAGTCGATATCATCCAATCAGAAATTATCAAATTGCTCTAGATAGAAGAAATTGGGTTTTGAAAAGAATGTTTGCAAATGAATATATTTCAAGTGAAGAGCTAAAAGAATATATGAACGAGCCAATAAAAACTGCTCTTCAAAAAGATAAAAATATTTTTTCGTCAGATTATTATCTAGAAACTATTAGACAGGAGATAATAGATATATTTGGAGAAGAATATCTCTACGGTGGAGGGCTCTCGGTTAGAACATCTCTTGATACAGAGGCTCAATTTCATGCTGATACAGCTCTAAAAGATGGCTTACTAGAATATGATAAGCGTTATGGATACAGGGGAGTAATAAAAAATGATCAAAATAACAGCTGGCATAACGATCTAAAAGACATTGTGCTTCCTTACAATTTCCAATTTGCGAAAGTGATATCAGTGAGCAATGATTCTGCTCTTATTGAAACCTCAATGAATATGAGAGGAGAAATCACTCTATCGAACATATCCTGGGCGCGTGAACACATTGGAGGAGGCTATATTGGGCCAAAGATACTATCTGTAAAGGATGTTTTAAAAAAAAATGATGTAATTTATATTTCTATGAATAGTAGAGGCGAATATTATCTTGAGCAAATCCCAGATATAAATGGTGGTATTGTTGTTATGGATCCTCATTCAGGAAGAGTTTTCGCTCTATCAGGTGGATTTGATTTTAGATTAAGTAATTTTAATCGTGTTTCTCAAGCAAAGAGACAGCCAGGCTCTGCATTTAAACCTTTTGTTTATATTTCTGCTTTAGAAAATGGTTTGCAGCCAAATAGCTTGATCCTAGATGCTCCATTTGTAGTTGATCAGGGTGAAATATTAGGAAAGTGGAAGCCAGAAAATTATGGAAAGAAATTCTATGGTCCTTCTCCATTAAGAAAAGGTATTGAAAATTCTAGAAATCTTATGACAATTAGAATAGCCCAGTATCTAGGCATGGATAAAATAAGTGAGATTGCCAATAGAGTAGATATTATGACTGATATGCCTGAAGTTTTATCAATGGCATTAGGTGCAGGAGAGACAACCTTAATAGATTTGACCTCCGCCTACGCATCATTTGTTAATGGAGGAAAAAAAATTAAACCAATATTGATTGACAGAATTCAAGATAGAAGAGGAAAAAATATATATCTTGCAGATTTTGGAAAATGCCTAAATTGTTCTGGTCCATTTATAGAAGACAATTCAATTCCAATAACTAAAAATCAAAATGAGCAAATTTTTGATCCAGTCAATAGTTATCAAATGGTTTCAATTCTTAAAGGAGCTGTAGATAGAGGAACTGGAAGAAGAACAAAAATTACAGGTTTTGAAATAGGTGGAAAAACTGGGACTACCAACAAGAACACAGATGCATGGTTTATTGGATTTACTTCTGATTTGATTATTGGTGTTTATGCTGGTTTTGATACACCTAGAACGTTAGGAAAACGAGAGACAGGATCTTCAGTTGCAGTCCCTATTTTTAAAAATTTTTTAACAAATTATTATAAAGAAAAAAAATCACTTCCATTTAAAATACCAAGAGGAGTAGAGCTAATTCAGGTAAATGTTGATACTGGAGAGGTTAGTTTTGATGCAAGCGATGAGAAAACAATCTATGAAGCTTTTCGTAAAAGTGATAAATTAGTTCTTGATAATAAAACCCTTATAGGCTCTGAAGGATTTCAAATAATTCAAATTGAAGATGAACTTGAGGATGGAATTGTGATTTACTAATGGAAAATGAATTAAAAAATCTACTATCTTTAGCTTCTGATAAGCTATCAATGATTAGGAGGCATCTTTGACTCTGAAGAGTCAAGATCAACGCTCAAGAATTTAAAGCTGAAGAGCGAAGAGGCAGATTTTTGGTCAAAATCTGATAATGCAAAAATTACAATGCGTAAGATTAATGAATTAGAAAATAATTCCATGTTAATTAAGGATTTTGATTCTAGATTTAATGGTGTAAAAGATTTTTCAGCTTTAGCAATTGAAGAAAAGGATGAAAAATCAATAAAAGATTGTTTCTTAGAAATTAATAAAATTATTTCCGAATTAGAATCTCACGAATTTAAATTGAAATTTAATGGTGAAGCTGATGAAAAAAGTTGCTATATAGAAATTCATGCTGGAGCAGGAGGAACAGAAAGCCAAGATTGGGCCCAAATGCTCTTGAGGATGTATTCTAGGTGGTCAGAAAGTAAAGATTTTAACTTTAAGATTATGCACGAATCTCCAGGAGAGGAAGCAGGCATTAAATCATGCACTGCATTAATTGATGGTTCGTATGCATTTGGATATTTAAAAAGAGAGTCTGGAGTTCATAGGCTAGTTAGGATTTCACCTTTTGACTCTAACTCTAGAAGACATACAAGCTTTTCAAGTGTTTGGATTTCTCCCTATGTGGATGAAAGTGTTCAGGTAGATATTCAAGAAAAAGATCTAAGAATTGATACTTTTCGGGCTTCAGGAGCTGGAGGTCAACACGTTAATACTACAGATAGCGCAATCAGAATAACTCATTCGCCATCAGGTATTGTTGTTCAATGTCAAAATGAGAGGTCACAACATAAAAATCGTGCGACTGCTATGAACATGCTAAAATCTAAATTGTATGAAATAGAAATACAAAAACTTGAAAGTGATAGAAAGGAAATTGAAGGAGAAAAATCTGAAATAGGATGGGGGAGCCAAATTAGATCATATATATTACATCCTTATAGAATGGTCAAAGATCTGAGAAGTAATTATGAAGATTCTGACCCAGATTCAGTTTTAGATGGAAATATTGATAAATTGATTTTCTCAAATCTAATTTCATAAAAATGAATAAACCATTAAAATACTCACTAATTGGATTTACTTTGGTAGCACTGTCTTTTTGTATTATTATTTTAATAATTTTAACAATAATATTTTCAAAAGGTCTCTCTTTAGATCCATTCAGTGGACACATAGATAAAAAAATATCAAATTTAAGTCCAGGATCTGATTTGCAATATAAAGAAGCTATACTTAAATACAATAAAGAGCATGGGATTTATGTTGAAGTCAACAAGTTAATATATTTAGATTCCAATACTAATAATAAATTTGATATTGATTCTTTATGGGTAAATTTTGATTTTTTATCACTGTGGAACAATGAGAATAAGAATATACAATTACATTTAGAACAAATAAAAATGTTTGCCTCTAACTCTTTTGAAATAGCAAAAGCTAGAGATTTGTCAGTAAACATTGAAAATGAAAATCTAATTAAATTTACTATAAATAAAACCTCATATAAATATGACACTACAGTTTTATCTGTTGATTATTTATCAGCAGAAATGAGAAATAGAAAAGATACTATCTTAAATGTAGATAATATAAAATATGACAACACTAAATCAGAAGTATCATTAAATTTAGACTCTTCCTTAATAAGGCTAAATATAGATTCTATTCTAAATAATAAGGAATCTAATTTTTATATCAGAAGCAATTTAACTCTTGATAATGAAAGTAGTTACAGTGTTGAAGCTGAATTTCATCAAGACGAAGATAAATTGATAATTAATGAATTTATAGGAGATGATATTTATCTAAGTGAACAAGGCATTATAAATCTGCTTGAAGGTTTAAATAAGTTATCTGTTAAGTTAAATTTTAGAGCTAAAGCTGGCGCTTTCAATCAACTAATTGGCTATAGGTCAGATTTAGATATTCAGAAATTTGTTGATGGATTTATTGGATGGCAAAATTTTAATATAGATGCTGTCTTTGATTTAAATAAAGGAAATTATGAAACAATTAACGAATCTACTGTTCTCTTATCGGGGATTTACGACTTTAGAAAAATTGACCTACCCGATTCATTTTATTCCCAATTACAGGATTCAACAATTTATGACATAGTTGTATCAAAAAGAAAAAATTCATATGACTTTAAGATTAATAACTTAAAAAATGATTTTATTCAGTTAAATAAAGGTAGTGAAATAATTCTATCAGACAATTTTGATTATTCATCTGTTGTGCTTGTAACTTCATTTAAGAAAGATTTAATTCTTAGTTATATAAAAGGAGGACTTTCTGAAAGAGAAGCCAATAACAATAAGCTTTACGATTTTTTAAATCGAAATCTTTATCCCAATCAAGACATGACACTAAGTTTTGAAATAGAGCCAAATAGCAAGGACATGATAGAAAGTATTAAAAATATTAATATCTATTCTTATGGCAAATTTGACTCAAATTATATTTTTGATGATAATAAAAATCCAAACTACATTACTGGAATAATCAACTATCAATTGGCATTAGAGGATTTAAGAACTGAAAATATCTTGATAAAAGGTGAAGTAAATTTAAGTAATGCAGAAGTATTTATAAGACAAATAAACCTTAAAAAGAAAAAATCTGGAAACCTAATATTAAACTTCTCTGGAAACTTTAAAAACTTAGAAGATAGTATTTTTATTATTAATTCAATTGATAGCGACTACGATGTTTATGGAGAAGTTAAGATATCCAATACCAATCATATTTTTATTGATAATTTTAAAATTGATAACAGAAAAAATGTAGATTTAATAATGTCCGGAGACCTGTCAGAAAGAATTCTAAATCTTAATATTACAGGACCTTTAATTGATTTATCTAAAAATAAAGTTGAAGTTAATAATAAAAAGAAAGAATATTATCTTAATACTGAAAATTATAATATCCGTACTGATAATGTCATTTTTGATGGCAATGTTAAAGTTGATAATTTTAAAGCTGAAATAGTTAAGCAAAAATCAAAATTATCAGTGTCTAGTTCAGCAACTTTTGAAGACCATGAGTTAAATTATTCAAGAGAAAAAAATAATATTACTGATACCAATATAATTATTTCTGACGATATTACTCATTTTGTAGGAGATTCTCATGCAGCAAAGAAACTCTTAAGTGATGGATCTATAGAGCTAAATTCTGTAAGAAATATTAACAATCTAGAGGCAGAAGTAAGCATCAAGTTGGATGATTTTGTTCTTATAAATACTCCTGTATCATTAAAACTGCTTTCACTTCCATCTATATCAGGTTTGGTTAGCATAGCTGAAGGGGAGCCAGGAATTCGTTTTGGATATGGAGAGATTAAGTACAGAGAAACAAAAGACCTATATTCAAACATAGAAGCATTTGCTGTAAGTGACAGTCTCGGATTAGTAATGGATGGAAAAATAGATAGAAAGAAGAAGACTATTGATATGAAAGGAGAAATTAGTCCAATGTATCTAGTGAACGCGATAATTCAAAAATTACCTATTATAGGAAACATTCTTGTCGGAAATGAAGGTGAGGGTATGTTCTCGATTGACTTTAACTTAACTGGTAATCAGGATGATCCTGACGTTGATTCAGTTCCATTATCAATCATTAAACCCAGGATTATTGAGAGAGCTCTAGAGTCAGTTAAGAAAAGTAATTAATTATTAACTCAGAATAACTCTAAAATGTTTCTTTTTCCCTACACTTATAAGTATTTCTTTATTTTCTAATAAGTCTTCTTTTAATATTTCTGCCATTTCATTCTCAACTAGCATTCTATTTATCTTTACGCCCTTACCACGAATTAGTCTTCTACTTTCACTTTTTGATGAGGCAAACCCTACTTTTATTATTAGTTCATAAATGAGAACTTTATTCTCAAAATCATTATCTTTAAATAGTAAAGTAGGTAAATCATCAGATATACTTTTTTCTGTAAATACTTTATCTGCAGTATGTTTTGCTTTTTCAGCGTTTTCTTTTCCATGCAATAAACTAGTTGCTTCATCTGCAAGCATAGATTTAAGCTCATTAATATTTATTGATTTAGAATTTTCTAATTCATGAATTTTATTTACTTCAATTTCTGTAAATAATTTTATAAATTTGATTACGTCACGATCATCTACGTTTCTCCAAAATTGCCAGTAGTCATATGGTGACAGAAGTTTTTCATCCAACCAAACCGCTCCATCACTAGTCTTCCCCATTTTTTCACCATTGGCATTAGTTAACAGTGGAGTAGTAAGTCCATAAGATTCCTTGCTTGCAACCCTTCTTATCAACTCCACTCCATTAACTATGTTTCCCCATTGATCCGATCCTCCAATTTGAAGAATACAGTCTTCTCTGACAAATAATTCATAGAAGTCGTATGCTTGAAAAATCATATAATTAAACTCAACAAAACTTAATGACTGTTCTCGATCAAGTCTGAGCTTTACACTATCAAATGAAAGCATTTTATTTATTGTAAAATGCTTTCCATAGTCTCTTAGAAATTCTACATAATTTAGCTTATCAAGCCACTTAGAGTTGTCTTTGAATATTGCTTTATTATTATTTGATTTAAAGGCTAAGAATTTATTAAATACTTTTTTTAAATTGTCTGCATTTTGATTAATTTCTTCCTCAGTTAGCATTTTTCTTGTTTCATCTTTTCCAGAAGGATCTCCAATTCTTGTAGTTCCTTTACCAATTAGTATAATTGGAGTATGTCCATATTTTTGAAATAGTCTCATAATCATTATTTGTATTAGACTGCCAACATGCAAAGATCTAGCTGTGCAGTCAAAGCCAATATAAAGATTAATCGAATTTTGTTTTATAATCCTAGTTAAAGCACTTTCATCAGTGCATTGATTAATAAATCCTCTAAATTTTAATTCTTCAAATAGTGTCATTTATGTCTATTAATATACTATGCATATAATATATAAACTTACAATTTTGATTATATGAAGAAAGACAAGTTTTTTGCTATAGGTGTTATGAGCGGGACGTCATTTGATGGCATAGATATTTCGCTAATATCCTCTGACGGAAAGAAATATTTTAAGCCAATTACCTCGTCTTTTTATAAATTTTCTTCAAAAATAAGAAAAAAACTATTTCTAATTTCAACTAACTTTAGCGAGAATCAGTACAAGATAGGACAATTAAGTCAAATTGAAACAGAAATTACCAAAGAATATATAAATGCTCTAAAAAAATTTATTTCTAAAAATAAATTGAAAAAAATTGATGTAATTGGAATTCATGGCCAAACAATTTTTCATAATCCAGAGAAAAGGATTTCTTTACAATTATGTGACTCTAATACTTTGCGTGATGAGCTTAAGATAAAAATTATTTCTGACTTTCGGCAAAATGACTTAAAATTTGGAGGAGAAGGAGCTCCACTTGTTCCCATATTTCATAAAATGCTTGTTAGCTATCTTAATTTAGAGGGAAACATAATTTTTATAAATCTGGGAGGTGTATCAAATTTAACTTACATACCTGTAAAAGGAGAACTAACGGCATATGATACTGGTCCTGGCATGTCTCTCTTAGATCAATATGTTTATTTAAAAAAGAAAATGAGATTTGACCGAAACGGAAATTTTTGTCTTAAAGGTAAAACTAATCAAGGTGTTCTAGAATTTGTCCTAAAAGATAAATTTTTTAATAAAAGATCTCCTAAATCTTTAGACAAGTTATATTTTTCTTTATTGCCATTTAATAAATTAAATTTTTATGATGCTTGTGCAACTATTTCATCTTTTACAGGAGAATCAATCTTACGAGAAATTGTAAAATTTAAATTTGATAAGGTTGTTGTTTCAGGTGGAGGGATTATGAATCGACATATTTCTAATATCTTAAAGAAAGCTTTGAAATCAAAGTATTCTATCATTGATGAATTTAAATTAGATAAAGATTTTATTGAAGCTCAAGCTTTTGCCTATTTAGCAATTAGAAAAATAAAGAAAATGCCCATATCTTTTCCTAGCACTACAGGCACTTCACACCCAATATCAGGAGGTAGGATTGTTAGCTATCGGTAGCGAGAATTTAACTCTTTTCCAATATAGGCAGCGACTACCTTATTAAGCTTGTGAATCTCATTGTCATAGAAATGATTTGCACCAGAAATCTCTTCATAATCAATAACTATACTTTTTTGAGATTGCAATTTTTGGGCTAATCGATTTGTATCTTCAATTGGTACAAGCTCATCTTTTTTACCTTGAATTATCATTCCTGAGGCAGGACAAGGAGCAAGAAAATTAAAATCATATAAATTTGGTTGAGGAGAGACACTAATAAATCTTGTAATCTCCGGTCTTCTCATTAAAAGTTGCATGCATAATAATGCGCCAAAAGAAAATCCTGCTACCCAGCATTGATTAGCATTTGGATTTTGTCTTTGTACCCAGTCGAGGCCGGCAGCAGCATCTGCAAGTTCACCAAGTCCATTATCAAATTTTCCTTCACTTTTACCAACACCTCTAAAGTTAAATCTAAAAGTTGAAAATCCTAATTCGTCAAAGATATTGAATAATTCTAGGACTACGGGGTTATTCATAGTTCCTCCATAAAGAGGATGGGGATGAAGAACTAGTGCTACAGGTGGATTTAAAGATTGTCCTTTTTTATATTTCCCCACCAATTTTCCATCAGGTCCTGTAAAAACTATTTCTTTTAGTTGATTGTTCATTTGATTTATTTTTGATAATTAATAGTTGACTAAATTAGTTGGTTATTATAATTAATCAGTTAGACGGTATACTAAATTTAACACTTAAAATTCAAGGCTTTTTTTTAAGATGAGTAAAATCATTGAATTAATTGACT
>MDTG01243201.1_pt1 | contig 10860 bp, 7 predicted proteins | sample 811421 | NCBI WGS metagenome assembly MDTG01 (sample SAMN05326645, study PRJNA326480) | marine metagenome | isolation source: seawater | place: Pacific Ocean: South East | collected 2011 | reverse complement strand
TTTTTTCTTCTTTTCCTAACATAGGTTTAGCAAAAGAAATTAACTGATTATTCATATGATTTCCTTAACAACATATTACAATAAATAGGAAATTTTTATAGTTTTTCTTTTTTTATATGACTCCCAAATAGCAAAACATATATCCATTACTCTAAAGATATCCTCTCCGGAGATTTCTGGATTTTTATTCTCTAATATGGATGATATAAATTCTGGTAATAAATCACCTTTTTCAAAACCAGGATAAGCTGTTTTGTCTAGAATTTTATCTTTTTGGTTATCTCCTAAGAATATCTCCGCTTTTGAAGTGCTGTTAATGAACGTCCTTTTGCTACCATAAACATTTAATGAGTGAAACTTAGTTCTTTTTGGGCCGTAAGTGCTAAGACTTTTACCTGTTGCTCCACTTTCAAATTTCAATAGCGCACAAATTGTTTCAGGGAATTTATATTGAGTATTTTGCGTTAAGATATTATTTCCAAAACTACTTACTTCTTTAACTTCTTCCTGAATTAACCATCTCATTAAATCTATCAAATGTATACCACCTCCATATACAGTTGAATAGAAAGGCATTTTTCCTCTCCAACCTTTTGTGATTTTTTGTAAAATATAATGTATGTAATCACCTTCGATATGATATATTTTACCATAAAAACCTTTTCTAATTTCTCTTTTGAGTTTGCGAAACCTCGGAGATTGTCTTAATATTAAATTAGAAGTTATTTTGCATTTACTTTCTTTCCAAACTTTTAATACTTTTTCAGCTTGATGTTTGTATAGAACAATTGGCTTTTCTACCATAACATGTTTACCATTCCTAAATGAAGATATTAATTGTGCATAATGAAAATTATCATATGAACAAATAGATACTAAATTGATTTCTTTATTCTCAGTTATTCTTTTACTATCTGTATAGGCATATGGTATTTTATATTTTTTTTTAATTTCTTCTAATCTTTTAGTATCAAAATCACATATAGCTAAAACTTCGACATTTTTAATATTTTTGTAGGATTTTATGTGAGCTTCACCGACACCCAAGCCAATTACTCCTACTTTAATAATATTATTTCTCATTTAAAATTATTCTTAGCTAGTTGTGTTTAGTACAAATTATCTTAATTTGACTGTCTCCATATTTTTCTTTTGCGAAAGGTAAATTATTAGAGACTTGTTCAATTTGATCAGAATCAACACCTCTAGTTAGATGAACTAAGTTTTCAAATCCACAATTTAATAGCATAGATTTAACTTCATCAAGAGATTTATATTCATAAGGTGCAAATAAACAATCCATTAGCCAATATAATCTGCCAGAATTAACACCTATTGATTTTATATAATTTTGAAATAGTTTTTTAGGTATGTCCTCATTACAAACCCTTAATGTATCTTGAAGTAGTTCAAATAAGCCAAAGGATCCATTAACATATAAAAATAACTCTCCATTATTTTTAAGAATTCTATTGAATTCTAACACACATTTTTTGTAATCAAGAGTGTGATGAATAACTCCATTAGACCAGACTAAGTCTATTTCTAAATCATTTATAGGTATTTCAAGAAGAGAACCTTCTATGTATTTAACTTTTGAACAATAATCTCTTTTTTTTGCTTGTTCCCTAGCAAACTCTAATCCTTTTTTTCCTATATCTAAACCATAGACCTTTTTAGCTCCTAATCTTGCAATAGTAGATGAAAATTTTCCACTTCCACAGCCTCCATCTAAAACTATTTTATCTTTAAAAAATTTCTCCGGATCAATATTATTTTTCTGCAATCTTGTACATGTAAATTCATAGGTTTCATCAAAATAAATATCATCTGTCATGTCCAACCAAATATTACTAAAAAGACCAGAAACATTATCTTCAAATGACTTTGTTATTGTTTTATTATTAAAATTATTTAATATAAAATTATTATTTGCTGCATTCTCTAAAAGATCAGAATGAAAATTGAACTGTTTAGTAAGTTCCTCACTTGGGTCCATATTTTTTTCAAAAGCCTCAAGATGCCATAAGAAAATATTTAAAGTGCTAAACATTCTTATTGGCCAAAAAGCACCATTTTCATGCAGTCTACAAAGAGATAAATAATTTTCAACTGCAGTAATTAATTCTGGTTTATATCTATTTTTAATTCTACGTATAGCTGGAATTTTTTCAGTTAATTTCATTTATCCTCTATAAAATTATTTTGATTTGAAAGATCGAAAAGTTAATATTTAATAGTTAAAACATAATTAAAATATTACCACAAATAAAATTTTTTTTTAATTTAATTTTAGTTATTACTATATTATCACTTTCAAATTAATTTGTTAATAAATACAAAAAAAAACCTGTTTTAATAATAATTTTGTATATACATTTCGAATTATAATTGTTATAAAATATTTGATTAAAGTACAATAAATTATGATTACTTATAAAGAGTATCTAAATGCTCTAACAGACGCTGGTCTACATAAAGGCATTACAGTATTAGTACATTCTGGGATATCCCTATTTGGTAAACCGGACGTTGAAGCTAAAAAGAAAAGTATATTAAAATTTTATTTTGATGGACTGTTAGAGGTCATAGGAAAAGAAGGAACATTAGTAACACCAGCATTTACTGGCACGTCATATGTAAGGAATAAAATCGCTTATGATGTTACAACAACTAAGTCAGAAGTTGGAGCTTTTTCAAATTATATTCTTGAAAAAAAAAATGCAATTAGATCTTTTCATCCAATTGTATCTTTAGTAGCAGTTGGGAAAAATGCAGAAAAAATATGTGGAGGACATCATTTTGATGGTTATGGCTATGATAGTCCATGGGGGAGGCTTTTAGAGACTAATAGTAAAATTTTAACTTTAGGTTATGCGATATATCCCAGTGGCATGAGTGCAATACATTTTTTAGAAAATATGTTAGGAGTACCTTATCAATATACTAAAATTTTTGAATCAAATGTTTTTTACAACAAACAAAAAATAGAGGGATTATTTACTATGTCAGTAAGATATTTGCAATATGAAATTGATCATGACCAAAGTGAATTTAAAAAAATTTTAGTAGATCAAGGACTAGCAAAAATTATTAAACTAGGTAGTGGAAAAATTTTATCCACATCTTTTCGAGAATTATTTCAATGTGGAAAAAAAACATTTGCTAAAAATAGATATATTTTGTTAAAAAATAATCCTAAATTTTCTAAAAATAAAATTCCTCTTATATAAATCATGTGTGGCATTGCGGGATATATAGGAACTAATGTTTTTGATCGTAAGGAAATTAAAAATATACTTTCTGACTTTATTCACAGAGGACCAGATCATCAAAGTTATTTTAAGAAAAAGCTTAAAAATAATTTAAATCTTTATTTTTTTCACTCTAGACTAAGTATTTTAGATTTGCATTCTAGGTCTAACCAACCAATGGAAGATGAAAAAGGAGTTCTTGTATTTAATGGAGAAATTTATAATTTTAGAGAATTAAAAAATAAATTAGAAAATAATGGTATTCCATTAAATGGATTATCTGACACAGAGGTTTTATTAAAGATTATTAATAATTTTGGAATAAAAGAAATAAATAGCTGTAGTGGCATGTGGTCATTTGCATATTTCAATAAAATAAGTGAAGAAATAATATTTTGCAGAGATAGAATAGGAGAAAAGCCATTTTATTATTTTTCAGATAATGAGGGGTTTTACTTTGCTTCGGAAGTTAATACATTAATTAAATTAATAAAAAAAAAAATTAAGATAAACTTTAATCAATTGAGAAGTTATTTAATTGAAGGATATACTAGTATTTTCAATACAGGAGAAACATTTTTTGAAAATATAATAGAACTTGAGCCAGCAAGCTATATAAAGTTAAATTCTAAAATGGAAAAAATTAAAAAAAAGTATTGGAGTTTGCAATATAAGCCTGAAGATGATAGCTACGAAAATTTAACGCAAAAGGTAAGAAATCAATTCATTTTATCTGTTGAAAGTAGAATGGTAAGTGATGTACCTGTTTGTGCACTTTTAAGTGGTGGAATAGACTCTAGTTCTATAGTAAGTACGATTAAAAAAATACTTAATAAGGAAATCACAACTTTTTCAGTCTTCAGTGATGACCATGCATACTCAGAAAATAGCATGATACAAAATATCACAAAAGAATTGAATCTTGATAATATTCATATTCTAAACAAGATTGAAAACCCTCAATTAGAAATATGTAATCTAATTAAATCACAAGCAAGCCCTCTCAGCTCTCCGGCAATTTTATTTAATAATAAACTATTTAGTCTGGTAAAGGAAAATCAATTTAAAGTTTCTTTAATGGGAACAGGAGGAGACGAGGCTTTAACGGGTTATTATGAGCATTTTATTTTTGATTTAGTTGAAAGGCTTGATGATAGTAGTTTTAAAAAACAAGAAAATAGTTTTCTAAAGTATATTTTACCAGTTTTGAATAATCCCAAATTAAAAAATTATAAAGAATATTTTTTAAATTTTGGTAAAAGAGATCACCTTTATTTAGATAAAAGTTTTTTGTCAAACTTTATAAATGTAGATGGTTTTAAATATAGTAAGGAAAAAAAATATTCTTATTCTATATTAAGAAATAGAATGTTAAATTTCTTACTTAATCAAGGAGTAAGGCTTAACCTTCATGATATTGATTTAAATTCTATGCAATACTCTGTTGAAAATAGAGCACCACTTTTAGATCATAAATTTTTGGAGTTGTGCTATACTATACCAAATAAATATTTAATTAAAAATGGTTATGCTAAAGCTTTATTAAGAGATGCAATGAGGGATATAACGCCAGATGCTGCTTTAAACTCTAGGAACAAACACTCTCTTAATGTTTCTATGGATAACTTGTTTGATATTAAATCTGATAGTTTTTTAAATTTTTTACTTGAGGATAATATTCTTATCGAAAACCAAATATTAAATAATAAAAATTTCTTAGTTGATTATTTAAAAAATCGAAATATTTCAAATAGCTTCGGACAGATCTTATTCAGATTATTATCAACTAAAGAGTTTATAAAAATTTATGGTTAAAAACAAAAAACAGTTAAAAAATATCAAAGATGTAATGCATCTAGCTAAAAAACTATATATGCTAAGAAGGCATGCTATTACAGATGATACAAAAAAAGCAATTAATATACTTAAAAATTATCTTAATTTTAACGTAATAAAAATTAAATCTGGAACTAAATGTTGGGATTGGGTTGTTCCTAAAAAGTGGGACTTTATTAGTGCTGAAATTTTGTTTAATGGAAAAAAAATTTTTAGTGGTAAAGAACACGTAATGGCGGTGCAACCATATTGTGACAGTTTTAAGGGCAGATTACCTCTTCAAGAATTGAAAAAGCATTTAGTCTTTAATAAACAAAAGCCAAAAACTTATGCTTATGATTGTAGGCTAGCTTATAGATATCCATATGAAAAAAATTGGCTTATTTCAATGCCTTATGAAAGAATTAGAGAATTAAAGAATGGTATATACGATATTAATATAAAAACAAAGTTTTCTGATGGGGTTATGGAAATTCCAGAGTTTACGATAAAGGGAAAAAGTAATAAAAAAATAGTATTATTATCTGATCTTTGTCATCCTGGACAAGCTGATGATGGAATAATAGGAGTTTGTCTATGGATAAAAATTATACAGGAATTATCAAAGAGAAATAATTTAAACTATACCTACACTTTTTATGCTCCTACAGAGACAATTGGTTCAATAGTTTGGTTATGGAAAAAGCAATCTTCAATTCAAAATATTAAAATGGGAATTTTTCTAGAATCTATTGGTAATAGGAGTAAATTAAAGTGTAAATTGAGTCATAAAGGTAATCATCAAATAGATAAAATTGTAAAATATATTTTTAGTAAAGATAAAGTTATAAATTTTTCAGAAGGTGTAATGAATGATGAATTAGTATTTGCGGATAGTGATTTTGACGTTCCAATGATTTCACTCCAGAGGTTTCCTTACCCCGAATATCATACTTCTGATGATAATATAGAGGCTATATCTGAAAAAAAATTATTTGAATCATATGAATATATAACAAATATTATAAATATTATTGAAACAAACTACATACCATGTAAGAAAATAAAAGGTCCATTTTACTTATCAAAACATCGACTTTACAAAGAAATAGATGCCAAACTAGATTATTGGAAAAATTGGCATTTAATGAATAGCTTTGATGCTAAAAGCTCTATAATTGATATAGCTGCCTTATTAAAAATTGATTACTGGGAAGCTTACGAAAACATTGAAAGTTTCAGAAAAGCCGGGCTTATAAAAAAATTATATTAAGATTTATTTTAATGTAGTAAATTCTATCTGATCCGCAGTACTTACTAAAGGTCTTTTGTCAATAAAGGTATTGAAAAATACTTCAGTATTAATCCATTGCCAAATATGAAAACTATTTTTTGCGCCAAATTCTGTGAAACTTTCATAGTTCTTTTTGATTTTTTTATAATTAAAAATACCTCTACTTTTAAAGCTATCTGAATTAATTAAATCTTGCACATATTCTATAATACTTGGATGCTTGAGCCATGCTCCTTGAGGAGCTTGAATACTTCTTTTTTGATCTAAGCGAACTTTGTCTGGAAGTTTATGTTTCATAATATTTCTAATAATATTTTTAGTTAGACCTCCTTCGAAATATTCTTCCTCTTTTAAGGATAGACCTAACTCAATAATTCTTTGATCTAAAAAAGGCATTCTTAATTCAATAGAATAACTCATGCTTTGCCTATCTTTTATTCTAGTATTTTTTGGTATCTTAGAGCGGATTATATAATCAATAAAATGTTTGTGAATACTATCCATGTTATTTAAATTGTCATGCACAATATTTCTGTTTAAATTTTGAATATGTTTGGTAGTAAATTTATTTTGATCAAATGATGATCCATCCTGAACATAATTTGTTTTTTTTGATAATTTAAGTAATTCAGTTTTGACTTCTTTTGGAGCAATTCTCCATTTCATAGAGAATTCATTTAAAAATTTTGGAAAATTACTATCTTTTGTCTTATACATTTTATATAAGAAAAGCATGTGATGAATTCTATAACCTCCGAAAGCTTCATCAAGACCAGTTCCATCTAATAATACTCTTACGCTATTTTTATTAGCACTTTGATACACTTTTTCAAAAGCACAATTCATCAATCCCCCTATAGGACCCTCATGTGTAAATATCATTTTATTAAAATCACTAAGAAAATCTTCAATTTTATAATTTGATATTATTACTTCTTTGTTAAAAAAGTTTGCCGTTTCCGTAATCCACTTCTTTTCTGAATAGCTAGAACCAAAATCTACAGAAAAACATTGATTACTTAAATATTTTTTATTTTTTTCCATGGATGCAAGCATAGTAGATGAGTCTAATCCACCTGATAATTTAACGCCTATTTTAGTGTCTGCATTAAGGTGTTCATCACAAACTTTTAAAAAGGTTTGGTTGATTAATTCATTTTTTTCATTTATATTTTTTGGAATTTCAACTAATTTTGTTTTTTTTTCTAAATTATACCATTTAACAGTATTTATGATTTTATTATTTTTTATTTTTATATATTGTCCTGCTTCTATTTGTTTAATATTCTTAAACCAAGTATGTTTAGTAAAATCTAACTCACCTCTATGAAGGTATTCACTAATGCTAGTTAAATCAGCAGAGATGTAAATGCTAGAAGTAATCAAACTCTTAATTTCACTAGCAAAATAAAAAGAACTTTTACTGATGTTGTAGTAAAGTGGTTTTTGACCAAATCTGTCTCTTGCTAAAATATATGAATTTTCTTCTACATTATAGTAACAAAAAGCAAACATACCATTTAAGTGTTTTAAGGCAGAAATGCCATATAGTTTTAACATAGCCAACAAAACTTCAGTATCAGATGATGTTTTGAATGGATATTTTTTTCCTATCTGATTTTTTAATTCCTTATAGTTATAAATTTCACCGTTAAACACTAAAACATGTTTTTTATCATCACTTATCATTGGTTGCATAGATCTGTCATCAAAGTCTATTATTTTAAGTCTCGAGAATGCTAGTAAAGAATTTGCAGTTTCCAGTACTCTAATTTTATCTGGTCCCCTGTGATATAAATTAGAGATCATATTTTTTATCAAAACATGGTTATTATCATTAACCTCACCAATTATTCCAGCTATACCACACATTTTTATTTTTTTAGTGATTTAATATTTCTAATAATAGCCTTACCTCCCAAAAGCAAAATATCTATATCAGATCTTTTAAAAGTATCCAAAGCTTGAGCAGGAGTCTCTACAATTGCTTCACCATGTAAATTATATGAAGTATTCAATAAAACAGGGTGTTCAGAAATTTTTTCAAACTCTTTAATAATTTTATAATATTCATAATTATCATTTTCTTTAAGCATTTGAGGCCTACAGGTTTTGTCAGCAGGATGAATAACTGCAGGTAGTTTTTCTGCTAGACCTTTTTGTAGATCATAGGCCATCGTCATGTATGGAGAATAAATATTTTTTTTATTTTTTAAATACTTTTTACAATCTTCATAACATATGGTAGGTGTAAAAGGCATCCAAAAATCTCTATATTTTATTTTATTATTAATTCTTTCCACTGTTTCTGGTTTTCTAGGGTCTGCTAATATAGATCTATTACCTAGTGCGCGTTGACCAAATTCCATTCTACCTTCACATCTTGCAATTATATTTCCTTGACTTATCCATTTAGCAACGTCCTTTGCATTGTAATTATTTATAATTTTATATTTCTTTTTATACTTATTTATTTCAAGTTTTATGTCCTTTTCTTGCATTTTAGATCCTAAATAAATATTAGATAATCCTTTTATTTTATCTTTTGAAAATTTACTGCAAGCTGCCCATGCTGCTCCTATAGCAAGAGAACCATCACCAGAAATAGGACCAGCCCATACAGAGTTTATATTTTTACTGTTTATTAAAGCTTGCATGGCTTTAATATTTTGAGCAACCCCTCCAGATAAAATAATATCTTTTATTTTATATTTTTTAATATTGTTCTCTACCCATTTAACTAAAACCTCTTCAAGATAGTTTTGCAATCCCCATGCAATACCATCAAAGCGTTGTCCTTCAAGAGCTTTTTGCGATGAATAATATACATCTTTAAATTTTTTTTGATTCACTATTTTTTCTTTGACAACCTTATCATATTTCCTAAAGTGATTTAAACTCACTTCACCATGAAATTTACTTCCGTAAGGAGCTAATCCCATTACTTTATATTCATGTTGAGTAGGTTTCATTCCTAATAATAATGTAATATATCTATATAACCTGCCTAAACTTGCTTGATTAGTCTTATATTTCTCTTCTATTTTTCCTTTTTTTGCTAATGAAATAGTTGCGGAGCTGTCATCTCCACCACCTTCAATTGTAAAAATCAAAGCATTATTTTTTAAGGATGCCTGAGAGTAGTATCCATAATATTGATGACATTCTTCATGTCTTATGAAGATAATTTTATCTGTACTAATTCCTAATTGCTTTGAAATAACTTTTGTTCTTATTTCTTGTAATATTTTGAAAGGATTTTTTTTTGGGTAATTTTTTACTTTACTAACAAGTTCGTAATAAGGATTTTTTTTAATGTTAGGTATTTTATTTTTAAATAAGTTAAAATCATCTACGAAATTTAAAGGTTTCCCATCAATTAATTTAGGTTTCCAGTACTTTTCATTTTGATAAAGCCAATCTTGGACGCTAAATTGAGCTGAGGGTTTTAATAATGTATGAAAAAGGCCTGCTTTTTTTCCAGCAAATACAACAAGGTCAATATCATTTTTTTTAATGCCAGCTTCTATTATCACTTTTTCAATTGACAAATAAGGATAGCCACTATCTGTTTTAAGCCTGCTTAGCCTTTCTTCAGCAATAGCAGAAACTAATTTTCCATTAATTAAAATACAAGCATGAGACTCATGACTGTCTGATATAGCTAAAATAATCACTTTTAATTACTATTTCTAATTTGAATAAAGCCTTATATGATTTAATATTTTATTTTAAGCTTTTTTAAATATTAGTCTACTAAAATGAATAATATATTTTTAAAAATTAAATGTTATTTTTTTTTTTAAATCTTTTAATTTTAATCATTTTATTTTTTTTCAGGACTTCAATTATTGGGTAAAGAGTCCATATGGGAACTGCACATTTTTCTGCTATTTCTAACAATGAGTGTTTTCCATCGGACCAACTTATTAGGTTCATCATTAAGTGGTAAAAATCATTTTGATGTTTAAGTGAAAGAAAATTTCTTCTCCCATATTTAGTAGAAGTTTTATCTTTATGATGTTTTTTTTCTACTTTTGGAAACAAATCTCTTTTTCCCATTTGAGGTTCGCATAAAATATTTGTTTCAGGATAAAAATTATTTTCTATAGCTTCTATAGCTAACCTTAATACCTCATATCCTCCTGCTAGTCCTTTTTCTGTTACAACTTTATCTAAATTATCTAATGAAGTATGGTATTCTTTGTAAAAACCATATTTTGTTCTCATTATAGAGGCTACTGGTAAATCAATATTAGGGGAACAATATTGCCTTTCATCGCTTCCCCTGTCTGCCCAATTAAATTTAACATAATTTTTATCAATATTTTCTAATATATGCTTTGCTATTTTATCACTTAAAGTGTTTCCATTTCTACTTGGTAAATAGGAATAATTTTTTTCGTCTCCTATACATGCTACATTAAAACCTGCTATTATTTTTTTTTTCATATAACTTAGGTTTTTACTTAAATAGACAATAGATCCTATAGTTTC
>MDTG01118632.1_pt1 | contig 10860 bp, 10 predicted proteins | sample 811421 | NCBI WGS metagenome assembly MDTG01 (sample SAMN05326645, study PRJNA326480) | marine metagenome | isolation source: seawater | place: Pacific Ocean: South East | collected 2011 | reverse complement strand
AAGCCCCCATTAACCTAGTAGAAACACCCCAAGAAGTGGACCAAACATATTCTAAACCCCCTTCCCTATTACTAAATTTTACTTCAAAAGCTTTTGAGAAATTTTGACCTAAAAAATGAGAAGTCCCAGCCTGTAAAGCTTTTCCATCTTGCATCAACGCTTCGACACAATACGTATCTAAGGCGCCAGCAAATCTTTCAGATTGTGTTTTTCGACCTTTTATTACGGGAATACCCATGAATTTTTCTAAAAAATCAGAGTAAATATTTAATATCAGCTCTGTTTCCTGTATAGCCTCTTCTTTTGTTTCATGTGCAGTATGCCCTTCTTGCCACAAGAATTCAGCTGTTCTAAGAAATAATCTTGTTCTCATTTCCCATCTTACTACATTTGCCCATTGATTAACAAGGATTGGCAAATCTCTATATGACTGAATCCACTTTTTATAAGTGTCCCATATAATTGTTTCCGAAGTTGGCCTTACAATTAGCTCTTCTTCAAGTTTAGCGTCCTCATCAACAACTATTCCTTTGTCTGTGTTTTTTAAACGATAATGAGTTACAACAGCGCATTCTTTAGCAAAACCATCTACATGAGTTGCCTCTTTAGAAAAGAATGATTTAGGTATAAAAAGTGGAAAATATGCATTCATATGTCCCGTTTTTTTAAACATTTTATCTAATTCTTCTTGTAATCTTTCCCAAATAGCAAAGCCATATGGTTTAATAACCATACAACCTCTAACAGCAGAAGTCTCAGCCAAATCTGCATTTAAAACTATGTCGTTATACCATTGAGAATAATTCTCTGATTTTTTTGTGATATTTTTAGCCATATAAAAATGTTTGGTATGTTTTTTGCATAACATTTAGTAGTTTTGTTATTATAATAAATAACATACTTTTAAAGTAAAGATATATTTTCAATTATAAAAAATTAAAGGATTATGCATTTTTTTCTGAATAACACCACAATAAAATTATTAAGCTTATTAATCTTGCCTTTTTTTACACTTAGTCAAGAATTCGTTGATGATATTTACTATAGTGACAATGAAGTAAATTATGATTTCTTAGATAGTTCTAATTTAGAAAACAACATAAATCAAACTGAAATAAATGAAGAGCCATTAGAAGACTATACATATGATGAAAATTTTAGTTATTCAGATAGAATAGAAAGATTTGAAAATAATTATTTTGATTATTATTGGGACTATAACTTATATTATAGCCCGTGGGATCATCATTATTATAACTACCATGGAATCTATGGATGGGGGCACTCTGGTTACAGCTGGGGATACCCTGGTTACGGTTGGGGGTACTCTGGTTATTATGGTTGGGGATACCCTAGTTACGGCTGGGGATATTCTAGTTATTATGGCTGGGGATACCCTAGTTACGGTTGGGGATGGCCTTATCACTCCCATACGTTAAGTCATGTTCATCATTCACATTATAATTACAACTCACTATTTAGCGATGACTCTAATATTTATTATGGCCACAGAAACTCTACAAACACTAACCAACCAACCCAAAACAACACGCCGTTAAATGAAAGAAACAAACAGAATGAAAAAACTAATTATTTATCTGACTCAAAAAACAACAAAGTAATTTATCAAAAAAACAATCAGTCACTAAAAGTCTTAAATAATCAAAATAAATCTAAAAAAACTAAAAACAACTCTTTTAAAAAAATACTAAACGATGTAATACAACAAAATTCTAATAGAGCTTACAAAAAACCTAAATCAAACAACTCAAATAAAAATAATTATAATAACTCTAATAGAAATAACTACAACAAATCAAGTAGAAATAGTTATAACAATTCATCAAGATCAAAATCTAACTCTTCCAGAGGAGGAAGAAAACCCTAAAAAAATATGAAAAAAATAATTTTTTGCTTTTTGTTCCTTACCAGTATCAACTTGGTATCACAAAATCATGTAGACGCTTTAAGATACTCTTATTTAGACTATTTAGGTACCGCAAGATACTCATCACTATCAGGTTCTTTTAGTTCGTTAGGGGGCGACCTTTCTTCTATTCATCAAAATCCTGCTGGACTTGGCGTCTACAGAACTGATGAGGTTGGCTTTACTATAAACTCGCAAATCACCACAATTGAATCAGAATATTTTAACAATTCATTTCAAAGTGAAAAATCTTCACTTTATATTCAAAATATGGGTTATGTAAAAACAATTAGGGAAAATGAAAATAAATGGAATAGATTTTCTTTTGGATTATCTTACAATAGATTGAAAGATTTCAATGAAGACCTCGTAATTTTAGGCAACTCTAACGAATCACGTATTACTACTTTCTTAAATAATTCACAAGGTATCAATTATGAAGATCTAAATCCTTTTTCTGAATATTTGGCATTTTCTACATATTTAATCGACACATTAAATGAAACAAATAATTACGAAGGGGCTCTAAATTCAAGCTCCAGTGACTTATTTCATCAAAATATAATAAATCGATCTGGTTATATGGACGAACTTAGCTTCAGTATGTCTGGAGCATATAATGATTTACTATTTGTTGGTTTTCAACTTGGCTTTGTAGGAATTAATTATCAAGAATTAAACTCATATAAAGAATCTGGCTTTGAAACAAATGATAATTATGAATGGGGTAGTGTAGATGAATTTACTTATTCGCAAAATTTAAATGTTGTTGGAGGTGGAATAAATTATAAACTAGGCCTGATCATGAAACCAGTTAAATTTGTTAGACTAGGAGCCGCTTATCACTCTAAAACACGTTTTGAAATCGAAGAAAACTGGGAAAGCAATATGACAACATCATTTACAAATGAAAATATGGGTTTAATTAGTGACATATCTCCATATGGCTTTGGAAACTACACTTTAAAAACACCCTCTAAAACTATTGCAAGTTTAGCTTTGATTATTGCAAAAAGAGGCCTGATTAACATAGAACTAGAAAAGATTGATTACAGTAGCTCTAAACTAGAAGCTGATTATTATAATTTTTTAGAAGAAAACTCAAATATTTCAAATTTTTACAAAAATACTACAAACATCCGTATGGGCGCAGAATGTAAATTTGGAGATTTAAATTTTAGAGCAGGATTAGCTTTATACGAAAGCCCATTTTCCTTAAACTCTATGGAATCAGATACTGAAGAAAGAATTGTTCAAAGTTTTGGTATAGGATATAGATCAAATCAATACTTCTTTGATTGCGCAATAATAAACGCATATGAGAAGCAACAATATTTTATGTTCAATGGGTCTTCTGCAACAGAAATTTCAAAATCTAGACAAAGTTTAATGTTTTCTGTTGGATATAAATTTTAATAAAATTAATAAGATCCAAAAATACCAAGGTCATCATCTAAAAGAATGCCTATCACTATTTAATACAAATACACCAATTTATTTTGCTAAAGATGAAAAGTTGTTATTTAAAAACTACCTACAAACAAACCATATACATTATTACGTCCTATTTGAAAAAAATATAATAGTAGCAGCTGGGGGCTATGGATTTAATAAAAAAGAAAAAACTGTTGATTTAACATGGGGAATGGTAGATTTAAATCTTCATAAAAAAGGATACGGGAAAGCATTATTAAATTATAGAATAAAAAAAATTTCTGCAGATTTTCCAAACACAAATATTAGCTTAAATACATCTCAAAAAACGTTTAAATTTTATGAAAAATTTGGCTTTCAGCTGCAAAAAATTACAAAAAATTTCTACCGAGAAGGCTTAAATAGATACGACATGATAAAGTTTATATAAAATTACTACTCACCTTCCTCAGAAGGGGGACAGAAAATTCTTCCACAATGCTCACAAACAATAATCTTCTTTTTATTTTTAACCTCCATTTCTTGTTGGGGCGTGACCTTATTGAAACAACCACCACAGGCTCCACGATTAATTTCCACAACAGCTAAACCATTCCTAGAATTAGACCTTATTCTTTCATATGCAAAAATCAATCTTTCTTCGATTTGTTTTTTGATTTTTGTTTTCTTTCTTTCTAATTTCTCTTCATCTTTTTCCGTTTTCTTTATTATATCATCTAGTTCAGATTTTTTTTCTTTTAAAATAGCTTTCTTTTCTTTAATCCTACTTTTTGTTCCTGAAACATTAGCTTTTTGGTCATCAATAAACATTTCAGCTTCATTGATTTTTTTATCAGCTAATTCTATTTCTAATTTTTGATACTCTAATTCTTTATTAATAGAATCAAACTCTCTGTTATTTCTAACCTTCATTTGATCTTTTTCATATTTCTTAATTAATAAATCAGCTTCTTTTTTGACTTCATTTTGACGGCTAATGTCTTCTTTTTTTTCATCTACTTCATTTTGGAAATTCTCCAACCTTGTCGTTAAGCCCTCTACTTCATCTTCTAAATCCTGCACTTCTAATGGAAGTTCACCTCTTAAAATTCTTATTTCATCAATAGAAGAGTCTAATTGTTGGAAAGTAACTAACTGATCTAACTTTTCTGCTATTGACAATTCTTTTATTTCTGCTTTTTTAGTTGCCATAATTTTAGTAATAACTTATAGGATTAGTATTAATTTGTGTTAAAATGACCGCTAATTTAGGAAATTTTTTCTTTAGTATTTCAGAAATTAAGTTCGGAACAAATTGTTCGGACTCATAATGTCCCATGTCAACAGCAATTATTCTTTGATCCACCTCAAAAAAATCATGATATTTAAAATCAGATGTTATATAAACATCTGCTTTCTGTGAAATAGCTTCATTTAGAAGAAAAACCCCAGAACCACCACAAAAAGCAACTTTTTTAACTTTAGTTTTATTTGAAAATCCTGTATGTTTCAATATAGAACATGGCATTTCTTTTTTTAATAATTTAAAAAATGAAATTACATCCATTTCTTTTTTTAAATCACCAATAATACCCGAACCAATAGTAGAATTTCTGTTTTCCAGCCTTATTAATTGATACGCCACCTCCTCATATGGATGGTTATCAAAAAGTGTTTTTATTACACTTTTCTCTAAATAAGTTGGGAAAATTAGCTCTAATTTCTCTTCATTTAAACTTGATCTTATATTTTTAGATCCAATGTAAGGATTAGCCTCATCAAGAGGCCTAAAACTACCTGTTCCGTTAGATGTAAATGAGCATTGATCATATTTAGACCCTACTTTACCCGCTCCTGTATTAAATAAAGAATTCTCTAATTTTTTTACATCTTTTGTAGGACAGTAAGTAATTAACTGAGTTAAAGTATTTGCTTTTTTCTTTAATATTTCTGGATTTAATAAACCAATTTTATTTGCAAAAATAAATGACACCCCACCTTCAATATTATCTAAATTAGTATGCATTGAATAAATAGCAATATCATTTTTTATGGCTTTAAAAATTATTCTTTCATTATAATTTGAATTAGTTATTTTTTTTAAAGGGTTAAATATTATGGGATGATGAGAAATAATTAAATTACATTTATTATTTATTGCCTCATCTATAATATCTTCTGTGCAATCTAAGCATGTTAATATAGATTTTACACTCATATTTTTATCCCCAACTAATAATCCACTATTATCATAGCCTTCCTGATATGATAATGGTACAACTATTTCTAAATATTCAATTATTTCTATTAACTTCATGAATTCAATACTTATGTTTGATATGCAAAAATAAGTTATTTAATCTTTCGTTTCTATTTTTATAAGTAAATGCAAGCAGTGAAATTATTTATTTATCCTATTTTAATTTTAATACAATCACTGTATTACATCATTATTTCTTTAATAAACATTCTGTATGATTATACATTATTGAATGAGACCAAATTCAAAATTAACATAATTAGTGTTGGGAGTTTAAAATTTGGCGGAGCGGGAAAAACTCCATTAGTAGAATACTTAATAAAAGAATTTAATAACCCAAAATTAGCAATTTTAAGCAGAGGTTATAAAAGAAAAACAAAAGGCTTTTTAATTGCAGATAAAAAACACTCTTGTTATGAAATTGGAGATGAAACTTCTCAGATGTTACATAAAAACCCTAATTTATTAATTGCTGTGAGTAGAGATAGAGTTGTGGGTGTCTCCAACTTAATAAAGAAAAAAAAGAACATCAATACAATTATATTAGATGATGGACACCAACATAGAAAACTAGCAAGAGATTTGAATATTTTAGTAACTGAATATGAAGAATTATACTCAAAAGATAAATTATTTCCTCTGGGAAACCTAAGAGAAAATAAAAAGGGGGCGCATAGGGCAAACATTATTGTTGTTACAAAGTGCCCAAAAAACATTTCTTCACAAAAAAAACAAGAAATACAAAAAAACCTTTCCGTAAAATCAAACCAAAAATTATTTTTTTCTTACATCAAATACAATAAATTAAAAAATTATGTAACTAAAAAATACGAAGACTTTAAAATCAATGAAAACTATTTTTTGTTAACTGGAATAGGGAATTCAAAACCTTTGTTAAAGTATTTACAAAGAAAAAAAGTAAATATTTATCATTTTAAATACCCAGACCACCATTATTTTAAAAAAAATGAATTAGAAAACTTAATTACTAAAAGTCAAACAAAAAAAATAAAAAATCTTATTATTACTGAAAAAGATTTCTACAGACTAACTAAAGAAAATTTAGCACTTCTAACTTCTAATTTTAAATTATTTTATATAACAATTGAATTTGATTTTATTAGTAATGAAAAGCTTATGTTTAACAAACAAATCATTAAATTTATCTAAAAAAACTATGCAAAATTTCTATTTACTTTTATTATTAATAATTATAACAACAACTAACTCTGTAAAATCTCAAAATGGTTTAGACTTACTCTTTCAATGGTCTGACGAAAGTATAAGTGATCAAAATTGGGTAGGAAATACATACAATGAAATATGGGGAGTTGCACAAAACGGCCATGAATTCGCCATTATAGGAAGCACTCAAGGTACCCATATTTTTGACATAACTAATCCAGAAGATGGATACTTAGCCGCATATGTTGAGGGTGCAGATTCTAGCCCCGCAATTGTACATAGAGATTTTCATGATTATAATGGTTATTTATATGCAGTAGCCGATGAAGGAGAAAGCACTCTTCAAATAATAGACATATCCAATTTACCAAACAGTTTTAACGTTGTATATGATTCTGACGAACTTATTAAAAGAGCTCATAATATTTTTATTGATAGTGAAAATGCAATAATGTATGTTTGTGGAGGAAGGGTTTTAAATGAATGGAATGAACTTTCTTTATTTTCCATAGAAGAACCTCAAAATCCAATTTTTTTAGGCAAGTATGAGGATGTTGGTTATATACATGACATCTATGTAATAGACAATATAGGTTACTTGAATGCAGGTGATAATGGATTATATATTGTTGATTTTTCAGATGTAGAAAATCCATCAATATTAGGATCTTTAACTGACTACCCAGACAAAGGATACAATCATTCAGGGTGGTTAAACAGCACAGGAAGTACATATATTTTTGCAGATGAAAATCATGGATATGAAATGAAAATTTGTGATGTATCTAACCCAAATGAAATTACCGTTAATACTACTTTCTTAAGTAATATTGACTCAGAATCTATGGCCCACAACTTAATCATTAAAGATAATTACGTTTATGTGTCTCACTACCATGATGGACTTTGGATTTGGGATATTACAGATCCATCAAACCCTATTGAAGTGGGGAATTTTGACACATATTTACCTGAAGATCACGATAGTTATAGAGGAGCCTGGGGAGTTTACCCTTTATTGCCGTCTGGCAATATTTTAGTTTCTGATATGCAATCTGGCTTATTTGTTTTATCACCACTAGAAAATCAAAATTCTAATTTAACCGAATTAGATAATACAATATCAATATTTCCAAATCCTTTTGTAGATGAAATTAATTTCTCATTTTTAAATTCAGTTGAAAATGCAAAAATCCAAATATATGATATTAATGGAAAATTAGTCTTTAACAAAAATCAACTAACGTCAAATGATATTGTTTCTATTAATCTATTTTCTGGAATTTATTTTGCTCATATTAAACTCGAAGATCAATTACATATAAGAAAATTGATAAAATATTAAATGAACGATCTTTTAAAAAAATATGAAACAATTATTGGGTTAGAAGTACACGTTCAATTGTCTACTGAAAGTAAGGCATATTGTGGTGATGCTAATATGTTTGGCGCCGCACCAAATACATGCACTAGCCCCATTTCATTAGGGCATCCAGGAACACTTCCAAAACCAAACAAAAAAGTTATTGAATATGCTATTAGACTTGGGTTAGCCTTTAAGTGTAATATTAATAAAGAGAATTTATACGCAAGAAAAAATTATTATTATACAGATCTACCTAAAGGCTATCAAATAACACAAGATAAAACACCAATCTGCACAAATGGATATGTTGAAATATATAATCAAAATGGAGAACTAAATACAATAAAATTAACTAGGATTCATATGGAGGAAGATGCTGGAAAAAGTATTCATGATTTAGATCCCTTTAATTCATTAATAGATTTAAATAGAGCAGGCGTTCCTTTACTTGAAATTGTATCAGAACCTGACTTACGGTCATCAAAAGAAGCATATGATTATTTATATGAAATAAGAAAAATTGTTAGATACTTAAATATTTGTGATGGAAATATGGAAGAAGGTAGTTTAAGATGTGACGCAAACATATCTGTTAGACCAAAGGGAACTAAGGAGCTTAGAAACCGAGTAGAAATTAAAAACTTAAATTCTTTCTCCAATGTTCAAAAAGCCATAGAACTTGAAAGAGACCGTCAAATATTAGCATATGAAAATGGTGAAACAATAGAACAACAAACCAGAAATTATAATGCAAAAAATAATACTTCAACTGTTTTAAGAAAAAAAGAAGACGCGCAAGATTATAGATATTTCCCAGAACCTGACATTCAGCCAGTTTTAATAAACTCCAAAATGATAGAAAATGTTCAAAAAGAAATGCCAGCCCTTCCAAATGAATTATTAAAAAAATATACTTCAGAGTATAATCTAAGTTTTTATGACTCTAAAAATTTGACTGAAAATAAAGATTTATCTATATTTTTTGAGTCTGTAAATAAATTCACAAAGCATCATAAAACTGCAGCAAATATTATCATGGGTGTTATAAAAAGTTATTTAAATGAAAACTCAAAGGAAATACTAGATTTAAATTTAAAACCAAAATTTATTGCCGAATTAACGGAAATGATTGAAGAAGATGAGATAAATCATTCTATTGCGAGCCAAAAGATTTTCCCTGAAATGATAAAAAACTGCGAAAAATCTCCACGAAAAATTGCTAAAGAAAAAAATTGGATTCAAGAAAAAGATGACAGTTTACTAAAACAATATGTGACAAAATCTTTACAAAAACATCCTGATAAAGTATTAGCTTATAAAAACGGAAATAAAAATCTTTTAGGTTTATTTATGGGAGAAGCTATGAGACTTTCTAAAGGAACTGCAAATCCAAAAATATTAAATGAATTAATAAAAAAAGAACTTGATTTATGAGAAAAATTTTGATTTTTTTGTCCATTATTCTTTTTTCTTGTAATCAAAAGGGAAATACGCTAGATTATGAAAATCAAGCCCCATTATTTTCATTACCAAATATGAATAATGAAATAATTAATTTATCTGACTTTCAAGGAAAAGTTGTTTTAGTTGATTTTTGGGCATCTTGGTGTAAACCTTGTAGAAGAGCAAATAAAAAATTAGTACAATTACACGAAAAATATAAATCTAAAGATTTTGAAATTTTGGGAGTTTCATTAGATGGTATTGAAAGTCAAAAAAAACCAAGTCAAGATTGGATAAATGCAATAAAGGAAGATAATTTAACATGGACTAATGTAAGTGAATTAAATGGATGGGAAAGTGAGGCACGTGATTTATATAATATTAACAGCATCCCACATGCTGTCCTAATAGATAAAAAAGGAAAAATTATAGCAGAGAAAATATCCATCAAAACATTGGAAAAAGAACTAGAAAAAATTTTAAATGCAAACCAGTAAAATATACTTTGCTTCTGATTTTCATTTAGGAGCACCTAACCATCAAAAAAGCCTAGAAAGAGAAAAAAAAATATGTAAATGGCTTGACATAATTTCTCAAGATGCACAAGAAATATATCTCCTTGGTGATTTGTTCGATTTTTGGTTTGAATACAATAAGGTAATCCCAAAAGGTTTTGAACGAATAAAAGGAAAGTTGGCTCAACTAACAGATTCAGGAATAAAAATTCATTTATTTGTTGGAAATCATGATTTATGGACTTTTGGATATTTAGAATCAGAACTTGGATTAGAAATCCATAGAAAGCCTGAGATAATAGAAATAAATAATAAGAAATTTTACATAGCACATGGTGATGGATTAGGAAAAGGAAATACTGTATATAAATTCATAAAAAAAATTTACACAAACTCAATATGCCAATTTTTATTTAAAGCACTACCCTCTTCTATTGGAGTGTCTTTAGCTCAATCTCTCTCTAGAAAAAATAAAAAAAACCAAACTTCATCAAAAGAAAAATTAGGAGAAATTAATTTAATAGACTATTGTAAAAAAGTACTAAATAATCAACATATAGACTTTTTTATATTTGGACATATTCATAGACCTTGTATTGTTAATTTATCACCAAATTCGAAATATATTAATTTAGGAGATTGGGTTACACAATTTTCGTATGCAGAATTAAGCTCTGAAAATCTGTTATTAAAAAATTTTTGACTATTTTTAGTAATTACTATTCAGACATAGTTTTATGCAAAAAATTTT
>MDTG01114184.1_pt1 | contig 10860 bp, 4 predicted proteins | sample 811421 | NCBI WGS metagenome assembly MDTG01 (sample SAMN05326645, study PRJNA326480) | marine metagenome | isolation source: seawater | place: Pacific Ocean: South East | collected 2011 | reverse complement strand
TACACCCGACCCACTACGGCCGTGTGTGCCCGATCGAGACCCCTGAAGGTCCGAACATCGGTCTGATCAACTCCCTGGCAGCCTATGCGCGTACCAACCAGTACGGCTTCCTTGAGAGCCCGTACCGTGTGGTTAAAGACACATTGGTTACTGATGAGATCGTGTTCCTGTCTGCGATCGAAGAAGCAGACCACGTGATCGCTCAGGCGTCGGCAACGATGAACGACAAAGGTCAGCTGGTAGATGAGTTGGTGGCGGTACGTCACCTCAACGAATTCACCGTAAAAGCGCCTGAAGACGTAACCCTGATGGACGTTTCGCCGAAGCAGGTAGTTTCGGTTGCAGCTTCCCTCATTCCGTTCCTCGAGCACGACGATGCTAACCGGGCCCTGATGGGTTCGAACATGCAGCGTCAGGCTGTTCCGACCCTGCGTTCGGACAAGCCGCTGGTAGGTACTGGTATGGAGCGCAACGTAGCGCGCGACTCCGGTGTTTGCGTTGTTGCACGTCGTGGCGGTGTGATCGACTCGGTCGACGCCAGCCGTATCGTTGTTCGTGTGAACGATGACGAAGTTGAAACTGGCGAAGCCGGTGTCGACATTTACAACCTGACCAAATACACCCGTTCTAACCAGAACACCTGCATTAACCAGCGTCCGCTGGTGAGCAAAGGTGATCAGGTAGCACGCAGCGACATTCTCGCTGACGGCCCGTCGACCGACATGGGTGAATTGGCTCTCGGCCAGAACATGCGCGTCGCGTTCATGCCGTGGAACGGTTACAACTTCGAAGACTCCATCCTCCTTTCCGAGCGTGTAGTACAAGAAGACCGCTTCACCACGATCCACATCCAGGAACTGACCTGTGTGGCCCGTGACACCAAGCTTGGGCCTGAGGAAATCTCCTCGGACATCCCGAACGTGGGTGAAGCTGCTCTGAACAAGCTGGACGAAGCAGGCATCGTGTATGTCGGCGCTGAAGTTGGCCCGGGCGACATTCTGGTTGGTAAGGTAACGCCGAAAGGTGAGACCCAGCTGACGCCGGAAGAGAAGCTGTTGCGTGCGATCTTCGGTGAGAAGGCATCTGACGTTAAAGATACTTCCCTGCGTGTGCCGACTGGCACCAAAGGTACAGTCATCGACGTACAGGTCTTCACCCGTGATGGCGTAGAGCGCGATTCGCGTGCCCTGGCTATCGAGAAGATGCAGCTGGACGAGATCCGTAAGGACCTTAACGAAGAGTTCCGTATCGTTGAAGGCGCAACCTTCGAACGTCTGCGTTCGGCTCTCGTGGGTAAAGTTGTTGAAGGCGGTGCTGGCCTGAAGAAAGGCGCCGAAATCACTGACGAATTCCTCGACGGTCTTGAGCGTGGTCAGTGGTTCAAGCTGCGCATGGCTGACGATGCACTGAACGAGCAGTTGGAAAAGGCTCAGGCCTACATTTCCGATCGCCGTCAGTTGCTCGACGACAAGTTTGAAGACAAGAAGCGCAAGCTGCAGCAGGGCGACGACCTGGCTCCGGGCGTTCTGAAGATCGTTAAGGTTTACCTGGCAATCCGCCGTCGCATCCAGCCGGGTGACAAGATGGCCGGTCGTCACGGTAACAAGGGTGTTGTCTCGGTGATCATGCCGGTTGAAGACATGCCTCACGATATTCACGGTACGCCGGTAGACATCGTGTTGAACCCGCTGGGTGTACCTTCGCGTATGAACGTGGGTCAGATCCTCGAAACTCACCTGGGCCTCGCGGCTAAAGGTCTGGGCGAGAAGATCAACCTGATGCTCGAAGAGCAGCGCAAAGTCGCTGAACTGCGTCAATTCATGCAGCAGATCTACAACGAGATCGGCGGCCGTCAGGAAAGTCTGGATGACCTTAGCGACACGGAAATCCTCAACCTGGCGAAGAACTTGCGCGGCGGCGTGCCAATGGCTACTCCGGTGTTCGACGGTGCTAAAGAAGTTGAAATCAAGGCCATGCTGAAACTGGCAGACCTGCCAGAAAGCGGCCAGATGCGACTGATCGATGGCCGTACCGGTAATCAGTTCGAGCGTCCAACTACCGTTGGCTACATGTACATGCTCAAGCTGAACCACTTGGTTGACGACAAGATGCACGCGCGTTCTACCGGTTCTTACAGCCTGGTTACTCAGCAGCCGCTGGGTGGTAAGGCGCAATTCGGTGGCCAGCGCTTCGGTGAGATGGAGGTGTGGGCACTCGAGTCGTATGGTGCTGCTTACACGCTGCAGGAAATGCTCACTGTGAAGTCGGACGATGTGAACGGCCGTACCAAGATGTACAAAAACATCGTGGACGGTGATCACCGTATGGAGCCAGGCATGCCTGAGTCCTTCAACGTACTGATCAAAGAGATCCGTTCGCTCGGTATCGATATCGATCTGGAAACCGAATAACACGTGACGCGAATCGGCGATGGAGCACTTTGCTCCATCGCCAGCTCCGCCAGGAGGAAAGGCCTTGAAAGACCTACTGAATTTGCTGAAAAACCAGGGTCAAGTCGAAGAGTTCGACGCCATCCGTATTGGATTGGCATCGCCTGAGATGATCCGCTCGTGGTCGTTCGGTGAAGTTAAAAAGCCGGAAACCATCAACTACCGTACGTTCAAACCAGAGCGTGACGGTCTGTTCTGCGCCAAAATCTTTGGCCCGGTAAAAGACTATGAGTGCCTGTGCGGTAAGTACAAGCGCCTCAAGCACCGTGGTGTTATCTGTGAGAAGTGCGGCGTTGAAGTTGCACTGGCCAAAGTTCGTCGTGAGCGTATGGCGCACATCGAACTGGCTTCGCCGGTTGCCCACATCTGGTTCCTGAAGTCGCTACCGAGCCGTATCGGTTTGCTGATGGACATGACCCTGCGTGATATCGAACGTGTTCTCTATTTCGAGAGCTATGTCGTTATCGATCCGGGCATGACCACGCTGGAAAAAGGTCAGCTGCTGAACGATGAGCAGTACTTCGAAGCACTGGAAGAGTTCGGTGATGACTTCGACGCCCGTATGGGTGCCGAGGCTGTTCGCGAGCTGTTGCACGCTATCGATCTGGAGCACGAAATTGGCCGTCTGCGTGAAGAGATTCCGCAAACCAATTCGGAAACCAAGATCAAGAAGCTGTCCAAGCGTCTGAAGCTGATGGAAGCGTTCCTGGGCTCGGGCAACTTGCCTGAGTGGATGATCCTGACCGTTCTGCCGGTTCTGCCGCCAGATCTGCGTCCGCTGGTACCGCTTGATGGTGGCCGTTTCGCAACGTCCGACCTCAACGACCTGTACCGCCGTGTGATCAACCGTAACAACCGTCTTAAGCGCCTGCTTGATCTGTCGGCGCCAGACATCATCGTGCGCAACGAAAAGCGCATGCTGCAAGAGTCGGTTGACGCCCTGCTGGACAACGGCCGTCGCGGTCGCGCCATCACTGGTTCGAACAAGCGTCCATTGAAATCCCTGGCTGACATGATCAAGGGTAAGCAAGGTCGTTTCCGTCAGAACCTGCTCGGTAAGCGCGTGGACTACTCCGGTCGTTCGGTAATTACCGTAGGCCCGACCCTGCGTCTGCACCAGTGCGGTCTGCCTAAGAAGATGGCACTTGAGCTGTTCAAGCCGTTCATTTTCGGCAAGCTGGAAATGCGTGGTCTCGCTACCACCATCAAAGCTGCCAAGAAGATGGTTGAGCGTGAGTTGCCAGAAGTTTGGGACGTTCTCGCTGAAGTAATTCGCGAACACCCAGTGCTTCTCAACCGTGCACCGACCCTTCACCGTCTGGGTATCCAGGCGTTTGAACCGGTTCTGATTGAAGGTAAGGCTATCCAGCTGCACCCGTTGGTCTGTGCGGCGTACAACGCCGACTTCGACGGTGACCAGATGGCTGTGCACGTACCGCTGACGCTGGAAGCCCAGCTCGAAGCCCGTGCATTGATGATGTCGACCAACAACATTCTGTCGCCAGCCAACGGTGAGCCAATCATCGTGCCGTCGCAGGACGTTGTATTGGGTCTGTATTACATGACGCGTGAAGCGATCAACGCCAAAGGCGAAGGTCGTGTATTCGCTGACTTGCAGGAAGTTGACCGCGTTTTCCGCGCCGGTGAAGCGTCTCTGCACGCTCGCGTAAAAGTGCGTATTCACGAAACCATCAACGAAAAAGATGGCAGCGTGACCAAGAACACCCGCATCGTCGACACCACTGTCGGCCGTGCGCTGTTGTACCAGATCGTGCCTGCTGGCCTGTCCTATGACGTGGTCAACCAGTCGATGAAGAAGAAGGCTATCTCCAAGCTGATCAACCAGTGCTACCGCACTGTCGGCTTGAAAGACACCGTTATCTTCGCTGACCAGTTGATGTACACCGGTTTCGCCTATTCGACCATCTCGGGTGTGTCGATCGGTGTTAACGACTTCGTCATCCCGGATGAAAAAGCACGCATCATCGACAGTGCAACCGAAGAAGTTAAAGAGATCGAAAGCCAGTACGCATCGGGCCTGGTAACTCAGGGCGAGAAGTACAACAAGGTTATCGACTTGTGGTCCAAGGCCAACGACGAAGTATCCAAGGCGATGATGGCCAACCTCTCGAAAGAGAAGGTTGTTGACCGTCACGGCGAGGAAGTTGACCAAGAGTCCTTCAACTCGATGTATATGATGGCCGACTCGGGTGCGCGGGGTTCCGCAGCCCAGATTCGTCAGCTTGCCGGTATGCGTGGTCTGATGGCCAAGCCGGACGGCTCGATCATCGAAACGCCGATTACTGCGAACTTCCGTGAAGGTTTGAGCGTACTTCAGTACTTCATCTCGACTCACGGTGCTCGTAAGGGTCTGGCGGATACCGCACTTAAAACAGCTAACTCCGGTTATCTGACGCGCCGTCTGGTAGACGTTGCTCAGGATCTGGTAGTAACTGAAGTTGATTGCGGCACTGAACATGGCCTGCTGATGACACCGCACATTGAAGGCGGTGACGTAGTAGAGCCGCTGGGTGAGCGCGTATTGGGCCGAGTAATCGCCAAAGACGTATTCAAGCCTGGCACTGAAGATGTAATCGTTCCTGCCGGTACGCTGGTAGACGAGCAGTGGGTTGAGTTCATCGAGCTGAACAGCATCGACGAAGTTATCGTGCGCTCGCCAATCAGCTGTGAAACTCGTTATGGCATCTGTGCCAAGTGCTACGGCCGCGATCTGGCCCGTGGTCACCAGGTGAACATCGGTGAAGCTGTCGGCGTTATCGCTGCACAGTCGATCGGTGAGCCGGGTACACAGCTGACCATGCGTACGTTCCACATCGGTGGTGCGGCAAGCCGTACTTCGGCTGCTGACAGCATTCAGGTTAAGAACGGCGGCCAAATCCGCCTGCACAACCTCAAGCACGTTGAGCGTGTGGACGGCTGCCTGATCGCGGTATCGCGTTCGGGTGAACTGGCCCTGGCTGACGAGTTCGGTCGTGAGCGTGAGCGTTACAAGCTGCCTTACGGTGCTGTGATCTCGGTTAAGGAAGGTGACAAAGTTGATCCGGGCGCCATCGTCGCCAAGTGGGATCCGCACACTCACCCAATCGTTACCGAAATGAAAGGTACCGTGACGTTCGTAGGCATGGAAGAAGGGATCACCATCAAGCGTCAGACTGACGAATTGACTGGTTTGACCAACATCGAAGTGCTTGATCCGAAAGATCGTCCGGCTGCTGGTAAAGACATTCGTCCGGCCATCAAGATGGTTGGCGACGATGGTAAAGACTTGCTGCTGCCAGGTACCGACGTACCGGCTCAGTACTTCCTGCCGTCGAACGCATTGGTCGGTGTACAGGATGGTGCGCAAATCGCCATCGGTGACGTTATCGCGCGTATCCCGCAAGAAACGTCGAAGACCCGTGACATCACCGGTGGTCTGCCACGCGTAGCTGACTTGTTCGAAGCGCGTCGTCCGAAAGAAGCATCGATTCTTGCTGAAATCAGCGGCACGATCTCCTTCGGTAAAGAGACCAAAGGCAAGCGTCGTCTGGTGATTACACCAACCGACGGTAGCGATCCGTACGAAGAGCTGATTCCGAAGTGGCGCCACCTGAACGTGTTCGAAGGTGAACAGGTTAACAAGGGTGAAGTTATCTCGGACGGCCCGAGCGATCCGCACGACATCCTGCGTCTGCTGGGTGTAAGCGCGCTGGCCAAGTACATCGTTAACGAGATTCAAGACGTTTACCGTCTGCAAGGCGTGAAGATCAACGATAAGCACATCGAGACCATCCTGCGTCAGATGCTGCGTAAAGTTGAAGTGGCAGAGTCCGGCGACTCAACCTTCATCAAGGGTGACCAGATGGAGTTGACCGCAGTACTGGGTGAGAACGAGCGTCTGGCTGCAGAAGACAAGTTCATCGCCAAGTACAGCCGTGTGTTGCTGGGTATCACCAAAGCGTCGTTGTCGACTGAGTCGTTCATCTCGGCAGCCTCGTTCCAGGAAACTACCCGCGTTCTTACTGAAGCGGCAGTGACTGGTAAGCGTGACTACCTGCGCGGCTTGAAAGAGAACGTGGTTGTGGGTCGTTTGATCCCGGCCGGTACCGGTTTGGCTTATCACAGCGAGCGCAAGCGTAAGCGTGATGCAGACAAGCCAGTTCGCGTTAGCGCCAGTGAAGTGGAAGCTGCACTGACCGAAGCGTTGAACTTCAGCGGAAATTAAGAGCGTAACCCTGCCGCGCTGAGCGGTAGGGTTGCATCTTGACTGGGAGGCTGAGTCTCTTTAGACTCATGCACCCCTAAATTTGGCAGGGCATGTGCTCTGCCATTTTGCTTTGTTTGTAAAGCAATAGCGTCGAAAGACAACAGTGGAGCTAAAGATGGCAACTATTAACCAGCTGGTACGTCAGCCGCGTAAGCGTATCGTCGAGAAATCCGACGTGCCTGCGCTGCAGAACTGCCCGCAGCGTCGCGGCGTATGCACTCGTGTGTACACCACTACGCCGAAAAAACCTAACTCGGCATTGCGTAAAGTTTGCCGTGTGCGCCTGACCAACGGTTTCGAAGTTTCTTCGTACATCGGTGGTGAAGGTCACAACCTGCAAGAGCACAGCGTAGTGCTGATCCGTGGCGGTCGTGTAAAAGACCTTCCGGGTGTTCGCTACCACACCGTTCGCGGTTCTTTGGATACTTCCGGTGTTAAAGGTCGTAACCAGGGTCGTTCGAAGTACGGTACTAAGCGTCCTAAGTGATTACGCCCCAGTAATGGGACATTTCACTAAATTGCAGTTATCTATTTATTTGAGTCGATAAGAGTAAGGTCGGGCGCAAATGCGGTCCCGAGCTAACCTGAAGACCGTTTGAGGGCTTATCACATGCCAAGACGTCGTGTAGCAGCCAAGCGCGAAGTGCTTGATGATCCAAAATACGGAAGCCAAATTCTGGCCAAGTTCATGAACCACGTAATGGAAAGCGGCAAGAAAGCCGTTGCCGAGCGTATCGTTTATGGCGCGCTGGAAAAGGTTAAAGAACGTAAGAACAGCGATCCCCTGGAGATCTTCGAGAAAGCTCTCGACGCCATCGCTCCGCTGGTCGAAGTGAAGTCGCGCCGCGTTGGTGGTGCTACTTACCAGGTTCCTGTTGAAGTACGTCCTTCCCGTCGTAATGCTCTTGCCATGCGCTGGCTGGTAGATTTCGCCCGTAAGCGCGGCGAGAAGTCTATGGCTCTGCGCCTAGCTGGCGAGTTGCTGGACGCTGCTGAAGGCAAAGGTGCTGCAGTTAAGAAGCGTGAAGACGTGCACCGTATGGCTGAAGCCAACAAGGCTTTCTCGCACTACCGCTTCTAATTTTCTAGCGCTTCTAAACTTTGCGAGGGCTATATGGCTCGTACTACTCCGATTAACCGCTACCGTAACATTGGTATTGTCGCGCACGTTGATGCCGGCAAAACCACTACGACTGAGCGGGTTTTGTTTTACACCGGCGTAAACCACAAAATGGGCGAGGTGCATGATGGCGCCGCGACCATGGACTGGATGGCGCAGGAGCAGGAGCGTGGTATTACCATCACCTCCGCGGCAACCACTGCTTTCTGGCAGGGTTCCGAGAAGCAGTTCGATAAGTACCGCTTCAACATCATCGACACCCCCGGGCACGTTGACTTCACCATCGAAGTAGAGCGCTCGCTGCGCGTACTCGACGGCGCTGTTGTGGTGTTCTGTGGTACTTCGGGCGTTGAGCCGCAGTCGGAAACCGTATGGCGTCAAGCCAACAAGTACGGTGTTCCACGTCTTGTTTACGTAAACAAGATGGACCGTGCCGGTGCTAACTTCCTGCGCGTAATCGGCCAGATCAAAGCGCGCCTGGGTCTCACCCCGGTGCCGATCCAGCTGGCTATCGGTTCGGAAGATAACTTCCAGGGTCAGATCGATCTGATCAAGATGAAGGCTATCTACTGGAACGACGACGACAAGGGCATGACTTTCCGCGAAGAAGAAATTCCAGCGGACATGCAGGACTTGGCGGACGAGTGGCGCAGCAACATGGTTGAAGCTGCCGCTGAAGCCTCTGAAGAGCTGATGAACAAGTATCTGGAAGGCGAAGAGCTGACCACTGCTGAAATCAAAGCTGCCCTGCGTCAGCGCACTATCGCTGGCGAAATCGTTCTGGCTGTTTGCGGTTCGTCGTTCAAGAACAAGGGTGTACCTCTGGTTCTCGACGCCGTTATCGACTACCTGCCGGCTCCGGTTGATATTCCTGCGATCAAAGGTACGGATATCGATGATGAAACCGTTGAGATGGAGCGTCATGCAGATGATGCTGAACCGTTCTCAGCTCTGGCTTTCAAAATCGCTACCGACCCATTCGTGGGTACTCTGACGTTCGCTCGCGTTTACTCGGGTGTTCTGAGCTCCGGCGACGGCGTTCTGAACTCGGTTAAAGGCAAGAAAGAGCGCGTGGGTCGTATGGTGCAGATGCACGCAAACACCCGTGAAGAGATCAAAGAAGTACGCGCTGGCGACATCGCTGCTCTGATCGGCATGAAGGACGTCACCACTGGTGACACTCTGTGCTCGCAAGAGAAGCCAATCATTCTCGTTCGCATGGACTTCCCAGAGCCGGTAATCTCGGTTGCTGTTGAGCCTAAGACCAAGGATGACCAGGAAAAAATGGGTATCGCTCTGGGCAAACTCGCTCAGGAAGATCCATCTTTCCGTGTTAAGACAGATGAAGAGACTGGTCAGACGATCATCTCCGGCATGGGCGAGTTGCACCTCGACATCCTCGTAGACCGTATGCGTCGCGAGTTCAACGTCGAAGCCAACATCGGTAAGCCGCAGGTTTCGTACCGTGAGAAGATCACCAAGTCTTGCGAAATCGAAGGCAAATTCGTACGTCAGTCTGGCGGCCGTGGCCAGTTCGGTCATTGCTGGGTTCGTTTTGCTCCGGCAGACGAAGGTCAGGAAGGCTTGCAGTTTGTCAACGAGGTAGTAGGTGGTGTGATTCCTAAGGAATACATCCCGGCTATTCAGAAAGGCATCGAAGAGCAGATGAAGAACGGTGTTGTTGCCGGCTATCCGCTCATCGGCCTGAAGGCTACTGTGTTCGATGGTTCTTACCATGACGTCGACTCCAACGAGATGGCGTTCAAGGTTGCTGCCTCCATGGCTACCAAGCAGCTGTCCCAGAAGGGCGGTGCTGTTGTGCTTGAGCCGGTAATGAAAGTGGAAGTAGTTACACCTGAGGACTACATGGGTGACGTGATGGGTGACCTGAACCGTCGTCGTGGTCTGATTCAAGGTATGGAAGATACGGTCTCTGGCAAGGTTATCCGCGCTGAAGTACCGTTGGGTGAAATGTTCGGTTATGCGACCGACGTTCGTTCCATGTCTCAGGGTCGCGCGAGCTACTCCATGGAATTTTCTAAATACTCTGAGGCTCCGTCGAATATCGTCGAAGCTATCGTTAAGAAAGGCTAATTCAGCCCTTTAGGCTAGAGGATCACTGTCGTGGCTAAAGAAAAATTTGATCGTTCCAAACCACACGTAAACGTCGGCACTATCGGCCACGTTGACCATGGTAAAACTACTCTGACTGCTGCACTGACCAAGGTTTGTGCTGAAGCATTCGGTGGTGCAGTTCGTGACTTCGCTCAGATCGACAGCGCGCCGGAAGAAAAAGCTCGTGGTATCACGATCAACACTTCCCACGTTGAATACGATTCGACCATTCGTCACTACGCGCACGTTGACTGCCCAGGCCACGCTGACTATGTGAAGAACATGATCACTGGTGCTGCTCAAATGGATGGAGCCATATTAGTTGTTAACGCTGCTGACGGTCCTATGCCACAAACTAGAGAACATATTCTTTTAGCAAGACAAGTAGGTGTACCAGCTATTTGTGTTTACCTTAATAAAGTAGACCAAGTTGATGATAAAGAGATGATAGATCTAGTTGAGGAAGAGATAAAAGAATTACTTACTTCATATAAATTTCCTGGAGACAAAACTCCTATAGCTAAAGGTTCAGCGCTAGCAGCTGTTGAGGGAAGAGATGATGAGATAGGTAAAAACTCTATTTTGGAATTAATGAAAAATGTTGATTCTTTTATTCCACAACCAGACAGACCAAAAGATAAAGATTTTTTGATGCCTGTTGAGGATGTTTTTTCTATTTCAGGAAGAGGTACAGTAGCAACTGGAAGAGTAGAGTCAGGTGTACTTAAAACAGGTGATGAAATTGAAATAGTTGGAATTAGAGATACAAAAAAATCAGTTTGTACAGGTGTTGAAATGTTTAGAAAACTTTTAGATTCAGGTGAAGCTGGTGACAACGTTGGTGTTCTTTTAAGAGGAGTAGAGAGAACTGATATTGAAAGAGGTCAAGTTCTTTGTAAACCAGGATC
>MDTG01438330.1_pt1 | contig 10861 bp, 9 predicted proteins | sample 811421 | NCBI WGS metagenome assembly MDTG01 (sample SAMN05326645, study PRJNA326480) | marine metagenome | isolation source: seawater | place: Pacific Ocean: South East | collected 2011 | reverse complement strand
TCGACAGGCCGACGGCATCGAAGATCTGCGCGCCGCAATAGGACTGATAGGTCGAGATGCCCATCTTGGACATGACCTTGAGGATGCCCTTGTCGATCGACTTGATGTAGCGGTAGACGACCTCGTCGGCATCGACCTCCTCGGGGAAGTCGAGATCCTCATGCAGGGCAAGCAGCGTCTCGAACGCTAGATAGGGGTTGATCGCTTCCGCGCCATAGCCGGCCAGCACGCAGAAATGATGCACCTCGCGGGCTTCGCCGGTTTCCACGACGAGGCCGACGGAGGTGCGCAGACCCTTGCGGATCAGGTGATGGTGCACGGCCGCCGTTGCCAGCAGCGCCGGGATCGGGATGCGGGCGCGCGACAGCAGGCGGTCGGACAGGATGATGATGTTGTAGCCGTTGGAAACGGCACGCTCGGCGCTGGCGCACAGGTTGGTCAGCGCCGCGCGCATGCCCTCCGCGCCATGGGCGACGTCATAGGTGATGTCGAGCGTCTTGGCGGAGAACTGGTTGTCCGACGTGTCGCCGATGGTGCGGATCTTCTCCAGGTCGTCGTTGGTGAGGATCGGCTGGCGCACCTCGAGACGCTTGGACGTTGACAGGCCCTTGAGGTCGAACAGGTTCGGCCGCGGCCCGATGAAGGACACGAGGCTCATCACCAGCTCCTCGCGGATCGGGTCGATCGGCGGGTTGGTGACCTGTGCGAAGTTCTGCTTGAAATAGGTGTAGAGCAGCTTCGGCTTGTCGGAGAGCGCGGAGATCGGCGTGTCCGTGCCCATCGAGCCGATGGCTTCCTGGCCGATGGTGGCCATCGGCTGCATCAGGAGCTTGATGTCTTCCTGGCTGTAGCCGAAGGCCTGCTGGCGGTCGAGCAGGCTTTCGGCGGCGACCGGCGCACGGCCGCGCACGGCCGGCATGTCCTCCAGCACGATCTGGGTGCGGTGCAGCCAGTCCTTGTAGGGGTTGGCCGTCGACAGGGTGCGCTTGATCTCGTCGTCGGAGATGATGCGGCCCTCTTCCAGGTCGATGAGCAGCATCTTGCCCGGCTGGAGCCGCCACTTGCGGATGATCTTTTCTTCCGGCACCGGCAACACGCCGACCTCGGACGACATGATGACGAGGTCGTCGTCGGTGACGATGTAGCGGGCCGGGCGCAGGCCGTTGCGGTCCAGCGTCGCGCCGATCTGGCGCCCGTCGGTGAAGGCAACCGCCGCAGGGCCGTCCCACGGCTCCATCAGGGCCGCATGATACTCGTAGAAGGCGCGCAGGTTGTCGTCCATCAGCGGGTTGCCGGCCCAGGCTTCTGGGATCAGCATCATCGCCGCATGGGCGAGCGAATAGCCGCCGGAGACGAGGAACTCGAGCGCGTTGTCGAAACACGCCGTGTCCGACTGGCCTTCATAGGAGATCGGCCACAGCTTGGAGATGTCGTCGCCGAAATGCGGCGAGGAGACGCTCGCCTGGCGCGCGGCCATCCAGTTGACGTTGCCGCGCAGCGTGTTGATCTCGCCGTTGTGGGCAACCATCCGGTAGGGGTGCGCCAGATCCCAGGACGGGAAGGTGTTGGTGGAGAACCGCTGGTGGACGAGCGCAAGCGCCGAGGCGAAGCGCGGGTCCTTCAGGTCGGAATAATAGGCGCCGAGCTGATAGGCGAGGAACATGCCCTTGTAGACCAGCGTGCGGCTCGACAGCGACACGATATAGAAGCCGTGCTCGACCGCGTCGCTTTCCGCGCGCACGGTGTTGGAGATCACCTTGCGCAGCACGAAGAGGCGGCGTTCGAAATCCTCCGGCGTCTCGCAGTCGCGGCAGGCGATGAAGACCTGGCGCGAGCAGGGCTCGGTCGCGGCGATCTCCGGCGCCTTGGACAGCGAGGAATTGTCGACCGGCACGTCGCGCCAGCCGAGGCACGCCTGCCCCTCGGCGGCGATCACGCGCTCGATGATCTCTTCGCAGGTCTTGCGCAGTTCGGGATCGCGCGGAAGGAAGATGAAGCCGACGCCGTAGCGTCCCTTCTCGGGAAGGTCGATGCCCAGGCCCTTGGCTTCCTCGGCGAAGAACTCATGCGGGATCTGCACCAGCATGCCCGCGCCGTCGCCCATCAGCGGATCGGCACCGACGGCGCCGCGATGGGTGAGGTTCTCCAGGATCTGGAGACCGTCGGCGACGATCTGATGCGAGGCCTTGCCCTTGAGGTGGGCGATGAAGCCGACGCCGCAGGCATCGTGTTCCTTGCCGGGATGATACAGGCCGCTCTGCGCGGCTTCCTCACGACGGGCGCGCATCGTTTTTGCCGTGGGGGCAGTGGCCGGTGCGGGTGTTCCTGCGAAGTCCTGTGCTTCGATCATCGCGTCGGTCTTGCTCATCTCAGCCCTCTTGTCTCATCCCGGCGTCCGGTCCGTCCTCTCCCGTTCGGGTCGCGTTCCCCTCGGAAAACGCGGCTCGTCCGGCGAACAGGCAAAAGCCCTGACGCTGACTTTGTGAAGCGGTCCCGCTCCGTCTGCCCGCCCGCTGTCGCGGCAGGGGTCAGCGGACGACCGTCCCTGTCCCCGGCGGTGCCAGATGCAAGCCTGACCCTTCGCCCCAAGCTGCCTGTCCAGACCCTCCGTCGGACGCGCCGCCGGTGGCTGCGCTTGCAGCTCTCAAATCCCCTTGCTCGACGCGCCATTGTCATCAAGCAACCGCTTAACCTAGGGCGCGCGAGACACGGAACCACAGGGGCTCCGGATTTCTTTGCTCCAGATGGGACAGCATTCCTGTCCTATTGGGAGCGGCGCACAATGCCAGATTTCCGAAATGGGGGCAAGCGGCTTGCGAATGGCCTTATAAACTATTTCTTTCGCGGGTGCGCAGCAATTTGTCACATTCGACCAGGTCCGAAACGCCCGCTGAAATATTCTGTCGATGGAACGTCGCGTCGCCTGTGGCTTGCCGAAGGGACTTGCCAGCCGCGCCGTGTCGGGCCTAGATCGGATTATGAATTTTTCGAGCGACAATTGCGCAGGGGCATCGCAGCCGGGGATGGATGCGCTCTCCCGCCACAACCACGGATTCGCCCCCGCCTACGGGACCGATCCGCTCACCGATCGCGTCACGAAGCGGTTCCGCGATATCTTCGAGACGGATGTGTCCGTGCTGTTCACGGCGACCGGCACGGCCGCCAATGCTTTGTCGATGGCCGCCTGCGCGCGCCCCGGCGGATTGATCCTGGCGAGCGAGACCGCGCATCTGCATTGCGACGAATGGGGCTCGGCGGAGTTCTATTCCCACGGCATGAAGATCGTGCCCCTTGTCACTTCGGCCGGACGGATCGCTCCCGACGCCGTGGCCGGGGCGCTCGAGCGCTTCCAGGAGGGGAGCCGGTTCGGCGCGCCGACGGCTCTCAGCCTCACCCAGGCAACGGAATGCGGAACGGTCTATTCACCCGAGGAGGTCGCGGCGCTGACGGAGCCTGCGCGTGCGCGCGGGCTCGTATGCCATATGGACGGCGCGCGCTTTGCCAATGCGCTCGTGCATCTGAACGCCAGCCCGGCGGAGCTGACCTGGAAGGCGGGCATCGACGTCCTGTCCTTCGGGGCGACCAAGAACGGCTGCTGGTGCGCCGAGGCGATCGTCGTGTTCAATCCGAAGGGACTGCCGCATCTTGCGACCCACCGGGCGCGCGCCGGGCATCTGTTTTCCAAGTCGCGCTTCGTCGCGGCGCAGTTCGACGGCTATTTCGAGGGGGATCACTGGCTCGAGCTTGCCGGCCGGGCCAATGCGGCCGCCACGCGGCTTGCCCGGGGAATCGGCGACAGCGGCCGGGCGCGCGTTGCCTGGCCCTGCGAAGCGAATGAAGTCTTCGCGGTCCTGACCCGGACGCAGATCGAGAAACTCAGGGGCGAGGGCGCGCTGTTTTACGAGTGGTCGCGCGAGGGCTGCGCCACTGATGAGCATGTTGTGCGGCTGGTCGCGAGCTTCGCCACCACGGACGAGGAGGTCGACCGCTTCGTCGCGCTTCTGTGACAGTCGGTTTTCCGCGAACCGCATGGCGCAAATGAGAACGCCGCCGCATGGCTTTCACCGTGCGGCGGCGTTTTCGATCCCGAAGGCGCCCGCCCGTCGCTGGGGGGAGCTGCGACGGAGCGGGCAGGGATCGTGTGTCTTAGTTCGCTTTTTAGTTCACGCTGCTTTCGATCTGCCGGGCGCTGTCGCCGCTGGTGATCTCGATCCGGCGCGGCTTCATCGCCTCGGGGATCTCGCGGGCGAGATCAATGTGCAGCAGGCCGTTTTCCAGGCTGGCGCCGCGCACCTCGACGAAATCCGCGAGCTGGAAGCGGCGCTCGAAGGCGCGTGCCGCAATGCCTCGATGCAGGAATTCGCCGCTGTCGGCGTCGGCCGGGCGTTCGCCCTTGACCGTCAGGACGTGCTCCTTGGCCTCAAGCGTCAGATCCTCTTCGCGGAAGCCCGCGACCGCCATGGTGATGCGGTAGGAATTCTCGCCGGTCCGCTCGATGTTGTAGGGCGGATAGCTCGGCGCATCCTGGGAATTGGCATCCAGCATGGCAAACAGCCGGTCGAAGCCGACGGTGGAACGGTACAGGGGGCTAAAGTCCATGTGACGCATCGGTGTGTCCTCTCTCTTGAGCAACATGTGATGGTGCGATCCCGTGGCGTCCGCCGTCTTGGCCGGACAGGATCGGGATCGGTCGTACAGGCCCGTTTTGGCGCCTGCGAGAGAAAGGTGGGGGCGGTATTTCGCAGTTTCAAGAGGGGGGAACGGCTGCCTGCCAGCGCTTTTTTTGCCGATGAACGGAATCTGAACGGGGCCTTCCGATCCGGTTCACGTGGCAGCTGACACATTGGGGGCGTTCAACAGGCGCAGATGGCGCCGCAACCCAGGAGATCACGATGAAAAAGACCCTCCTCGCCGCCGTTGCCGCCGGGCTGATGATGACCGCACCGGCTGCCCAAGCCCTCGATGCCCGGGCGATGTCGTTCCAGCCGGTCGCGGCCTCCACCGCCACCGCCGATGCCGGTCAGGTGATCAAGGTCGGCCAGCGCTATGGCCGCCATCGCGACCGTCGCCTCGGGCCGCGCCGCATCGTGCGCAAGCTGCACCGCAAGGGCTTCCGCAATATTTCCCGCGTTCGTGCGCGCGGCGACATCTATGTCGTGCGGGCCGACGGGCGCCGTGGCGCACCGTTGCGCCTGGTGGTTGACGCCTACTCCGGCCAGGTGATCGGACGCACCGTTCTGGGCGGTCGCCGCTGGGGCGGTGGTCACCGCGGCGGACCCCGCTGGGGTGGCGGTCATCGCGACGGCCAGTTCAGCTGGGGCATCTGGGGCCGCTTCTGAGCCCCCGTTTTCGTCCCGTGACAGGCACCCTGCGGTCGCCGGTGTTGAGCCGGCGGCCGGGCTCCTGTAAGACGAAGCAAGGTTTTTCCTTCGCGCGGCGCCTGCGCCGATCCACCTGCCGGATTGCCATGGACCTATTTGATCATCCGGACAATCCGGTCCCCGAGGGCGGCATTTGCGCCGAGGTCACGACCGTCGACGGTCGCGCCCTGCGCACCGCGCGCTGGATGCCGAGCCATCGGCCGCTGAAGGGAACCGTGACGCTCCTGCAGGGGCGCGCGGAATGCATCGAGAAATACTTCGAGACGATTTCGGACCTGCGCGCACGCGGCTTCGCGGTCGTTGCCTTCGACTGGCGCGGGCAGGGCGGATCGGCGCGGTTGCTGAGAAACCCCAGGCGCGGGCATGTCGACGACTTCGCGGATTTCGTGGTCGACCTCGATACGGTGATGCGCGAGGTCACGCTGGCCCATATGCCGGGACCCCACAATATTCTGGCGCATTCGACCGGCGGGCTGGTGGTGCTGCTCGCCGCCCGGCGGTTGCGCACCCAGATCGAGCGCGCCGTGCTGTCCGCCCCTCTCATCGGCCTGGGAACGGTCGGTCTGCCCCAGAAAATCGTCTGCCCGCTGGCCGCGACCCTTTCGGCCATTGGCCTGGGGACGGCATTTCTGCCGCGGATCGGGCCGAATGCCAGTACCGATTTCGCCGGCAATCCGCTGACATCGGATGCGGCCCGGTTTGCCCGCAACGAAACGGTCCTGAAAGCGCGCGGCGATCTGGAAATCGGAATGCCGACCGTCGACTGGCTTGCCGCCGCCTGCCGCGCGATGCGCCAGGTGACCGGGCCGGACTTCGGTCCCGCCATGCCCCTGCCGATCCTGATCGTCGCGGCGGGGCAGGACATCATCGTGTCGACCCGCGCGGCCGAAGCGTTCGCCCTCCAGACCCGCTCCGCCCGCTATCTGGAAATCGCCGGATCGCGCCACGAGATCCTGATGGAGGATGACCTCTACCGGGACCAGTTCCTGGCCGCATTCGACGCCTTTGTCGCCGACGGGGCGCTTGAGACCGTCAGATCCTGACACCCCCGATGGCGCCGGCTGTCCTTAGCGGGCCGCCGAGGCAAGCTGCGCGAGCGCGGCCTCGTGAAGCCGAGGATCACCGCTGGCAACAATCTGGCCGCCTTCGGCCGGCGACCCGCCGGACCAGGTGGTGACGACCCCGCCGGCGCCTTCCACGATCGGGACCAGCGCCACGATGTCATAGGGCTGAAGTCCGGTTTCGATCACCAGATCCACCTGTCCGGACGCGACCATGCAATATCCGTAGCAATCCGTTCCGTAGCGGGCCGTGCGCACGCGGTCCTCGATGGCGTCATAGGCCGTCTTTTCCGCGCCCTGGAACAGGCCCGGATGGGTGGTGCACATGATCGCATCCTCGATGCGCTCGCAGGCGCGCGTCTTCAGCCTCGTGCGGGTTCCGGCGTGCTGGCGCCAGGCGCTCTCCCGGTCGCCATGGAAGCGTTCGCCGACGAAGGGCTGGTCCATCGCGCCGAAGGTCGGAACGCCGCCGGACAGGAAGCCGATCAGCGTGCCCCAGGTCGGCAGGCCGCAGATGAAGGCACGGGTCCCGTCGATCGGATCGAGCACCCAGACATGTTCGGCATCGAGGCGGACACTGCCGTGCTCCTCGCCGAGAATGCCGTGCGCGGGATAATCGGCTTCGATGATCTCGCGGATGGCAGCCTCTGCGGCGCGGTCCGCGATGGTGACCGGATCGAACCCGCTGTCGAGCTTGTTGTCGATCGAAAGTGCGGCCCGAAAATGCGGCAGGATGGTCCGGCCGGCAGCGTCCGCGAGACGATCCGTGAAAGCGACGAGATCCGGGGTCGACGGCATTTGGACCATTCTCCTGCAAGGGGGATATGACGGTGTTGTCTGGCGAGGTTGATGTCTGGCGTTAAACCAGCCCGACGGGCCGGCGTCGAGAAAAACCGTTTCGGGATGTTTTTTCAAGACGATTTACTAATAACCAAATACCTGAATTATAACGCTTAATCGGAAAAATTCGGAATTCGACCGACCGTTCTCGCGAATTCGATATTGACTTTTGTGCGGTGCGGTGGAACATTTGTGCAGCGCGATATGACGCAGTCATTGAGCGTCGCCCTCCTTGGGCGTTTCCTCCCTAGACTCGGGCCGCCTCGCAAGAGTGCGGCCCTTTTTTCTGTCTGCCGCCCGACGCGGTCGCACGCCCGTCTGGACGGGCGTGTTCGATCGTCGCCATATCGGGATCATTCGGCCGCGAGCGCGTCCGGATAGAAGCAGTCGCCCTGCACCGCCACGAGGGCCTTCGCCAGCCGGTCGAGATCCTGCGTCAAGGCGTCGAAGCCGGCGTGTTTGAGGGTCTTCGTCTCGTCCATGTAGAGACCGCGGTTGATCTCCACCTGAAGCGCGTGCAGGCCCTTGACCGGCCGGCCGTAGTGCTCGGTGATGAAGCCGCCGGCATAGGGCTTGTTGCGGCTTACCCGATAGCCCATGTCGCGCAGCGCCTCGGTGGCCGCGTCGACCAGTTGCGCCGCGCAGCTCGTGCCGTAGCGATCGCCCAGGATGAAGTCCGGACGCGGGCCGCCGTCGGTCGTCTTGATGGCGGAGGGCATGGAGTGACAGTCGATCAGCACCGCATAGCCGAAGGCCACATGGGTTTGCGCCAGAAGCCGGCGCAGCGTCTGGTGGTAGGGCTTGTAGATGGTCTCGATCCGGGTGAGCGCCTCGCGCACGCACAGGCGGCCCTGGTAGATCTCCTGGGCCTCGCCGACCACCCGGGCGATGGTGCCGAGCCCCCCCGCGACCCGGATGGAGCGGATGTTGGCGTAAGACGGCAGGCGGTCGTCATACATCTTGGGATCGAGCTCGTAGGGCTCGCGGTTGACGTCGAGATAGGCCCGGGGAAAGCGGGCCTTCAGCAGCGGGGCGCCGAGCGGGACCACATGCTGGAACAATTCGTCGACGAAGGCGTCTTCCGAGCGCCGGATGGCAATCTTGTCGAGACGCGACGCGCGCAGGAAGGCATCCGGATAGTGTCGGCCGGAGTGGGGCGAATTGAACACGAAGGGAACGCTCTGCTCGGCGGGATGCAGGACCTCGAAGGCCTCCAAGTCCTCAAACCCGCTGATCACTTCCATCGTCTGCAATCCTCGCCTGGACGCGGCCTGTTCGTTTTCCGAGGGACTATTTGTCCCCGAATCGCGGTTAATGTCCACAAGGCCGGTGGGAAATGCTTCCGGCGCGGGGGGCTTGCCCCGGTTTCACTGGATGTTTACCACGGGTCGGCCTTATAACGATACGGCGCGCTGTGCCAAAACGGGAACGGACGGGCCGGGTGGCCTGCCGGGGGTTCGATGGCGAGGCGGCTGGCCCCAGGCGGGGCGCCGGGCGGGACGTCGCCGGCTCCGGCAGGACAGGCGACGGTTCCAAGCAGACGGACGGAGCGAATGACACGGATCCTACTCGCGGAAGACGACAACGACATGCGCCGCTTTCTCGCCAAGGCGCTGCAGAAAGCCGGCTATGACGTCGTTTCTTTCGATAACGGAAAAAGCGCGTATGAGCGGCTGCGCGAAGAGCCGTTCTCCCTGCTCCTGACCGACATCGTCATGCCGGAGATGGACGGCATAGAGCTTGCGCGGCGCGCGACGCAGCTCGATCCCGACCTGAAGGTGATGTTCATCACCGGATTTGCCGCCGTGGCGCTCAATCCGGATTCGCAGGCCCCCAAGGATGCGAAGGTCCTGTCCAAGCCCTTCCATCTCAAGGACCTCGTGCTCGAGGTCGAGCGGATGCTCGTCGCCTGAGCCGGACACTCGCGATCAAGGTGCGCGGGTCTTTGTGCGCGGGCCTGTTATCCTGATGTTTTCCACTGCCGCCATGTGCGCAAAAGAAGTTTGACGAGAGGGCTTGCACCGGTCTTCGAACCTCGGTATATCCCCTGCCACCGCTGCCGCTTGGTCGGCGCGGTGACCGGACTTGCCGGTACCTGCCGTCAGGCAGGCAACACCGGCGCCACAGTCTCGGGCGTGTAGCTCAGCGGGAGAGCACTACGTTGACATCGTAGGGGTCACAGGTTCAATCCCTGTCACGCCCACCATTTTCTCGTTCGGACCGTTAGGGAACCGAACGTACGCCCGCCGGGCGATCCGCAATCCCTTCAGGGGACGCGCGCAGACGACAGTGCGCGCCGGAGGCCGGCGAAACAGGTGCGAGAGCGCCGAAGACGAAATGCCGGGCTCCCGCTCTTGCGGAGGTTCCGTCGACGAGGACGAAGACGATGAAGATCAAGAACTCGCTGAAGGCGCTGATGGGCCGGCATCGCGACAACCGCATGGTTCGTCGCAAGGGGCGCGTCTACATCATCAACAAGAAGGCTCCGCGCTTCAAGGCGCGCCAGGGCTGAAGATCCCGACCTGCTTCGCGCGCATCGCGCGAAGCGGGCACGGACATTCTTCGCGCCTGCCATTGACGGCCGCAATCGGTGATCCATAATCACCGGTATGCGGCCTTTTAGCGTTTGTCTCCTGCTATTGTGTCTCGGCGGTCCCGCGCTTGCGCAGGGCGAACCACCCGGCGTGCTTCCGCCCGAGGCGGAGCCGCCGGCGATGGACGATCTTGCGCCGCTTCCCGAAAGTGAAATCGAATCGGGTGCCCGCGCCGCGATCCCCGACGAGGACACGGCACAAAACGATGTCGATGCGCTCTTCGACGCGCTGGCGCAGGCGCCGTCCACCGCGGCCGCCCGACCGATCGTCGCCAAGATCCAGCGCAAGTGGATGCAGTCCGGAAGTGCGACCGTCGACCTGCTGATGTCGCGCGCCGGCACCGCCATGAAGGCCAAGGACAACGCCCTTGCGCTCGATCTGCTCGACATGGTGACGCGGCTCGCCCCCGACTACGCGGAGGGCTGGAACCGGCGCGCCACGGTCTATTACCTGAAACAGGATTTCGGCCGCTCCATCGCGGACATCGAACGCACGCTGGCGCTGGAACCGCGTCACTGGGGCGCGATGTCGGGCCTCGGCATCATCATGCGCCGGCTCAATCGCGACAAGGACGCGATGCGGATCTTCGAGGAAGTCCTGAAGATCCATCCGGCAAGCGAAAACGCACGTAAGGCAATCGACGATCTTGCCGCGAAATCCGCCGGGTCGCCGACCTGACCCGGGCTGCCCCTCGCAGATTCCACCCGATCCGGCCGGCCGCTGACGCGGCGCGGAACCCGGATCTCCGACGCCGACCCGGCGGCGCCCGGCTCAAACGAGGTGTGTCATAAAGCTCCGAATGACCGTTTTCCTGCTCATTCTCGCCGGCGGCAGCATTGCCGCCCTCGGCGCGCTCGCCCTGCATGCCGCGCAACGCACGTCCGTCGCGGAGGCACGCTTTCCGCCGCTTGGCGCGATGCAGACGGTGGATGGCGTCGCCCTGCATTATGTCGACCATGTGCCCCCGGGCTGGGAGGCCGGGGAC